>VMHT01114765.1_pt1 | contig 10886 bp, 10 predicted proteins | sample 4693611 | NCBI WGS metagenome assembly VMHT01 (sample SAMN12280063, study PRJNA550983) | marine metagenome | isolation source: seawater sampled from same location over 5 years 0.02-0.2 micron viral filtrate | place: USA: collected off the coast of southern California halfway between the port... ... | reverse complement strand
TGATAAATCTGTAAATCATTACCAGCACCAAACTGAGCTTTCTCATTATCTGCAAAACTTATACCGTTTCCACCGGCTGAACTAACTTGAGAATCTACATAAGCTTTTACAGATTGCTGTGTTGGAACTAGTGTTGCAGAATTTGAAGACATATCATCTTCATCTACAAAAGCTGTGATAGTTATAGAGCCGTCTGAAAGACTACCATAAGTTACAGTACCTGTAGTTGTAATGGCAGACGAACCATTATTGATTGCACCAAAGCCTGATGTAATACTACCTGCATTTAACGCACCTACAGTTGTAACATTGCTTAATGTATCTAGGGCTGACTCAAAGTAAGTTTCAAAGTCTGTTAATGCAACTTGAACCATAGTTCCGTTATCATTAACTACAACTCTATCAGCATCTGCAAGTGTAGTGCTAGTAGCTGAAGTACCGCCATCTACAATGTTTAACTCTGCCGCAGTTGATGTAACTGTAGTGCCATTAATTGCTAAAGTATCTATCTCAGCAGTACCATCAAGGAATAAATTACGCCATTGTTGTGAAGAACTTCCTAAGTCGTATGTATCATCTGTATTAGGAATAATAGAACTATTGACATCTGCACCAAATACAACATTATCAGCGGCTGAATCTCCAAGCGTTAATGTCCCACCATTAAATGTTGTTGTACCTGTTACAGTAAGATTACCACCAACGGCTACATTGCCTGTAGTTGTAATACTATCTATAAATGCATCTTTAAAATATAAAGAACTTGTACCTAAATCAACATCGCTATCTGTGACAGGCAGAAAAGCACCATCTTGAAAACGTACTTGTTCTACAGCAGAACCGCTGACTTCTACAAAAAGACCCCAACGATTGTTAGTGCCATCAACAACTATTTTATTTAAAAAGTCTTGATCACCTATAGTATGAATATTACCGCCTTCTCCTGCACCACCGTCATGTTGGTGTCCTGTAGTTCCTGAAGAAGAATAAGAAAAAGCAGTTACTAATTGGTTATATTCATTATTAAATAATGAGGCTGTTATTGTATCACCGTCAGAAAATGTACTCTGTCTTGTGTAGCTTGTTCCTGCCATTTTTTATCTCCTACCTGATGGGACGTAATTTATATATAATCCGTTAATTGCATATGGTGCGTTTTGATCAAGACTAGCTATTCTAAAGCTACAAACTGAGCCACTTCCTTGTACTGCTTGTCTTAACATAGGGTCATTACTTGCGCCAAATATTGATGTTCCAAATATCCCTGATCCAAATAATGAGGGTAAAGGAACTGAATCTAAAACATAATCTTCTGGTTGCGGTATACTAACATCTTCGTAGTCATATCTAACTCTTAAACTTGGCTGAACATCGCCTTCTGGAGTTATAGATATTTTTGCATACTGTAAAGTCTTTCTAGTTCCTATATCACCAAAATCAAAATTTGGTGTTTGATATATAGCATTAATATTAAAAGCACTTCCAGAAGATATAAAACTATTTCCTACATCGTGGTTATAAATATAACCTGCATTGTCTCCATGATACTTTTGTTCGACTCCATCTTTATCAAAACCAGATGTAAATCCTGTAGCCTGTATTCCTATTGTTTCAGACCACTCAAAACCATTTGCAGTTATTGTTCCTATTATTCCTTTTGATACTGATGATAATGCACCATTAGCACTATAAAATAATCTGTATTGCGATTTACTTCTTAATACTGCACTAGTAATTGTAAATGTATTTACTGAATTAGCTATATCAGAAATAAGAGACTGTATTTGTCTACTAACAGATCCTAATTCAACGTCACCAATTCTTGCTGTACCTGCAACGGATCTAATGCCGTCAGGACTTAAAAATACTAAGTCACCACCAATTTCTTGAATACTATGTGAACTTAAACATCCTACGTTTTTAGTTATTGGTACTATTGCTATATTGCTTGAATCATTAATATTTATTAATTTATGTATTGTGTTTCCGCAAAATATAATTAAATCATTTCGAAAACTTTTAATACCTACTACTTGATCTGGTAGTAGTATACTTCCTGATCCAGACCCACTAAAATCACTAGGGTCTAAAGTCTTACTAAAAAAAACTGTGTTTTTAGCCGTGGGCGCACCTGCAACTACTAAATGATTATCATGTATAGCACATACTGTAGGTGCTGTTGTACCACTTACTGTAACTTCTTCTGCAAAAAATGTTCTTGTATTTAAGTCTCCAGTTCCTGTCATGCTAAATAAGAACGGCTTGTTAGCTCCGTCTGTTATAATTATTTGACCGTAATCAGTATTACCTTCAAATAAAGCAAAAGTTACTTGACCCTGTGATGTTCTAGCATCTAAACTGCGTCCTGTAAAAGCTGTGTAATTATCTCCTGAACTTGCAACACTAGCTCTATTTATTTGTAGCCAAGTTGTTTCTCCGTCTTGACTAAAAAATATACCATCACCAGAACAAACTATAAGGCCATCAGCATAGATAGCCATGCCTAAAACTTTGTTAGCACTATTAGGGCGTGTATCTCCAAAGGCTGTATAGCCATTTATGCGCCTGTAACCACCATCAGGATCAACCTCAAAGTTTGTAAGCTTTGTAGCTAATCCGGGACTTGCTAACATTTCAAGCTGATTTAAATTAGTATTTAAACCACCCTTACATGAAATACCAAAAGGTTGTGCAGTAGCCATTAAGTGTACACTATCCTATCGTCTTTAAAATAAGTAGGAGCCGGATCTATTAAATTTGATCTCATGCTTCTTAATCCTTTCTTATAATCATCTAAAGCAAATGCGGCTAACTGTGGGTTTTCTTTAAACTGCCACATATAGTATCTAGCTCTAGCTAAAAGAACTGGTGAATAAACTTCTGGAAATACTAAAGTGTCTGTAGCACTAGAAAGTTTAGTTGGTAAGTTATACGCATAAAACCAAATCCTATATACTTTATCGGGTATTGGACTTAATCCAAAGTTTCTTGCATCTGGACTTCTAATAACATTACTAGGCACACCGTGATTTTGTGCATCTGCATCATCTAAATTTTCGGGTAATCTTCTAAAGTCTTTCCATTCTTCTATTGTTAAAAATCTTAAATTTCTTGCAACATAAGGCGCACTTTCACCACTAACACCAACTGTTGTTAAATAAAAATTATCCCAATCAACTGAACCATAGTCTGTAGTTATGCTAGAACTTGCAGGTTTTAATTCATACCAACGAGTTCCTGCTACTGTTTCTATATATACATTTCCATACATAGGATCGACAGCACCACTTTCTGCAACTGAAAGAAAAGGCCATTGTGGTTCTTGGTTAATAATATCAAAGTATGCTCTATTAATAGAATCTTTAATATGTTGTTGAATCCCAACAGCCCCTGAAAAACTTCCAGTAGTTAAAATTACTTCATTAATCTCACGAAGTAATTCATTTGTTAAATCAAGATAAGTTGCTGACATAAGTTAGCCTTTTTTACTTTTACGAAAAATAGCATCATAGTTATTTTCGTATTTTGTTTTATTATCTTTTCTATAAAAATTTCCAGTTAGACCTAAACTTTTTCCTTTAGGCTTTGCTGAAATCATCATAGGTTTTTTATCAGTTCCTAGTTGCGGCATAACTTAGTTAGGCATAGCCTTTGGCATTTCACCTGATGCATAAGAAGGCTGTCCACCCTTAGCTTTACCCATTCTTGGCATTGTAGCTTTCATCATATCTTTATCTTCAGGCTTCATCATGTTCATGCCCATGCCCATACCACCTGCTTCTTTATTTGCACGAGAACCGTACATTTTTCCTTCTCTTTTCATTCCATGATCCATTACTTACTCTCCTCTTCTTTTTTCTTTTCATATTCAAATTTCATAGTATTTTGTCCAACCATCTCAGCACACTTTTCTACTTTTTCTTTGATGGTTTCATAATATGTAACTTGTGGTTCCGTCATTTTAATGTCTCCTTTTTAAAATAGAGGAGTCCGAAGACTCCCCTTACTTTTAAGTATTAGTCAATACCGTAGAAAGCAGATACTAGTGCTTCTGGACGTAGTACTTTAGCTCCGTAAACATGCAAGCCTCGTACAATATCACCAAAGCTATCAGGGTCACGAAGAACCTCTGTGCTAGTAATAGTCTGTGCAGTAGCAACTGCTGACATATGACCTGCAACACATTGTCCTGCCGCATTAGATGTGGCCGCAATGTTGTTAGTCTTATACATGTCAAATCCTCGTAACTTTCCAGAAGATACAAGACCGTTCCTGATGGAACCTTGTCCTGCATTAAAGTCAACTGAAAGTAACTTAGAACTACTTTGTACTAATATTTCATAAAACTCAGGATTTGCTAAGAACCAACGTCCTTCTTCTGGAACATTTTGCTCGTCAAGAAGTCGAGCCATTCTAGAAAGAACGTCTATTGGGTCATGCTCACTTGATCCAAAACCGATATCTAGGTTACCAGTTCCGTCAAAAGTTCCTTCTGCTAAGTCTGTAGCATTATCCGAACCAAGAATATGGTTAGGACTTGAAGCAGATACACCTGCAATAATTTTAGCAATAACACCTTGATCGAATGCATCTCTCAAAGAATAAGCCGCTGATGAAGTTGCTACTTCTTTAAAGTTAACATGCGACATAGCTGTTTCAATGTCATCAACTTTAAATTTGAAAGCGTTAGCTATATCGACAATAAGAGTAGTCTCTTGGTCGGTTAGCTTAGTTTGAGTTACATCTGCACCTCTTTCATATTGATAGACTGTTATTTCTGGTTCTTTGATAATCTTTACAGAATCTCCAAACGCTGAAATTTCACCTGCATAGTCTGTGTTTGTAATTGCTTCAGCTACCGAAGACTTTCTAAAGAAGTTAAGTACCTTCTTTGAAAAGACTTGGGGCATGAAGAAAGCATTAGTTTGCCCTGATACTGAGTTAGCAAAGTTACCATTGGTATCCGTGCTTTGCTCAAATAGTTGGTCTGATTGGTTATAAGCCATTTTATTTTTCTCCTAAAAAAGACAATAATTAATTATCGCACTCTGCCTTCCATAATAGCTTGATCAATTTCTTCTTCATATTTGTCAAAATCTCTCATAGACATCGATGCGATTTCCCTTTGTGTCCATATCTTAGGTTCTTTTGTGTCTACACTTGTTGTTTTAGTAGATACAAAGTCTGCCGCAGATTTGGAAGATTGTGACTTTCCTGACTTCCGTTTCTTTGGAGATGATAGATTGTTTTCTAACTTATACAAATCAATAGCTTTGATGGCTAAATTAACATTATTAGGATTATTATATATCCACTCTTGAATTTGTTCTGGCTGACCTTCAGCCCAAGAATGAAAATTATCATCTCCTCTAATATCTTCAAAGTCAGGATGCCTGTCATAAAGAGCTTTTTCAGCCTCTTTACGAGCTATAGCCGCCTCTCTTTCTTCAATAGCTGAGAGTTTAGTTTTCAATCCATCTAACTGTTGCTCACTTTTCATGTGTGCAACTGTTTCAACAGTCTCATATAAATCAGGATACTCTTCTCTAAACTTTTCTAAGTCCTCGACACTTTTAGGCGGTTCATAAGCAGGTTCACCGCTTTGTAACATTGCCCTTAGTTCTTGTTCTTTTTGTTTAAAGTTAGCTACCTTTTCGTCATAATGCTTCTTTAAATCATCATATCTTTTTTTGTAATTTGTACTTTGTGTTTTCTTTTCAGGGGCTTCAGTAGTTTCTTCTTCACTACTAGAGGTGGCCTTACTTGGTCTTTCAAAATACATTCCATCAGCATTTCCTTTAGATACTGCGGAAGATTCTGTATGCCAATCTTTCCTAGCATTATATGGATTTGCTTCTGTTTCTTCTATCATTTCACTTGCAGTTGTCATTTGTCACTCTCCTTTTGGGGCTTGTCAGTCTTTCAAGGTGGCTGTATTGTTCGCGTTTACAATACAAGGGCTTGATACTTCAAGGTGGCCTCTAGGTTTAAAAAATGATAAGGGGTCTATAAAAGAGTGGCCTTATCGCTATCGAACACTTGGCATACGATTAGAAGATATCATCTGTCGTTTGATTTCTTCTTCTTGCTCGTCTTCAGGCATAATTCCAAATGAAGCTTCCCTTTTTCCACGGTCATCCATAGTAGGGTCATCCATTCGATTCATACCGCCAAATGCCATTTTTTTCAACTCACCTTTATCATAGTCACGTTCAGCATCATCCATCATGGCCTGAAGCTTTTCTGCTCCTAGTTGGTCAGTTGCTTTTCTGGTGAAAACAAATTCACCATCCGATAACCTTGCAGGTATCGAATCTGATACACCAGTTCCGGGGCCATTTACTTCCCCTTCGCCAGTAAATTCTCCTGCGACTGTTATGACTTTATCCATAATGTCGCTTAGACGCTCATCTTTTTCTAGAGCATCCATTAAATATTCTTGTTCATCATCACTTAATGACTCAGATAAAACATAGTCTACATACTCATCTTCCATTTCGTCATCTGGAAGTTGTGATTCTAAAACTTCTTCCATTTCTTCAGGCGGTATGTTTGGATAAGTATCTGTAGGTGTTCTTTCCATAGGAACTAGTATAGACATTGAAGACTCTCCACCATGTCCAAAAACACCTCTACCTTTTAGTATATCTGCTTGAGTAATCTTTCCATCTTTATTTAAGTCTGGAAAAGCTCCTCCTTCTGCTTTGTCTATTCTTTCTTCATCCATTAATCTAAGAGCAACACCTATTGTTTTAGAATTAAAAGTATCTTCAAATTGTTTAAATCTTTTTTCTATAGTTTCTAGTTGTTGCGGAGTTTCAGCATTTTTTCTTTCTTTCATATAAGAATTGTAACCAGACGTATATTTAGCCGCGTCTTCGCCATACATTTCTTTTTCTCTATTAGTTACTTTAGGCGTTTCCATTTATTCTTCCTCGATTCTATGCTTTGCTTCTGCTACTTGCTCTTTTAATTTAAGTAACTTATCCAGAGAACTCACTCTCCCCTGACTGCGGAACATTTCCAGTTCCGATGTTGCCACCGCCAGTCCCTGTAACTCCAAGGTCTTGAGGTTGTTCAGGTGCTTCTGGAACGCCTCCCATAGCTCCCTGTTGCTCACTAGGGGTGACAGCTTGATTGCTATCTGCTTGTCCAACATTTTGCGCTCCTATTATTTGAGCCATTATAGCGGCTTCTTCTGGATCATTTAATATTTCATCTGGATCTAAATCTAAACTATAAGCTAGTTCACTAACAATTTTAGAAATCTTAACAAAAGGTGCTATAGATGGATTCTGTGCTGTTTGTAAGAACATAGTTAATCTTTGACTACGTACTTCTTTTTGCATCAGACTATTAGTTCCCATAGCATGTATTTCTAAGTCACCTTCTGTTCCTAATTCACCTTCAAAAAACTGCATGTTCCATTGATAATATGCTTGTCCTAAAGGTTTAAGTAAGAAATCATCTAAGTTTTTAACAACAGTTTTTATATTTAAACTGGCCGCACCTAGTAACATTGACATACCTGAAGCTGTTCTAGTCATACTTTGAACACCTGTTTGCCCATGCGAATAACTAGGAATACCTGTTTGTTCATCTGCAAGCTGTCTAAACTTATCAAACATCATCATATTTTCTTGAGAAGTATTAGGAAACTTCATTCCATAAATACTTTGACCCGGAACTCCTGCTTGTCTTCTAAAGACTTTGCCGGGATATATCTCCATAGATTGACCGCCAACTAAAGCAGATTCATCTACATCAAAAACTAAAGAGCCGCTAAGTGCTAAATTATCTATAGCCATTCTTGCATGACCATTCATAACTTGTTGTGAATCGTCCATGTTTTCTGCAATTCCAATTCCGAAAAAACTATACGGATTCCTTTCGTATGGGAATGCGTTATAGGGTAACCGATACGGGGTAAATGGGTTAACAACACCACGCAAAAGCTTACCATTACTAATCCAAGCATTAATTTGTACTTCATCTAAATCGTCTATTTCCTCCGGTAGCTCCATTCCAACTTCCCTAGCATATTCAGCATCCATAATGCCCCAATATTCTAGAACCTCAAATTTCTCTGATCCGTATTCTTCTGTTCTTTGATCATCTTTTAGTTCTGTTTCATAATCTCTTTCAACATAGCTTGGCCCCATTGCCAAACATTCACGGATCTGGTCTTTATTAAAATAAGGTAGTTGAGCTAAAGCTCTCATTTGAGAACGATTTAGTTTGTGTCGATGGAATGTATATTCACATTCTTCTATTGTAGTGGCGTTTGGGTCAGGAAAGAAATCCCAAATGCTAACAAACTCAATGCGTGGAACACGAACAGAAACAGGATTGTAGTCTCTTTCACCAGTTTCTTCATCAACACTCCATCTGCTTAAAGTTTTATTAAAGTTAAATGGCCCTTTTACAATACCTGTTCCAAATAATGTAGATTCAAAAAGAGCGTTTCTTAATTCACTAGAACCATTAGATTCTTCTATTTGATCATGTATTAGTTCTTGCATTTTTCGTGCCGCTTCTTTAGCCGGAGACATTTCTAATACTTGAGGGTTAGGTGAAGCCCCATCTACAAAGTTTAATCCAGAGTCTTCTACTTTATTTTCAAAAAGACCTTCTGAGCCAGTCATAGTTGCTCCGGCTTTTAAAACTTTACCGTCACCTTCGTAGCCAACATCAAATGGGTTTACTGTTTCTTCTTTTTCTTTTAATTCTTCTGGAGCTTCAGAAGTTTCTATACTAGGGGTAGTATCTAAGCTAACGTATTTAGATACACCTTCGGGGATTTTTGTTTCTCTTACACCTACAGGAAATTTACCTGTTCCAAAAATAACATCGACTAGCTGACCAAAGGCGGCTAATACTTTTGTTTTTGTTACTTTTATAAATACTTTAGATTTTTCAGATTCTCTAAACTTAACATGTTTAGGATATAAACCACGGAAGTTGTGGTATGCTTGCATCCAACGTCTTTCATCAGACTCTCTTGCAGTTTCTGCATTTGCAAATCGGTCTTCTATTAATCCTACAAACTGAGAACGTAAATCAGGTTCTAATTCTAAACTTAAACCTTTTTCACCTTCTACTTCAGATAAATAAATGTTGTCTGCACTTTGGAAAAAGTTATCTTCTGCCATTAAATTTTCCTATTCAATATCCAAATACTGAATCAACTGGTCTAAATACTTGCTCTCTTTGTATTTGTCTCATTTGATTTAATGGATCATTTATTCTTGGCCTTGACATAATTAAATATCTTAAAGCATCATAAGCATGGTCAGGCGCATGAGTATTAACATCTTCAGGGTTACTTTTATCCAAAGGAATACTTTGTAGTTCTCGTATCAGGTGTGGGCAAGTATTAAATATTTGCAATCGTGGCCTTCCGCTTTGAGTAACTTTTAAGTATTCGTGGACTTGTATTTTCCCCTGTATTCTATTTTTATCTGCCCTTCTTAATTTGTGTCCGGCTCGTAAAAGCGTTTCACCTACTGTTGGGCCAGTAGTTCCTGTTCTATTCCAACAAGCAGTATCTAAAACTCCTTGAATAGAAAATGGATCTTCTACTTCCATTGCGGTTAACATTTCTGCTAACTCAGTTCCTAGTAATCCTTTACGATATAACTCTCTATAAATTACTAGTGTACCATCTTCAGGGTCTATAGCACCCCAAACACATGCACTTTCAGAAGCATACCCATAGTCAATACCTTTGACACGCTCCCAGTTTATAGGAATTTCAAAAGGTGGGATTACATGAAGTACTGGAGAGAACTCCACAAAAGCCGCACCTTCTGAAACATCCCAATTACCTTCTAATAGTTGTTTCCGCTGTGTTGGCGGCAATGCATTTAGCATTGTCTCATATCTACCATCAGTAGCTAGATATGGATTATCCTGTAGTCTAGCAGGAATAAACTTTCTTGTTAACCCATCTTCACCTAAAAAAGACTCATTGGGTGGCGTTGGATCAATATATCTTTTCTTTACCCAAGAAGCTCCAACACCTCCGGGGTTAGCTGTACATCTCATATACGGAACAATTTCTGAGTCAGTTGTCCGTAGTCTAGATGCTAAATAGTTCCAAGAAAACTCTGTAGGTAAATGAGTAATCTCATCAAAACCTATCCAACTATATGCTTGTCCTTGATAACGGTATACATCTGCATCTCGTTCCAAGAATCCAAACTCTATTTTAGCTCCGCTTGGAAAGTTCCAAAGCTTCTCTACTTCACGATACTTACATCCGGGAAAAGCTTTTGGGTATAACTCTCTACTTTTATCAATTAGTTCTCTAAGCTCTGGCATAGAACGTCTAATTATTAAAGCCCTATGAGATGCTCTATGTGCATATCTCAAAGGATCTACTAACATAGCATAGGACTTACCACCCCCTGCGGCTCCACCATAAAGAACATCTGTTTCTCCTGATGCAAGGAAGTCTTCCTGTGGGCCTTTGTTTGCCCTGAAGATAACATCCTCTTGAGCCTCAGTTGCTAAAGTATCAGGTATTTCTTTTAATTCTGTTTCTTCTAGTATGGTAGAAGATTCTTTACCCTCTAGTTTGTTTAAAGTCTTTTTAGTTGTAGTTATAGACTTTTTATACTTATCTACTTTAGCTTGAGCCGCCTTTAATCTTCTTTGTTTTTCTTTGACAGTTCTTTTTGCTGTCATTTTAGCTTTTGTTTGTGAGTGATAATTATACCCACGACCTTTAGAACCTTTTGCTCTACCCGACTTTTTTCGCGGAGTTCCGTCTAGTTTTAGTAAAAACTCTCCGTTGTCATCCTTTAAATAATTATCAGGATTTATTTCCCAATCTTTATCCATGTCTAGCGGCTATTTTCTTTAGGCCCATATGAGAAAGTTTT
>VMHT01080781.1_pt1 | contig 10886 bp, 19 predicted proteins | sample 4693611 | NCBI WGS metagenome assembly VMHT01 (sample SAMN12280063, study PRJNA550983) | marine metagenome | isolation source: seawater sampled from same location over 5 years 0.02-0.2 micron viral filtrate | place: USA: collected off the coast of southern California halfway between the port... ... | reverse complement strand
TAGTTAATTCTGCCATGTCTTATGTTCTCCTAATTAATATTAGTTAAAGTAACCATGAGCTTTTGGACTGTGAACTGCGAGACCCGCAATTATATCACAGAAACCACGTCGGCCGCCTCCTTGATTTTCAAGCTCAGAATTAGACTCAGCTTTCAAGGTGTGGATTGCCACGTACTCAGGGTCGATAAGAAGACCTGCATCACCATCGATAGTGTCACTACCTGATGTGCGGTTTAAATACACACTAGGTACTATTGCAACATTGCCGAAATCTCCTTCGTAAAAATTTACAGACAAGGTGATCTTCTTGCTCTCAGCAGGCTGAGTAACTTGGAAAGACAAGGCGGTTGTAGAACCCTCTTGACGAGCAAAGTCACTGATTTCCTTTTTAAGAGTAGGACCGGCAATAAGAGTAAGTTGACCACCGGGCATTCCGTTAGCTTCGTAGAGTTCCTGAAGAACGCTATTAAAGGTTGTTTCGGTTTGCGTAGCAGTTGTGTCGTTAGCGACATTCTGTGCAAAAGCAGGAATATCGGATGGTTGACCACCAAGACCAAGGAACTTAAACATTCCGCGAGTCTTGTAAGGTGCGCCGGCTCCGGCTTCAGCTTGACGATCTTGTCCTGAACATACAGCTGCTTCAACATCCCGCTTTAATTCCCTAACAGCTTTCGCCTCAGCGTTTGCGAACTCTGATGTGACGCCCGCTGTAGCAACGATCTCTTGGATATCACTTACTGCAAAACTTCTGCGAAACTTCTGAATATAATTTCCAATGCGAGCGCGATTTACAGCTTTATTATCGAAAGCAGTAACATCTTCTCCTTCGTTAACTCCATCGAAGCTTGGTGTACTAAGATCATCCACTTGCACTTCAAAGAAAGTACCACTTGCAGTGGCTTTCTGTGCCATACTTGTGAATGGTGTTGATTCCGGCTCCATAATTGTGAGAACGTCAGTTAAGTCCTCCCGGTTGCCGGATGTGTTATAACTTGCGGCTTGTGCCATAATTAATTTCCTCCTAAGATTTTTTTATTTTTAAATATTGTTGGTAGTCTGCCATCGAGCCTGAAGATTCGTATTGTTTCCTCGCCGCCTCCACAGCTTTCAGTTTCATTGATTGACTTGATTTAGGTCTAGAAGTACCTGCCTCTGTAGACGCAACAGGTGCTTTTGGTTTAGGTGGTGACTTGGGTTGAGATGCATTTTTCTTATTCATTGCCTCATAACCCATAACCATTAGTCCCATAGCATAATTAGCATTAGGCATAAGTTTTTTTAGTGGCTCATACATAGGACTATCTTTAACCTCCATAAATAGTTTATACTCATTACTTTCAGGTTTGCTAAGGAAGTTAAAACTCTGTGACGCTAATTCATCTGCTTGTTTTCTCTCAGCCAACCAAGCATTTCTACTTGGTACATCTTTACGCAACATCCGTTTAGCATCTGCCTTAAACTTCTTTAACTCAGTTTTAGTGAAAGTTTGATCACCATTCTTAGCTATGAACTCGTTACCCTGTTCATCATACTGAATTTCATTATCCAAGTTTTCGTCAACCCATTCAATTAAATCATTGAACTGCTCAATCTTCTCAACAAGTCCCTTTTCGTCAGTCACATCAGAAAGAGCATTGTCTTGTAGATAACTTGGAACTGATCCCTCTTCAGCTTGTTTAGCCTTTTCTTGCAGTGCTTCATTCTCTGCTTGTAACTCCTTCTTTTGTCGAGTCAGAGTGCCAAACCTTTTGACAGCACTAGCATTTAAAGCCTTTGCTAAGTCTCGGCTATCTTCTTCCGATAAACTATCAAGATCAATATTAAACTTTGAAAGAACATCTGAAGGTTGTGGAGGGGGCGATGATTCATCTTCCTCTTCCGTTTCTTCAGCAGACTGTGTATCTTCAACTTCAGAGACTTGCATGGGATCTACAGCTTCTTCAGTAGACTCATCTATCTCTTCAGTCGTTGTCTCAGGTTCAGTATCTTCACCTTCTTTGCGTTTCATTAATTGATCAGCAAATTCAGCTACAGATAAATTCCCATCAACAGGCTTTTCTATTTCCACAGAATTTTCGGAGGATTCTGAGTCAACCTCTTTGGTAATTTCTTCCATAAATATGCAAGGCATATAGCCTAGTAGGTATTAGCCTATTTATGTGATATAAATATTGCAAGACTTATTTAAGTATTTATGTGGTTACACAAAAAACCCCCTACGTTACCCCAAGAACGTAGAGGGTTGGGAACTAAGATTGATCCGATACAATCAAAGCTTGTAAAACATATCTAACTCTTCGTCAATAGCTTCGAGTTTCCCTGTGATATAGAAGTGTCTGTTTGTGTCTGCAATGCTCTCAGGAGCCTGCAACGACCTGATAGTGTCTTCACGCAAACTTTCACGCATTTCAATATATCGCTTGAAGTTGGGCTCGTTTTTGAGAGCGGACAGCGCTCTAATCGCATCTTCATGGTCTATTTCGTGATTAGTTTTGCTCATTTAAAATTGTCGTAAATTATATTTAGGATAGCAAACATAGTGTCAAGAATTACATTTCTTTCGATGAAGAACATTGTAAGCAATACAATCCAATACACTTCCTTTTGCAGATGAGACATCTATTCATCTCTTCTTTCCTTTATGTAATCCGTGCTTGGCGTATTGCTTACCTTTGCTAGTTGCAACCCTTTTTGCTCTATTAGCCGAAGCAAGCTTTGCTCTACCCTTTTTGGTACTTTTAAGTTTTTTTATAGTTTTCTTTGGTGCATAAACTTCACCTGTCTCAGATGACTTTTTGCCTGATGCTGTGCGCCATCCTTGCTTAGTCCACCTTTTGAGGGACTTCTGTGGTTTCCTAAGTGCCATTAACGATAACCTCCACCCTTAGATTTGTATTCTTTTGCAAGCATTTGTGCTTTTCTTGCTGACCACTGACCTGCCCTACCACCTTTTGATCCACTCTTGATCTTCTCAAACAATCTTTTACGCATAGTAGGCTTTGTGTAATTACCTGCTTGGTTGACGCGAGATTTAGTTTTCTTCTTTGCTACCATTTCTTACAAGACCAATATCCGGCACTTAATTTAGACTTCTTTTCATCGCACTTATGTCTTGCTCGGAAGGAAGCTCGTCTAGCAGGTATATTCTTTTTAATGGACATCTTTGGATCACCGTATCTGACAAGACGGACTTTATCGCCCTCCTTAGCAAGAACAGCAAACTTCTTAGATTTACCCGGTGTCCTTTTAGGCTTATTGTAACCACTAAAACGTTCACCACGATAAGTGATACTCATTTTTTCTTAGTCTTTACTTTCTTACCTGTCTTCTTTGCGTACGCTTTTGCGTTCGCTTTACCCTTTTTACTGTAATCGAATTTTTTCTTTCCTACCATTGGCATGATGATTTCCTTTTCTATGCTACTTACTGTGCAGTTTCACCAAACTGTGTAGGAGTTGCCCCTAGTCGTCCAATCGCCGCATTCTGCTTCTGCTGAATCTGCATTTGACGCTGTTGCATATAATTCTGAATCCTCTCCTGTAATGCTTGGTCTTGCTGTGCTTTTTGTTGTATGTCAGGTTGTGATAACCATTGTTGAAATACTTGCATCTTTAACTCATGTGAGTCCTGTGGTCTTACATTAGGTGGTACACCTGCCACAAGTTCAGCAATTGTTTGCCTCTCTTCTTCTACAGCTTTCTGAGAGGCAGTCTCTTTTGGGATTAAGACCTTCTCCGAAGCACCCGGCATAATCTGTCCAACTGCAAGCTGAAGAAGTCTTTCTGTATCTAAAGTGCCTGACCTGTCTAATGCAGGTGCGAGTTCTGCAATTGCTCTGACTCTTTCCAACATTTGCTCAGGATCTTGAGTTGCCACATCAAACTGTAAATAGAAATCAAATCTCTCGTTTGCTCTACCCTTGTTAAACTTCTGTACATCTTGCATTCCTGTGACCCGAAAGAACTCTGCATCCGGCCCATATTGCTGATATAAAGTCCAAATCTGATCAAATACATACTTCAGGTGAGTAAATACTTTATTGATTATTGCTTGCTGTTTGTTCTGTGACTCAACCTGATCCACACCCGGTGCAAAGTTACCAAAGTATTTATCAAACATCTCTTGGACATATCTACGTACCTCAACATTACCACCATCAAAGCGTGGTGTGTCTGCCCAACGAATCTCACCTGCCACACGATAAGGTACTCTTACTCCCGGCCCCCATTTAGTTGGTGGCCGCCCTAATGGATGCTCCAAAGGTGGTAAAGTTGCCAATGACTGACGATCAATCATCGAGTCTGTCTCAATCTTCATTACCTGTTGCAAGGGCTCTCCAAGCTCAGGTATTGATCTAGATGAATAAAGTCTTTTACTAGTTTGTTCGTACTTTGTAATTACAAACGGATACTTACCATGAGCATAATCCAATAACTCATGTTTAGCATAAAGATCAGGTACATCGGGATGCATGATTGTACAATAAATACCGGGGATATCGTCTTCATCAAGCAACCTTTGATAACAGTACACAATTCTAATAGTCTCATCATCATTGCGGATAGATTCATCCATCTGACGAATATTATGTAAAGTATCATCTCTTTGCGAATGTTGTGACAACTCCATTGCCTTCTCAACAAACTCTTCATCCCATCCTTCGGATGCAATCTTTGCACGGAGTTGTTCAGGTGTCATATGCAACACATGAAAAACATAAGGTGCTTCCTGTGGATCTATTGTGTAATTAGGCCAAAAAACATCTTCATCAGGAGCAAGAGCTTTAAGTCTTGGTCTATTTACTACCTGTCTAGTTACAGGTATTGTGGTTGTACCTTGTTCACGCAACTCACGAAGCATACTTTTCGCTTTTCTCTTGGATACTTGAAATTGATCCTTAATAGCTGAGGATAACTCATTATCCATACTTCCATCCTGAATAGCTTCTGCTATTTCAGGCAAAGCCTGTGCAATCTCATCTAAACGGATAGTTTGCTGTTGTTTTAAATCTTGGGAATCGTACCACACATAGTGACACATCAATCCCTTCTCAAAAAAATGATTAAGACCAAGTTCTAATTGATCATAAAATTCCTCCATTTTGGTATTAATTATCCAACGGAGAAACATAGATATAACATTGGCTCGCTCAATATCACCTGACTCAACAGGTGTGGCAACGATGTGTGCCTGTCTAGCCGCATTCATAACCATCGCAACACACTTATTGATCTGATTATCAACCATGCGTATCTCTTGGTCACTTGCTCCATCCCAAGGAAATACATCTCCTGTGGAACTGAGGTTGGAATGCTTCTTAAAGTCGTCAGATTTACCTGACCACATACAGTTCCTTACATCATAATCCTGTTGCCTACGATCCAACCATTCACCAAGATCTGCCTGTGTTTTTCGGTAGGTTTCTGCTAGGTAATTAATGTCAGGTTCTTTGCTGACATATAGTAATTCAGGATCAGAAGCGCTTTGCATAAAGCTATACTATTATCCACATAGTCAAAAATAGTCAATCAATATCCACCACCACCTGTACAAGCAAGTGATGCTTCTGTAACGTGTTCAGGTTTACTTACCATCAAATATCTTAATGTATCTATGTAATCCTTAAAATGCTCACCACGACTTTGTCCACTATATTCCAACATACAACTAATTAAATTTTCACACCTATCAGACACAAATAACTTAGGTCGATTTGTATCTGTCATGGGTTGTGTATCATCCCAAGATAAAGCATTGTTTATGGCCGCAATGCCTGACTCAATCTCTACACCGGGGGCAGGTTTCATAACAAAATCAAGATTAGCCATTGTGTTAATTATATTACTCTCACCTTCCTTCTCTCTGACTGTTGCGGCTCCCATACGAGGGTCAACAATCCGCTCAAATATATGCTCCCCACCTTCCAATGCCTCAAAATGCTCTTTATATTGACTGTAGCCCCAACCTAGAGGTCGTTGAGCAGGACCCGCTTTACCCACACTTTTACCAACTCCATTCACATGAGGTAAAGCCCACTCACCCATACTTGTATCAGGAAACTCTCTATATATGTAGATAGTACCATCATCCAATACTGATGCCCAAATAGCTACCCAAGGTTTAGAACCACCGGGGTCAGTGACAAAATATTTAGTCGATGGTATAGTTGGATCAGCAATAGTAGGTATTGTTTCATGTGGTACAACATTGGTTTCCCTTGTAAATTTTGGAAACCTACCCTCCACAGCTTTACTAGGAATTCCAAACAATCTAGCTAACTTAACCTCTTGTGGTTGCCGTGCATATGTATTGATTAATTCCTTACCATCAATAAACGGAGAGTCTTCTGTCCAAAAGTAATATATTCTACAATTAGGCCAATTCTTACAAATCTGCTCAGTAGGTAATTCCCTACCCATAATCTCGGAGTATCTAGTCTTTACAGTCTCAGCACCCTTTAACAAACTATTAATCAAAGGTGTCCAGCCCTGAAGTGTCGTGAAGGTCAAAATTAGGCGACCATGATAGTCAACTGTACGACCTAAGAGCGTATTAAATATCGCTTCAGGTACTTCCTCATCGAGGTGTATGCAATGTGCAGACCAACCTTCGAAAATCTGAGGATCAGCCTGATACTGCCGATAATTATTAAAATAAATCGTACTACCCCTCTCAGCACCTTCTTGGGTGGGGGGAAATATTGCCTTAGAGGAGTTAAATCCATTCTTTTGATTATATTGTAAAGAATGATTCTCACTCTTTTTCTTTGCCCTCTTGTACCGCATTGGCAAGTTCTGCCATATATATTTCTGTGCATCTGATATACTTCTTTCTTCTGTAACGTGCATACTTCGTATCTCAGCTTCAGGTATTGCCTGTGCCAAATGTACTAGCATACGACTTGCGAACATAGTCTTGGACGATCTGTTGCCGCCCAAAATAACATGAATCTTGTCATTCTCCCAATTATCCATCACCCTTTGCCAACCGGGTAATGTCCATCCCCACTGTATAGGATCTTCCTTCTCAGAGGTTGGTTGATGTAAAATTAAGTCCGACAGCATTGCTGTCTTTTCAGGTGGCAACTGATCAATCTGATCATCAGGCAATGCACATGACAACTCACCCTTACGGATTGCCAACTCTTTCAACCAAGGGATACCAAAGTGGGCATCTACCTCATCTGCATAGGTTACTTTAGGCACTAAACCCCTCCACTATCGTGCAATCCTTTGGATCAATCAGGAATACAGGCTCAATATCTTGTGGGTCGCGTGTACTTACTGTACGTCCACCATACTCAAAAGGATACTCCTTATTAAAGTCCCATGTATGAAAGCATAATAAATCATTGCATTTGTATATTAAATTAAACTTCTTCTTGCTTGTGTCATGCAATAACTTAGCCGCCTCAATCTTTTTGTAGCTAATCATAAACGGATAATCACCATAGTTCATCTTAGGGCATTTAAGCTCTGCCCAACTGTACTGATTCCCTCGTTGAACCAAAAAATCTACCTTCCACTTGATGGGATTTAACTTAATAAACCTACACTCCCATTCGCTTGAAAGGAACTTTCTTACTTTTGCCTCATTATCGAGGTCTGCCTGTGTTTCATATATTGGTCTACTCATTGTCTTGATTGTATCTCCATTCCTAATATTAACGCTTCCCTGATCGTTTTGACCGGGATTTGCGCTTCTCCAACACTGAATCCCTCCTGATCCGTTCCAACGTCTCTTGGTCTAATCTCAATGGTTGCGGCCCCAACTTTTTCAAGTCGGGTCGTGGTAAGTTTGGTACGGATAGTGGTATTGCTCGCCCATATTTTTTCCAAAAGATCGGATTCCATCCCGGTGGTACTTTCATTTTCCATTACTAGCATTGGTTTCAATTACCTCCTTAAAAAGATCACAGCATCTTCTTTTTAACTGTGAGTTTTCAGCCTCAAGCTTATCAAGCTTTTCCTGTAACTCCTTCTTCTCCTCTTCCAATCGACCAACCATTAGAGGCCAATTATTTAACTTCTCTCCTGTCGGTTTATATATATTCATTCATCATCTTCTCCATCATCTATTAGTTCAATATCACTTTCAAATTCAATCACTTGCTCATCATAATACTCACGCAATGCCTTCTTACAGGCATCAATTATACTATCATCAAACAGATCACTCTCCTCTTCCCATCGATGGAAAGTATTCTTTAACTCATGTATTAGTTTTCTTTTTGCGTTCATTTCTAAATTTAAAATCCGTTTTAGGCTTTGACAACTTCCTTGCTATATCTGTGCGATATGTATTTGGTGGGCAATCAGGATCTCTCTCACCCTTACGATACCTCAACTCATTATTAGACCAAAAACGCATCCATGCGCGACTCAATTCTTCAGGACTAATATAAGATTGAAACACAATATTAATCATCACATCCAAATGGACATTTTCCATGACCGGGTTTCGGGCAACTCACACCAAGTATATGTTCAGGGTGTGGGTTTTTTGCACAACCACTAATGAGTAATGTTAGTAGTAATATCACTTTCGTCATACCATTCACCTTCATTTAAATTCTCATCCAATAACCTTGGATGAAACCCTATTGCAACCAAAGCACTCTTGAATACCTCAATGTAATCATGCACCTGTATGTATCCCTTCCGCTCAATCGTCACGATTTGCTTATCATCTGTCTCAATTGTTACTTTCATAATAAAGATAGAGTAACCCTAACCCACCGAGTGTCGTGGAGGTATCCCTCGTTTGCCTATCGCCTTGCGGCCCAAAATTAGGGTTACTCTGAAAGTTTTTGCCATAAAGTTCTCCATGCTAATTCTGCTGTCTGTGGGCAGACTCCGTTCCCCAAGAGCCTAAGTCTGTCCACCCGATGGGAAGTCCCATCAATTGCTCCACCCAATCGGGGTTTAACTGTTCTTGGTGCTTCCCATTCGTATTGTTCTTCATTTGGTCTTGATGGGAATTTAACCGATTCAAATCCCTTCCCAAACACTTTTGACCACTGTCCACCCTTGTCCTCGCTCCTTCCACATGGTCGCTTGCCTGTGGTGTTCCCCATCTCTTTGCTTCCTCTGACAGTACCTTCCCTCCTGTCCCCGGTTTCCGACTCCCCGGATTCCCTGCCCTCGGAGAAGGCCAAGATAAAGACTCTTTTTCTTTGATGGGGTGCGCCAACTTCTTCCGCTGAGAATACTCCCCATACGCATCGGTAACCTTCTGCTTCCAAATCGGACAGGACTCGCCCTAACACCATCGAGGTATGTCCGAGGACATTTTCGAAGAAGCACCAAACAGGTCTAATTGCCCTGATGTGTCTCCTGATGTGTGGCCACAAGTGTCTTGGGTCTTCTTCTCCTTGTCTCCTCCCGGCTGAGCTAAATGGCTGACATGGATATCCCCCAACGATGCCACATATTTTTCCACGAAACTCTGATGATGGGAAGGTTTTAACATCAGACCACAGAGGTGCTGTACATAATCTCCCTTCTTCCATCGCTTTAACCAATAGGGCTTGGACATAGACTTCGATCTCCAAGTAACAGACTGTTCTAACATCCACACCTGCTCCTCTAAGACCAAGTTCAATCCCTCCGTAGCCTGTACACATTGAGATAACATTTTGGGGACTATCCACATCTATCTAACCAATAACCACATATCTTTCTCTATGCGCCTAACACTTACCCCCTGACCCATCTTGCGATACTTGTCAGGTTTACACTTAATCTTACCCTCTGTACCATCCTCAAACTTAATGATCCGTAAAAACTTATTCTTAGGAAAACCAATAATCTTAGCCTCTAAGGTCTGCTCAACAGGTATATCCATCGTCTGCCTGATCAAACCCTCAGTAGTACTAGGATTCTTCTGTGCATAATATCGCTCTAACTGCTCAAGCCTCTTAATCATCGGCTTACTCAACTTGTTAGCCCCAAAAGCAGTACGGACTGTGCCAACCTTCAATCCAATCAATTCAGCAAAGGCAACTTTAGTCATTTCATTATCCTTAAGTATCTTATTTGCCCTCTCCTTATCCATGCCTCCTTGAACAGGTTTAACATTGACTTGTCAACATAATAAGATAAATAAAAAATATGCCTAGAAATAAAAAGGTGGTTAAGGCACTAAGCAAAGACCTTAAGAACGATGTTATCGAAGCGGCCGTCAAAGTAGCAAGCAAACAATCAAGTGCTACCAAGCAAGGTGAAATTATCAATGAAAAGATGCTTACTGCCAAACAGAAAGACATTAGGAACTATTGCAGACACTTCCTTACTTACAAACTAGAAATGACTGAACAGGAGTTTGTCGGTGCTGTTGAAAGCAAACTATCAGCATTAGTGACTGACTCACTCAATATGCTTCACGACAAGCTAGATGATATACCACCTCAGAACCTACCCTATGCACTATCTATCCTCTTTGACAAGATGATGACTATCAAGGGTAGACCCACTAACATCACAGCATCGGCAAATGTTAAACTCGGATCTTCAGATATGACTCCCGAAGAAATGAGATCCCTTCTCAAAAGGGAAACAAAGCCTAAAGAAACCGAAGTCATAGAGACATGAAAAGAAGAGGTAACCTCTATGAACAAAAGTTCTTTACAGAGGCTCTCTCTCGAAACCTAGAGGTATTTACCCCTCTTGGTGACTACCTACCACAAGACTGTATCATAATGAATCAGGCAGGTAGGATCTTTAAAGTACAAATAAAAGGTACTAAGGATAAAATCATGGACAAAGCCAATGGTGGTATGGGTAAATATATGATCACAACGGCATCAGGTAGCTCAAAGAAAAATACCTTAGACTGTACCAAGATCGATACCCTAGTAGCCCATGTGGAGTCTCAGGACACTTGGT
>VMHT01215698.1_pt1 | contig 10887 bp, 3 predicted proteins | sample 4693611 | NCBI WGS metagenome assembly VMHT01 (sample SAMN12280063, study PRJNA550983) | marine metagenome | isolation source: seawater sampled from same location over 5 years 0.02-0.2 micron viral filtrate | place: USA: collected off the coast of southern California halfway between the port... ... | reverse complement strand
TTCAAGAAGTATGAAGAGCAACCGCAGCGGTGATGGTAATACCGCCGCGGGTAGAGAATCTTTGCTTAATAATGTGACCGGCGGGGATAACGTAGCTATAGGTAAACTAGCTATGGCTACTAATAACAGTGGTAGTCTAAACGTAGCTGTTGGTAATGAAGCACTGAGATTAAATTCTAGTGGCAGGGAAAATGTTGCTGTGGGTCGAGAATCCTTATATAATAATCAGGTAAGTCATAACACTGCTATTGGACACCAAGCCGCTTATTCGAATAATGGTGGATCAGTGACTGCGGTAGGAAGTTATGCCTTATATGCTAATAACTCTGGTACTTCTAATGTAGCTGTAGGAGGATATGACGGAACTACAGTTGCTGCTTTAAGATACAACTCCTCTGGCGATGAGAATATTGGTATTGGAGTAGGCGCTGGCGCTAATAATTCAGTTGGAAATCATAACACATCTGTAGGATACAAAGCTGGTTGGGTCAATACCAGTGGAAGTAGTATTACTTCTGTTGGTAGGTACGCTGGCTATGGCTTACGGATGTCAAATAGTACAGCAATAGGAGCTAGATCAGGTTACCTACCACAATGGACAGGAAGTTCGCAAGATGGCGGCAATGTAATGGTTGGTGAATCAGCTATGATTGGTCAACATAAAACCGCAGGTGAGCTTCGTTATAATACTATAGTAGGTGCTGATGCATCTAGAATTTATTACAGCACGACAGGAGCATTTACCGCTAATGCCGTATTAGGGTATAATGCTATGGATTTGTTTAACCAAACCACTGGCAACGCTGATAATAATGTAGCTATTGGTATGGAAGCATTGCAACTGTCAAACGTTACAACTGGTAATGCTAGTTATAATACTGCTATAGGCAGTGGCGCAATGAAGCTAACCGCAGTAACCAACTCTAATACATATTATAACACTGCTGTAGGACGAAATAGTCTTAAAAACGCTAGTTCGACTACCGGTAATACTATGATTGGGGATAATGCAGGTACTGATATTCAAACGTCTAATAAGAATACAGTTTTAGGGCGGTTTACCGGTAATTCTAACTCTGTAGACATCAGAGCCAATTCAATCATGCAAGAGGGTAATATCATTCTTGCAGATGGTGATGGCGTACCTAAATTGTTTATAGGAGCAAGTCAACAAGGCAGTTACTCTTACCCCCTAGCTCGTTTTCAAGGAGGCGTGGCTGTTGGCCAAGGCGGTGCTGGGATCAATCAACAAGGTGGTGTTATTTCTACAAGCAGTGACAACGATACGAACTCGAGACTACGTATTAATATCACAGAAGGAGCAAGTGCAAACCATTGGGCTCCTTTGTATGTGAAAGTTACCTTTGTAGGATGTGCAACAAATGGCAGTAATCAGATTTGTGGTCAGAAACTTATTGAGATGAGAGTTTATGGTAACAGTGTTGGAGGGGTCAACAATGTATCGTCTCTTGGTGATGCCTTTACAGTGAATGTATCAAATGATTCTGGTGGCGAATCAGATTGGACGCAAATAGGGATTCAAGTTTCTGCTAGTGGTATAAATCATCACAGAGCATTTTTTGAAATAGGGTCGTATGATGGAGTAAGAGATACTTGGAGGGTAAGTAGTTAAAATGGAATGGACAGTATATAACGAGCTAATAACAGAAACAATAAACGGTGTGTCTAGAGTTGTGGTTAAAGTGCCTTGGATTTGCTCTAAGACAGAAAACGGAAAAACAATCCATGTACACGGAAGTTCTGAATTAACATCCAATCCCGGTAGTGCAGATTTTATACCTTATGATGATTTAACTCAAGCTCAAGTAATAGCTTGGGTAAAAGATTCTTTGGGTACAGCTGGAGTAACTTATTATGAAAATCAAGCAGATGAAAATCTAGCCATAGCTGATGAGAACGATGATACAATTAATTGTTTTCCTCCCGACTACAATCCTACTGCGACTGCAAAAAACTCATTGCCATGGTAATATCGATTCCAGATGAATAAATATGTGTAACAACTAGGATGTACACGTATGACTCTTAATAAACTCACATCAGATGCACTAGCAGATAATACCATTGACAATGACAGCATTGCTAATAACAGTATACCAATTGAAAAACTCAGCAATGTAAATCTAGCTATTGCTCCTGAAGTACTAACAATTGATGTTGCTGCACCTGCGGCTGGTCAAGACACACAGTGGCTTTGGAACTGGCTTACCAGCAGTTTACCTTATGCCAGACGTGAGATTACCAATAGTAATGAATTAAATGTGCCGCTATACAAACAAGGTACTTACACAGTAAATAACTTTGCTAAAACTCAATATGGTAGTATGACTCAAGCACATACTATGTATTTCAAATGGATTGAGGGAGCAGGCACACAAAACAACATCAGCTGGGTTACTGATCAAGGCACGTTTACTGACAGTCATCCAGATATAAATGGCGGATCTGATACCACTGTTCAACGTTTAAGTATCAGTGTTCCAAGTACAGTAACACCCCCTACCCTTACTGCTCCTAGTGTAACATATGGCGTAAGTTTTGTCAATGCAGGCGCTTACAGATTTAGCGGGCCAAGAGACGGAGATAATCCAAACATCGGCCCGTTGCGCAGAGGCGGCACTTATACATTTAATGTAAACGCAAGCGGGCATCCTTTTTATCTAACAACTGATAACGGAACTAATTTTGCCGCAGGTACATACTTTGGTGAATACACAAGTGGAGTTACTGGAAGTAGAAATGATAGTGGTACTGTAACATTTGTAGTACCAGCAAATGCGCCTGATACCTTATACTATCAGTGCGGTAATCACAGCTCAATGAGAGGTGCTATTACTATCAAAGATCTAGCAGTTGAAACAAACATCAACGGCAACTATGTGGTATACGCACAGCACACACAAGAAGGACACAAAACACCAGTTGAACTAAGACCTATTCCAAGTCTTGTTAATCAGATGTGTATTGTGTATGATGCTACAACCGGACAGTTTGTTCCGCAGGATTTGGCAACTTATGTTGAAAATACTCCCTCATTTGAAAACAAAATTAGAGAAGTAGCAGGTACAGCAGAACTTGTTGTAGAAGACGGCAGTGCAGTTGTTGCTAAGGTTAATGTATATGCAGATAGTACGTACCTACCACTTACAGACAACAACGCAGGTGATCAGGCATTTGCTACAGACACAAACAAATTGTACATTTGGGACGGCAGTGCATGGCAACTTGCAGGTGCAGCCAACACAGGCGAGCTGTCTGAGGGCACCAACTTATATTTTACAAATGCGAGAGCAGATGCAAGGGCGCAACTTAAAATAGATGCACTAGTAGATAGCGCACCAGGAACACTAGACACACTTAATGAACTAGCGGCAGCACTAGGAGACGATGCTAACTTCAGTACAACAATTACTAATAGTATTGCTACTAAACTACCACTAGCTGGTGGAACATTGACTGGTGCCTTGGCAATCAATTCAGGAACAGCAAATACTGGGCTTACTATAACAAGTACTGATGCTGCTTCTTGGTTAACAATGACTGACCCCACTGCAAGTCTTTTCTTTGGAAATACAGGAGGGGAATTTGCATTATGGACTGGTGGCGCTGAGGCTCTACGAGTAGACGGAAATGGTAATGTTGGTATTGGTACAGATACTCCTGCTAAAAAACTACATGTTCATTCTGGAAATTCTTCTGATATTGCAAGATTTGCAAATGATAGCGGATCCTTCACATTAGGAAAAACAGCAAATCTAGGCAGTCTTGATATGGCCGCAGATGCTAATTTTAGAATTAGACATGGAAGTACTCTTTCAGCAACTTTTAAAAGTAATGGTTATGTTGGTATTGGTACAAATAACCCAGGTAACCCGTTACATGTTATAGGCGGAGATGTGGGAGGTGTAGTAAAGGTGGAACAAACTGTAGCTACAAATACTCCTACTATGTTTATAAAGCAAACTGGACAAGGCGGAAACAATAATGTTAATCAGGGGTTATTAATTGAAGTAGACGGTAGCAATAGTGGTGATGGAAATATTATTAAAGCCATTGGTACAAACTCTAATCTCAACGGCGGCGCTAATGTCCACGCATTTGTAGTTAAGAACTCGGGCAACGTTGGTATTGGCATAGAAAGCCCAGCGACAACACTGACTATAGATGGTGATACAAGTATACGAGCTGCTAGTACTGGAGATAGTTATAAGTTATACTTTGGTAATGAAGTAACTACTGGTCCAGGTAAAGCGATTTTCATGGAAGATTATTACATGAAAATTCAAGGTCACCGCAACGAAGGTGTAAGACTTCAAGGTGTAAATGCTACAGGTGTAGTCCAAGAGTTTGCTACATTTTACGGTGATGCTAACGCAAAAGCAAGTCAAATCATTTTAGCTCCTACAGGAGGTGATGTTGGTATAGGCACTACTAATCCTCGCTCGACCTTGCATGTTCAAACTTCCCAATCATCTACAGATGTAACCAATGCAAATACTAATTCTACTTTGACCGTCGGAAACTCTGCTGTAGGAAATGGTGTTTATAACGCTATTAAGTTTGCTGCTAACCAACAAGATATGTACATCATGTCTTTTAATAATGGTACACAAGCTGACAGAAGGATGGGTTTCTTCTTAGGTTCTGTTGCAGGTGATGCTGTTAGTGATGAGAGATTGTCTATTAGAGGTAACGGCAATGTGGGTATAGGCACAATAAACCCTATATCTAAATTATCAATAGACGGGCAATTAACATTTATGCCTCCAAGCGGTTCATCATCAAGTGCTAATTCTGGTATGCATTTAAGATCATATCTTAGTGGTGCATCTGCCGCACAAGTAGGCGGTGTTATTGGCGGCGCAGCAAATAATGACGACAATAACAGTATTTGGTTAAGAGTTGGATATGACAATACAATTGACACTGTTGATACTCATGCGTATGATAGAATAAGATTTTATACTGGCAATACAATAGCTAACCAAGTAAAGCGAGCAGAGATTAGTAGTGCAGGATTAGAATTAAATGGTCCTATAGTAGGTAGTTTACAGCTAGTGACTTCTCAAAATCCTATAAATTCAACTTATGATGCTGATAAGTTTTTTACATACACACCAGAACAAAATTTAAGTTATTCTACTTGGGATTTTGGACAATCGACAAGTATACGATATCATGCTAGACCTAGTTATGGAAATACTGGATATATCAGATTAGGACCTAACCCTGATACATATATATTACCTCAAGGTTGGAGTGGTACTGTATATTTCGATGCTTATGCAGGCACAGGAAACTATGCAACGAGTGTGGTGTTACAAACATTAGATAAAGGAAGTTCAACATGGAACGACAGAGCATCTTCAGCTGATGCTGGCTCAGGCGTGTTTAGTGGAACACTTAATTGGACAATATCCACTCCACTCACTGTACCAGTAGCATTACGCTGGAAACTTACACAAGGTTCTGGAGTAGGATCATCTAGTATATATTGTCAGTTATCAAATATAAAAATTACTGGATTAACACAAGAACATAAGGATGCTGTCTTTTCCAGCCCTCTTACATCGCATAATGGCGCTGTCACACCAGGATCTAAAGGACGGTATACTGGTGGGCAACTATATCAACCAGGAATAGTTACAGATGATTTAATCATATATTTTGATTTTAATAATAAAGCATGTCATTCAGGTACATCAGGAAACACTGAAGCGCCTTTAGATCTTTCACCACTGCAACATGAAACTTCATTTCATGGGACAGCTACAATTTCCAACAATAAAGGACAAGTAGTTTATAAAAATCAAGGACAAAGTGGTCGCATTAATATTGCTAATGTTGATCTAGGAGCAACAAATACTGGAAAAACTTGGGAAGCGTGGGTTAAAACTAACGAAGAGTCTGGCTGGAATACTGTATGGGATACAGGAAATGAGCGTCCGTTGTTTGGATTTAATGGAAATACATTAAGAGCATATCCTGATGGAAACGGCGCTGGTGAATGGCGACTTACTAGGGATCATTGGAATCATATTGTCATAGCTTTTGGCACTAACAATACCTATAATATGTATGTGAATGGTTTCAAATATGAAAGTAATAAAAGCTATTCAAGCACTCAACGATCAGGTATAAGCCCAATTTGGTTAGGTGGTGATGCAGGTGCTGAGTCCTTAGATGGTTATATAAGTATAGCTAGACTTTACAAAAGGCAACTTAGTGATGAGGAAGTAGCTCAAAACTATAATGCAGAACTGAATAGACACTTACAAACTCCGTTACTAGATGTAGCCAAAATCCAAAGATGGCATATGCCTAGTACTAGTTACGGTACTACTACTAATAGTACCACTTATACAAATGTTGGCGGAGCTATTAATTATATTTTTGTTAAGCCAGGCAATTCACTACTGATTGATTATTTTAGCCAAACATGGATGGGAAGCACAAGTAATGGTACTGGTGATGTTTATGTACGATTGCTAGTAAATGGTGCTGACGTTTGGAGAAATGAAAGAGCATTGGGTAACTTTGATGCAGATAGTACAAGACAGCATTTATATTTACATAATAAAGTATTAACAACAGTACCTTATACAACAAGCTCTACAATATCATTACAATGGCAGATAAAAGTTTCAGGAAGTATCCCAGGCGGAATAAATTGGCACCATACAAGTGATGTATCAAACCAAATGATTTTACATGAATATAGCGGAAGAGGAACATTTTAAAATGGAAAGATATATTTTAGCACGTCTCCTAGAATCCAGAGGCGTTACGAATTATGTTTTAAGAGGACAAATTGATTCAGAAGAAGAATATATTGCAAATGTTCTTGTTGTCACAGACGAAGAGGAATCTCCGATTGGTGAACTTCTCACATATACTCAAGCTAGTAATTTATATGAAAATGAAATTGCATCGTACAAATTAGATAGACTGCGGTTTTTTCGTAATAGGAAACTTAGTGAAACAGATTGGACACAGAATCCAGATGTTCCTGAATCAACTAGAACTAATTGGCAAGAATATAGACAAGCACTGAGAGATATTACAGATACATATACATCGTTAGATGATGTTGTATGGCCAACACCTCCTGAATAAACATAAATATGTGTATGCAGACTAGGACACACACATGCCATTAAGTAAAAATTACGAGCTAGGCACGCTAGCCAACACACTAGATATAGATCAAAGTACAGGTGAAATTACATCTCTTACCATTGACACTGATGTTGTTAGTGAAGGCGCTAATCTTTACTTTACAAGCGAACGAGTTGATGATAGAGTTGCCGCATTAATTCAAGCTGGTACTAATATAACAGTAGCATATGATGATGTATTAGGCACACTTACTATTAGTGCATCAGACACAGAAGATGATCTTAGTAACAATACTACCAGTGATCTCGCAGAAGGCACTAACTTATACTTCACAAATGCGAGAGCAGATGCTCGTATTGCAGCAGCCAGTATAGATGCACTCACTGATGTTGACATTACTACCTCAGCACCAAGCAGTGGTCAATCACTTGTATGGGATAATGTTAACAGTAAGTTTATACCCGGAGACAGTTTTAGTCAAAGTGATTTTGATACTGCGTTTGCAGCTAAAAGCACCACTAACCTAAGTGAAGGTACTAACTTATACTATACAGATGCAAGGGCAGATGCACGTATTGCGGCTGCAGATACAGATGCACTCAGTGAAGGCAGTACAAACTTATACTATACAGATGCAAGGGCAGATGCACGTATTGCGGCGGCAACTACAACTGACTTAACCGAAGGTACAAATTTATATTATACAGATGCAAGGGCAGACGCTAGAGCGCAACTTAAAATAGATGCACTTGTAGACAGTGCTCCTAATACACTAGATACTTTAAATGAATTAGCATCAGCCCTGGGAGATGATGCTAATTTCAGCACAACTATAACAAACTCAATTGCAACTAAATTAGCAACTGCGGATTTTAATAGTACATTTGATACAAGACTAGGTACTAAAACAACAGCCGATTTAACTGAAGGCACTAACTTATATTATACAGATGCTAGAGCAGATGCACGTATTGCGGCAGCAGATACAGATGATCTAAGCGAAGGATCAACAAACCTTTACTTTACAAATGCGAGAGCAGATGCACGTATTGCACTACAAGCTGGTGCAAATCTAGATTTAAGTTCTAAGTCAACTAGTGATCTCAGTGAAGGAACTAACTTATATTATACCAATGCAAGGGTCGATGCGCATTTAAATCAGTCAAATCCAACCAGTGGATATGTACTAAGTTGGAACGGAAGTGATTATGCTTGGATTGATAACACAGGCTATACTGCATTCAATACAGATTTCGACACCAGACTAGGCACTAAAACAACAGCTAATTTGACTGAAGGTTCAAATCTGTACTACACAAATGCTAGAGCTGATGCTAGAGTTGATGCAGGATTTACAGCAAAGAGTACTTCAGATCTGTCAGAAGGCACAAACTTATACTATACCAATGCTAGGGCTGATGCACGTATTGCACTACAAGTAGGATCAAATTTAGATCTTAGCAGCAAAGATACAAATAGTCTAAGTGAAGGTAGTAATAATTTATATTACACTAATGCTAGAGCAGATGCAAGAGTTAATTTACAAACTGGTTCTAATTTAAATTTAAGCAGCAAAGATACAGATGATCTAAGTGAAGGTTCAAATAATCTGTATTTTACAAATGCTCGTGTTCAGGGAACTGCTATTAATACTGGTAGTTTGCGTGGTACTGTAAACAATGCAACTGTGCAATACGGCACAAGTTATAGTGGAACACCTGCACAGGGTAGTTTCTTCTTTGATAGTTTAAATGCTAAACTAAAAGTTTACAACGGTAGTGCGTTCGTTGATGCTGTTCCTGGCGGAGGCGGCGGAGGCGGCGGAGGCGGAGCAAGTGATGCTGTCGCTACATTTAGAAAGTATACATTTGATATCAGTAGTACAACTAATAGTGTTAGTGGAAAAGACAGTGTAGTAGTAACAGCAGGTAGTTTTGTTACTGGATATCAATATCAAATTATCAGTGTAGGAACTACAGATTTTACAGCAATCGGCGCTAGTGGCAACACTGTTGGAGTTACATTTACAGCAACTGGTGCTGGTAGTGGAACTGGTACAGCAGGACATATACTAAACTATGCAACAAGTAATCAAAATGTAGAAGTTTATCGCAATGGTGCTAAAATGGTTGAAGGCAGCGGTGATGACTATGTTGCTACAACTGGTACCAGTGTTAACTTTACTTACAACTTACAAAGTGGAGATGTAGTAGAAGTACAGGTATATGAACTGTTAACAAGTGATGCTTATTATCTAAAAACAGAAACATACACACAAACTGAAACTAACAGTCAAATTAGTACAGCGGTAGCAGGTTATTTGCCACTTAGTGGTGGTGTACTTACCAATGACTTAGCGATAAACAACGGTTCGCCGGAATTGTATTTTGGAACAACAGGCAATCATTATAACTGGAGAATAGCCGCACAAGAAGCAGTAGATGCGGCATTTGAAATTGCTGTAGGATCTCAAGATACAGATTACTCCAACGATACATACACACCAAAACTTATAGTAAAAGCTAGTGGCAACGTTGGTATTGGAACTACTAGTCCAACATCTAGACTACATCTGAAAGCCCCTACAAATCAGACTATACAAATGAAACTGCAGCCAGGTAGTGATACTGCCGAGTCTGAAATAGCGTTTGTAAATGCAGCAGCAAATGCAACCAAAGGTTATATAAAATACAAACACTCATCGGATGAATTGGGATTTAGAACAAATGGCACAGAATGGGTAACCATAAACAATGCAGGTGATGTTAACGTTAACAATAAAGCAAAAATACAAGCCAATGGTGTTGTTAGATACGGAAATGGTAGTACAGGCATAGGTGCATTAAGTTATAGCAACAACTTAATTACAATGGAAGCATTAAGCACTAATACTAGTGTTAGATTGGCACCTAGTGGTACAGGAATAACTGAAGTTTTTAGTAGTCAATTATCAATTAAAGATGATAATGCTGGTGGCACAGTATTAAGACTGTGGAACACGGACACAGGCGGCAAAAATTGGAGTCTGTATAGTACTGCTAGTGGTAATGGTGAAGGAGCAGGCCACTTCTTGTGGAATAACGGTACTAGTGTCCCGATGATTATACAAGGCGACGGTGATGTTGGCATAGGCACAACTAGTCCAACTCAAAGATTAAATGTACACCACAATACAAGTGATAGTAGAATTGAAATATCTACAAATGCAGCTGGAACAAATAAAGTTCAACTTCAGTTTACCACAGACAGAGATGGCACACCTGGTTACGGCTTTGTAGGCCTTCTCAATAATAATGGAAGTCGTTTATTACGAATAGGTACTAATGGAAACTCTGGAACAGATTATGGTATCCAAATAAATTCTGATAATAATGTAGATATTACCAATAAAGTTCAAATTTCTCCAAGCGGAATTAACTATAATTCTGGAGCAACTACATTCAGTTCAGGAGCTGCATTGGAAGTATGGGCAAACGATCTTAACACTTCAGGATTTGTAGTCGGAAATAATTCAGGTAAAGCTCATACTTGGTTAAATTACGCTGATGGTAATAACTATATCACAGGCGATTCTACTAATAATGAAGGCGCCACTATATTTAGAACTTATTTCGCAAATCCCGACACATATAATGAAAGGATGCGCATCGCAGCAGACGGCAATGTTGGTATTGGAACAACTGATCCTAATACAAAACTTGAGATTTCAAGTCTTTATGGAACCACGCTTAGACTTTCCTCAACTCG
>VMHT01064631.1_pt1 | contig 10889 bp, 8 predicted proteins | sample 4693611 | NCBI WGS metagenome assembly VMHT01 (sample SAMN12280063, study PRJNA550983) | marine metagenome | isolation source: seawater sampled from same location over 5 years 0.02-0.2 micron viral filtrate | place: USA: collected off the coast of southern California halfway between the port... ... | reverse complement strand
TCTTCCATGACCTTTGGTTTGATTAGGTCAACAACGGCTTGCTGGTCGTAAACACTTCTGGTGAAGGTTAGCATACCATCCATCGAAGCATCATAATTTTCTGATGGAGTTGCAGGATCGAGGTCAGAATAGAAATCAGTCTTCTGCTCAAAGGCAATATCAATTGGCTCAGACACATCGAGAGTCAGAATAACGTCAACGGTGTAAGGTATTCTTGATTCAAAGAACTCAGGGTCCTCAATAATACCAAACAAGGTCATTGCTTGGCCAGAGACGTCGAAGTGCGCCCACTGCCCCCAGGCTGAGGAATCGACATCTAAGTCATAGTACCAAGAGTCAGCTACCCTGCTACCTTGGCCTTGCGCATCATTGCTGCCATCTTCGGCTAGGTCAATTTCTAGTTGGATTGAGCCTACTTGACCAGAATCAAGTTCGAACTCAGTAGCGGTGAACATTGCTTCGAGTCTTTCTGTACCATTAGGAATCCACACATAGTGAGAGTCTTCGGTGTAGTATATTGCACCGTTTGCACCGTTGTTGAAGTGATTCCAGTCACCTTTCCATGAGTGTCTCACACGGTCAGTGTCTAGAGAGATTGTCTTTTCACCCATCATGTTTTCATAAATTTCCCAAGCATCCCAAACAGTATACTCTGGGTGGTCAACGATACCATTGCCATCTTGATCACGCATTAGTTGTAGAGTTCTAGCCAGTGCAACCGCAGCATCGGTATCGGTAAGTCCGTGACCGACTCGCCAGTCGTGACATTGACCAGTAGCACTTATGTAGCATTCTTCTGGTATATCATTGCAAGAATCGTCACTGTTACCGTCTTCACAAGAGTTCGCCATGCCTTCATAGACTGCAGTCAGTTCTAGAATCAACTCTAATTCGTGGATTCTGCTGAAGTTTTCAGTCGCCCAGTTTTCGAATTGACCGTAAGCTGCAGTACCTTCTCCACCGACTAAACTGTCACCAAAGTCGTGGTCTTCTCGGTGATAATCCGCAACACCAAGCGATGGTGCAACATCAAGAATCAGCCCAGCCATACCGCCAACGTGTGGAGTGGCCATTGAGGTTCCAGAGATTGACATGTAGTACAAATCACCTTGAGTTCTGGTTGAAGCATCGATTGCTGTGCCACGTGGGGCAGTAGCCCAAATGTCTCTACCTGGTGCACCAACATCTGGCCAGGTGTGTTGTTGATTCATACAGCCTCTCGAAGAGAATGAAGTGATTGCGGTACCATCGTGAGTGAGGGCAGCAACTGAAATTGCTGAAGGAGTATTAGCGTAGACGTTGGTTTTCAGTCCACCCGAACATTCTCCACCATTACCCCCAGAGTTTGAGGCAGCAAAGATTACCGCCACGCCATTTTCAAAAGTCAGTCGGTCGGTTATTTGGGCAATCACACCGTTAGGATCGTAGTCGCCATCGGTGCCCCAGGAGTTAGAAACCACTCTAATGTGGTACGGGTTTTGACTTGGTACCGAGTGAACAAACGTCCATTCTAGACCTTGCTCAGCAGCGAAAATTGAGGCACCGTCACCGGTTCCTAGAGCAACCATTTGTCCACCTTTGGCAACACCTGCACGGCGGCCGGCACTAGCATCACCATTACCGGCAATAGTACCGCCAACGTGGGTGCCGTGGCCAGATGAAGTGTCTGAGTTTCGAGTTTCAGTCCATACACCATCCCACTTCGCCGAGTAGATTACTTTCTCACCAGTCCATGGTTCAAGATAGTCGAAATCAGGATGGCCAGCATCAACGCCGGTATCAAGGTCAACGATTGCGGTGCCATCACCGTCCCATTCAGTAAACGACAAATCGACATCATACTGAACAACACCTTCGGGTGAGACAATTACTCTGTCCCAGGTATCGGTAGCTTTGACGACGTGGGTTGTTTCATGCATCATTGCGGTTGGGTCAGTTGGGTCACCGCCCCATTCAGATGGCAAATAAAAGAAATCAAGTTCTTTGTCAAGTTCGAGATATTCGATTCTATCCCAATTGGAAATACGTCGGACATCTTCAGCCTTGACTTCGATTAAACCACCATCAACCAGCGGAGCGTCACCTAGTACAGTTGCGCCAAATTCTTCGAATTTAGCAAGGTCAGCATCGGTTACTGGCGAATTTAGTTGGAAGATGACTGGAAGCACAGTATCTACTGAGGAGTCATACAATTCTTGTTGCAAATCATAGTTCATTTTGTCGTAATTACCCATCGGATTAACCTGTTCTGCTAAAGGCGCAGCAGTTGCACCAACCATCAGTAATTGTAACAGAAGAGAGACAAAAATTACGACATTCCTGTTGCTTTGCATGACATGGCCTAATGCCCGCCCTTCAAATGTCTTATTCATCGTTGTTTGATGGTGCAGGCCTTGGCATCCCGTCTTCTTTGACGGTGTTGAGCACAACGTGAGTAAATGACCTTGTAACGCCTTCGAGAGTAAATACTGTCTTGGTTAAGTCGTCTAAATCAGCCCGATTTTTTACGCGAGCAAGGACCATTGAATCATAATCTCCCGTAACGTCATAGACCGAGAATACCCTTGGATCGGCGGCAATTTTCTGTTGAACATCAATCATCATACCTTTGGCAATTCTAAGTCCGGCCATAATCGTCATGTTCCATCCGACACTTTCTGGGTCAATTACCACGCTGTAGCCCTTGATAATGCCTAATTCTTCCATCCGACGAATTCGGTTAGTAATGGTGCCTTGAGCGACACCAACATCTCTTGATAGTTGTCTCTGGCTGGCTCTTGCATCATTCAACAGTGAATTGAGAATTGCTCTGTCTACCTCATCCAAATCCATATCAGGCACCAACACAGGCTATACTTACACTTCTTCAAACTTCGCTAAACCCTACTCGTTGACGTTGGAGGCGATTGCCAAGAACTGTGTCCAAACTCCGAGTTCATCAACCTCTAATCTGATGTGTATACGACACTCTGTACTTTCTGCCTGCTTGAATTTCAACTCAATCTTGGCTGATTTTTTGGCCTCAATGAAGCGACTCTTGAAGCGAGAAGATAATTTCCAAGGCCCGTCAACTTCCAGAGATTTAATTTCCATTCTTCGATTCTTGGTGGTCAATTCCACCACTAAACAGTTCGCCTTATCATGATGCCAATATCCAGTAATTATCGGCATACCGTGTTCTTCTCGATACATATTACCGAGGATGGTTGAAATGACAATCACTCCAAAAACGATAGCGAAGATCGGCATTAGGAATTTGTTCAATTCGACATTTTCGGACTGAGTGGCTAATTCTACCTGATTGAGATACAGCAGTTGATTTGTGTCACTGCCTTCCAATTCACCAAATAATGCAAAGGTTACCGACCAGCCATACGGCGAATCAGCAAAATCAACCCCTGCTGCGGTTAAATGTGATTCACTCAGCGACCAAGTGGTTTGAGTTGAGTTGTTGGCTTGATTGCTGAAGCCGAATTCCGGTTTCATTTCGTACACTAAATTGGTCAATCTTCGATTGTGGTCATCAATAGAATATTCCTTGCTGAGGTAGATGTACATGATTGTTGAATCTGATAGATTGACTAACGGAGTCATTTCTATTGGGATATCAATTCTGTGTCCGCCTAACTCTTGATAGACGTTTAATTCTCCAACTAGGCTGACTACTGGTAGTAAATCCTGAATTTCTTTGCGGTTCTCATTTGCCATCTCTGAATTGATTTCTTCATTGATAATCATCTGAGAATCATCTTCGGTCAGGTTGACAAATAATTCACCCGCTCTCGCTTTAGCATCATCATCAGGCCAATTTGAGTTAGTTTCATCGCTGTAAGCCCACCAGTTCAAGATTACAGTATTCTCTGAAGCAGAATTGCAGTCATCGGTTGTTATGGCGACAAAGCATTCGATTAGAACGTCGTCAAAAGTTCTCGCATCATTAATTTTTGAACTAGCAATTGCATCATCATCTGCTGCAGACGCAGTGATAATTGCCGGACAAATAAGCAATAATAAAACTGCGACGACCATTTTCTGCATGTCATTCCTCCGCTAATTCATGCTCAAATGGCAATTGTAGTTTTGCTCTCACAATATCCTTTTCAGTCGTCCCAATCATCAAACTAATCCAGTTTCCACTCCATGCTGAAATCAAAACCTGATGATTTGAAATATCACATCCGAGAATCAACGGCCCCGAATATTCCTTCATCACCTCAGGCAGTAAATCCTCTTTGAGTATCGCTTCATCGTTGAGTAAGGCAATTACGGTCGCGGTATCAATTTCAACAATGACCTCTCCAAGAATTTTCTCAATAGCCGGAATAGCTTCTTGTCTGGTTCGCCAAGTACCTTTGTTGTTGACAAAGCAAGGCATACCGGCGTGGATTATCTTCAACGGATGAAAAGTATCATTTTGCCATAAATTGCCATCCTTGTTAGGGCACATCGGATGGTATAATCGGTCATAAACCGATTCAGGAGTTATATTCAGGCGTCTACCTCGCTTCCACCATCTTAGACCGTTGGTATTCAGTTTGTACTGCTCTATAACCTGAGATATTTCTTCGTCATGAGCAGGAATAACTGCATGACGGCCACCCGCTCTAACATCGATAATACGGGGCTCCCAACCAGAGTCTTGTACTAGTTTTCTTTTCGGAATGTAGACCCTGGCTTTACCTTCTAGTGTTGCTTCCGGTCTATGCCTGAGTAGTGCCACAAAAAAGCCACCAGTATCGTTGTCCATGTGGTACAATCGCTTAGTTAACTTTAGTTGTTCTGCGATGCGATTCTCACTGCCTTCATCGGCATTTTCGTCAATCATCTGGCGCTTTTGCGGATCGATATGGGGTAATTTTAGCCCAGGAAGTTTAGGCAAAGTGCCGTCAATTTCCACAGGCTTACCTTCATCATCGATCATATCCCAAGCCGATAAACCGTCATGCATAATCAAGCCAGGCAGGATTTTCTCATTGATTTCTACCAGTTCCATCCAGTGGCAATTACGTAGCAATTCAGCAACTACGGCTTCATTTTCAACCGGATCGATGCTACATGTTGAGTAAATCATTTTGCCACCTGGTCGTAAACCACGGGCCCCACTCTCGGCAATATTCACTTGGAGGCTGAATAAACTACGACCGTCTAGTGGTCGCCATTTCTCCCATACCTTGACGTTTTTACGAGTTGTTGCTGAACCAGAACAAGGCACATCAGCAATTATTGCATCATAACCTGGCTCTGGAATTCTACCGATGTGACGCCCATCTTGCTGGTTGATTAGGACATTAGTCAAAGCCAACCTAGCGCGGTTAGAAATCAGCATATTCGCTCTCGAGGACACAGGTTCATTAGCAATAACAAATCCATGGGTAGAGAGCTTTTCTGCGATTTGAGTAGTCTTTGATCCCGGTGCTGCACACATGTCTAGGACGACAGTTTCATCGGTAATTCCAAGAATCTCAACGGGTAGCATACTCGCTGCTTCTTGTCGAGTGATTCTACCACTATCATGAAGAATAGTCATCATTCTTTTGGCGTAATTATCGGGTGCTTTCCCTCTAGCAAACGGCATTTGCCATGCACTTTCATCCGGCATCCATAGGATTGGCTTGCCACCCATCTTCCTTAGTTCATTTACCGTCCAATCTCGGTCACTCCGAGCCTTAGTTACCCTGAGAGTTTCAGGTAAAACGGCAATTGCGGATGACAGCCAGCGTGGTAAATCAATATCGAGGGTACCGGCTAATTTTGCGAGTAATGATTCCTCGGCAAGGGACATCAACTCGCCCTCCTCCCAAAGGTCGTACCCCATAGTTGATGCCTCGAGCATCTGCCCTATCTTGATTCCGCCACCCTCAAGGGCTTAATGCTGCTAGCGATATCATGCTGGGGGATACGATGCCACTGTTCTTCCCAGTGCTAATTTTGTTTCTGTGTCTTTGGCTGGTAGCAAACAGAGTTGATCAATATTGTCAGCGATTTTCACCAATTGTCGAAAAGCGATTAATTAGTTCTTATCGAATAATTCCGATACTGATGGTGGCTTGGTTAATGATTGCTCGGGCAAGGGCAATCATTGAAAGAGATGTTAATCATGTCGAGGTTGCCAATCGACTGCAAGGTACAAACAATGATTTTAGCTACCTAAAACTGTTAATTTCCGGTGATGGGGTTGGCGAGTTTGCGCTGTTGTTCCTATTGATATTCGCGCTTTGGACAATTAATTTGCCGAGTATGAAACAGTCACCATTAAGCGTGAGAAAAGCGGTTCAAAGTAGAGTTATGCTATATGTCGCAGCATGTACTTTACTGACATTCTGGATATTCTTTCCCGAATCAAACTACTATGCTCCAGAATCGTTACCTTTGCAATCAACAATGTCTGCGGACGGTGATTATAGCATATTGATGGTGATTGTCGCTACCCTAATGGTCGCATTTAGTGGAGAATTGTTTGCCATTGCGTCAATTCATAATCTTGATGAACATTTCATAGTGCTACAAAGAAGGGCACTTGTCAAGGTATACGTGGTATCTGGATTGTTGATGTTTGGATTACATCAAGGCAATTATTTGGACACAAATTGGATTTCACAGCCGGGTAATGAAAAGATTGTTGCAACCATTATATTACTCTCTCAAACCCTGATTTTAGCATTCATTTGCATACCCAGTAAGCGCTCAGACAACTTACTGAGAGTTGGTGAAGGTAGAACAAATTCTTTTGCAATAATGTCGATTTTGACTCTAGTAATCCTGATTCTTGTAACCTCCATAGTTCTGCGACAGACTAGTGAATTAGATTCTGGTAACCGGTTCATAGAAGAATCATTGTGGTTAACAGCCTCATTTACCATAATGGTGTCATTCACTCAATTATTGCCAAGGTATGGCTTCGATGCTGCGGCAAGACCTGAATATTGGTGGTTAAGAATTACCCTATTATTCTCTCCAGCGTTTATTTTTTGGTTCAATAGTCTTGCCATCTTCATCATACCTGGACTATGGTTAGCTGCCTCGTCATCTATTCTAATTCCAAATATCGTTGAAAAAGATACCAAAACGCAATCACGATTAGGGCTAGTCATTTTGATTGCGAGCATGATTACAATTATCTTTATCACTTCTATGACAGAGAATATGCTCAGTAATTTACTACTATTTGGCAGCGTCCCGATGATAATTAGTAACGTTGTCGTTCAAACAATTGCTAAAGATTGACTTATTCATTTAATGGATAAACCGCGTGTAAACGATACAAATCTATCGCGCTTCTTATTAATAAAAGAGAAATCCTTGAATCGAAGTCAAAGACTTCAAGGGATGGGACCCTTATGACTAGAGCATTTAGAGGCGGCATAGATAGTAGAAAGAGAGTACGAGCACCAACAAGAATCAAAAATTGGAATCCAATACGGGATCTTAGAGGGTTGAAAACACGAACAACAGCAATTGGCAACGAAATGGGTCCACTTGTTGATGTTCCTGCGATGATTAGAATCGAAGATGAGCACTGGGTTTTCGAAAGAGTCGAAGCGGGTTTGTTGCAAAATCTAACTCATCGTCTTATTGTTCATGATTCAGCAGGTTCAACCACAATTGGTGCCACAGCCGGTATGGAAACAGCAATGCAAGTTGCACAGAAAATGGCGACTTTGGAAAACAAAATCGTTATGATTCGGCCGCTTTAGAAAAGATTCCAAATCGCTGAAACTACACCTTGGTTTACCAAGTAAAAGAATACTCCAATGATGATACAGGCTGCATATACTTGGAAAGGTGTGATCTTCCAAGCGTGTTCAGATTCTTCGTCGAAATATCGAATAAGTCCAGCTGCTTGCTGAATTCCACTACCCTCAGATTTCTTCTTTGAAGCCATTTCAATCAACCCATCCGAGTAGCATCCCCTTTATCAACGCGACGCGTCGGTATATTCAGAGAAACCTACCGTTATTCTGCTTCAGTCAAGTCGACTAGAGGAATTAACTCGTCTTCTGCTGGCTTGACTACCAAGTCTTCATCGAAGCGTATTGATGCTAAATTTTTGTCAATAACAAAGCCACTATTTTCCTCATTCATGGCATTATCTGGATTAGACTCGATTAATGCTGCTTCAATCCTTGCCACTGCTCTTTCAACGCTAGGAATATTTCGATCTTGAAGCGCTTCTCTAGCGATGTTTAAATCGTATTTTGCTGAAGCAATGCTGACTTCTGCTTTATTTTTTGACCAACCTTCAAGTTCATCGATAGCATGTATTTTCTTTTCAACATTGTTTATTGCCGACTCCATTACTACGATTAGTTCATTGGTTGCATCCTTACATACATCAACCAAACTCAACCAAGTTTTTTCGTTGCTTTCAATGGTAATCTCTGGTAATGCTTTGGCAAGATATTTTTTTACGGACCTGCTATGCTTAAATCGCCATGGTTGCCATGAAGATGACGCGACTAGGTCAAAGACTAGCCTTGCAACGACACTCGCCGGACCGCTTAATTGAATGATATTCAGATAGCCTGAAGTTAACAAACCAAGTCCCCAATATGAATCTGAGGTTATAGTTACCGTAAGTGGCCCGCTAACAGTCTTTAATCGCCATTTTTGTTCGTTATAACCCGGCATTTGAAGGAATTCTGGGGTGTCAGGAGATTCAAGAGAAGCAATGATAGCCGAAGCGATGTTTCCCAGGTAAACCACATCAGTATTGCCTGGAAATCTATCATTACGTAACAGTCGGGTAGATTTCTCGACTCTATGGTTTGATCTTGCTTTGGTAACTTGGCCGATTAGCACAACATTTCCGTTGTTACTAAACTCGGGCATAACAGGTGGTAACTATCAATTAAACATGAATTAAACGGAACATTGTGTGTAGTAAAAGAATTCATTAGTTACTTCTCATCTGGACTACTAGGTGAAACCATGGGTTCGAGCGGGAAAGATTCGAAGGCTAGTAAATTAACTGCAATACCAGGTGTCGGAGCGGCAACTGCAAAGAAATTAGTTGATGCGAAATTGGATTCAGTTTCGAAGGTGGCAGCTGCTGGAGCGGCCAAATTAGTAAAGGCCGGTATACAAGCCGCAATAGCAAACAAAGTAGCAGCAGCGGCTAAGAAACTTGACAAAGCATCAACTGCAACAAAAAAGACCGCAGCAGCGGCAAAAAAGGCTGCTAAAGCAGCACCTGCTAAGGCAAAGGCCGCAGCAAAGAAAGCACCGGCAAAGGCAAAAGCAACAGTATCCAAAGCGAAAGCGGCAACCCAATCAGCCGCAAAGAAGACCACAGAGAAGGCCAAGAATTTAGCGGCCAAGGCAAAGACAGAAGCCAAGACTAAATCTGATTCTGGAACAAAAGGCGGGAAAATTGGACCATCTCCTGGCACGCCATTGTCAAAAATGGCGTGGTTTAGGAACGCAAAGAAATAATCACGCGAATTGTTCAAAGACCCAGTGTTATACTTAGGGTTCATGCCAAGGAGAAAGTACGGCCGTTTACGAAAGACGGTTGAACTTCCTCCGAAAGAAAATTGTTCACGTTGTCGATCGGGAAAATATTGCCCAATTCCTGGGCATTCGGGTCAAACAGTAAAACCACATCGAGAATGGCTCGGCCCTGACAAAGTGTCGAAAAGAAAAGCCAAATCAAATTAGAGTTATTCAATTCCGACCGTGCTTGTTGATGGTGTGTTTTCCACTAATTCTTCGACCGGCTCATCTACTTCAGCAAGACTAGTTCTCATGGATTGTGCTCTATTGTACACTTCTCGCAAGGTTTGGTCTGAAATTTCAAGATATACACGAGTTGTAGCAATACTACTGTGGCCTAGTAATTTTTGAATAGAAACCAAATCTGCTCCTCGTTCTAGAAGCCCTGTTGCAAAATTGTGCCTTAAGACGTGTGGAGTCAATTTACCCTTTGGCAAGCCAGCCTCAATGGCCAAATCATCCATTAGTCGTTGTACGCCACGAGGGTTTATTCTGCGGCCAATTGAGTTTAGTAATAACGCATCGAATTCTCCTTTTACTCTGGTGTCTCTAACGGGTAACCATGCATTAATCATATTCAGTGAACGGTCGGTAAAGAGCACTAATCGGTCTTTGTCACCTTTACCACCAATGACCTTTGCAGATTTATCTTGGACGTCGATGTCACTAAGATTTAGATTACAAACCTCACTAACTCTCAATCCAGTATCAAGCATCAAGGTCACCACGACAGAAGCAACGGGATTTTCACTGGTTCTTGCAGCATCTAGTACCATTGTCAATTCTCTGCGAGTGAGTGTTCTTGGGAGTCTCTTTCCGGTTCTTGCCCTAGTTAAGTGTTCAGGCCATCTGTGGCCTAGCCACTTCAACAAGTGCCTTGCTGCAGCCAATCTAGCATTGTACGTTGTTGGTCTAAGGTCTGACAAGCTGTGAGTCCACAAATCAATTCTACCATTCAGCGGCATCATCCGTTGTGCTAAATCATGTATAGTCATTGAGTTGTAATCTGCCTCACTCAAAATATCTTCACCAGGCAGTGTTGTCTCGACATAAGATCTCAATCCCGAGATGTATGATTTTTGAGTATTTGGTGATTTATTTTCTGATTTGAGTTGTCTTTTGTAACAATCTAACCATGGCAGGTTCCTGAGGTGGAATAATCTAGGTGGCAGTGAAACATCATCGTTGGTTAAACGCAATTGGCTAGGCCTCAAGGCCTTGCGTTCTCGACTAACGTTTCCTCTGCTGTTTTCCATTGGCGTCACCGCCTCTCGCCAAAGCGAGTGTGCATCCCGTGCCCCGGAGGGCACAGTGAGGATAGAGGTGTAAGATATCAAACCATCGGGGTTTTAGTCTCGCCGTGGGTCTCAGTTTTTGCCATACGGTATCCAGTCGGT
>VMHT01202009.1_pt1 | contig 10891 bp, 6 predicted proteins | sample 4693611 | NCBI WGS metagenome assembly VMHT01 (sample SAMN12280063, study PRJNA550983) | marine metagenome | isolation source: seawater sampled from same location over 5 years 0.02-0.2 micron viral filtrate | place: USA: collected off the coast of southern California halfway between the port... ... | reverse complement strand
GTAAAGTTGCTACTTTAAAACAGCAAATTAGAGATGGCTATACTAAACGAATTGACAACGAGTTAAAGAATTTAGAGTCAGCTGGTACTACATTAGAAACTGAATTTATAACAGAAGCTAGAAAAACAGGAGATCTTAGTTCAGCTCAGGTTAACGAATACAAAGCAGGTTTTGGTGAATTAGGTTTACCTATACCATCTAGTATAAAAAACTATGAAACTGTAAGTGATCGTAACGAACGAGAAGATAAAAATTTAATTGAATCTTTAATGGCTAGTCAAAATGGTTATATATCTAACGATCAATTAGATGCATTTCATCCTAAAGCTGCGGTAGAATTTAGAGAAAAAGCTACTAAATTAGAACAAGCTGCACTTAAAGAATTTGATTCTGAGCAAAAGATTAAAGCTGCTCTTGATACTACCTTTACAGGTATGGGTATTAAAGGCAATGAAAAGAGTCTTGTATACGTTGAAGCGTTTGCTAATGCTAAACATGACTATGCTAATAAATACAATAGATATGTAGCAATGGGTTATGCTCCTGCACAAGCTAGTCATTTAGCTTTATATGCTGATGGAGTTAAAGATAAAGAAACAGGTGAACAATTACCTGACTCTATTGGAGTTTTAAAAGAAATAGAAACTAAATTAGAAAACAGTAAATATGTAGTTGTAGGTAAAAGTATAGAACAAAGTGCTAAACCGGGAGATATGAGAGTTGTACAAATTAGAATGGGTAAAGAACAAATTTCTACAAATCCTAATTCTGTTACAACACAAATTATAGGTGGTGCATATGGTAAAAAACAATTAAATAATATACAAGCCAATATTGAAAAATATGGTCCCAGAGGTCTTTACATGGATCAAAGTGCTTTACAATACTACAAAGGTTTAGCACGTGGTCGTAATCCAAGAGAAGGCGGATGGTGGGGTATAGATGATGCTCAGTTAAAAGCTAATGGTTACGCAGAAGGATTAAGTCAATCTAGACCTAATGCGGTAAGTTTTCAAACTGGTATAGATAAAGATGGTAATGTTATTCCTGACCCTCGTGGTTCTTCAAGAATAAACAATACTATAGCTAGAACTTTTAAAAATCCATCTAATGAAACAGTTTTACACACACAAAAAATGTTAATAGATAGTAAAAGATTTGGCAGAGGTCAATCAGTTTGGGACCATAACGACAATAAAAAACCTTATTTAGTTACAGTATAATGGATGAATTAGAATTTAATATTGATACCGTATCTAACACAGATGCTAATCTGGAGGTTGAAGGATATCAAGAACAGGTTGAAGATATCCAAAGCAGATATCCTGAGGAAGATTATAGAACTCCTGCACAACAAGAGTTAGATTTAGCTGAACAAGAAGATAGTTCTACAGCAGAACCTACAACAGTGACACCTGAAGTTGTAGAAGAACCTGAAACATTTAGTCCTAACAGATTTCAAGAAGATCCTAATACAGGAATGGTAAATGTTGAAGAAGTTATTGCAACTGGAATAGATCCTACTTTAGCTCAAATGGCTAATGTACAGTATCAATACGGTGATGACGAACGTCAAGCTTTCGACAAATATCATAAAGCTGGTGGTGATATTAATTTAGAAAGTACATTAGAATTAGTAACTACTTTACAAAACAACCCACTTCTTAGAGCTAAGTATGACCGTAATGGTGATGGACAAATAAGTTTTTCTGATTGGTTTGATGTGTCTAGAATGGGAGAAATGACTCCTGAGAGAGATGCTCAGTTAACACAAGAATGGTTAACAAGTTTACAAAACAAAGATTTTAAAGCACGACTAGGTGCTATAGCTAATCTCCAACCTATGATACCTTACTACCATCAACGTAGAAAAGGTATATTAGGACCAGAAGATGAGCTAGATGGTGAACAAGCTAGAGGTTCATTTGTATCAGGTTTACAACAAACAACTGGTGATTTTTTATCAGGTTTTGAAAAAGTTACTGCAGGTTTTACACAAAGTGAAAAAGCATTAGGTACTGGTGACGATTGGTTTAATGAAGACGCTTTTGAAACAAAAGATGCTAAATTAGATGATATAATACTTAATCATAAAAATCCTGAATCTTTAGCTTATGCTATTGCTAACCCAACAAAACGGGTGTGGAGTGATGAAACCATGTTTGAACTTGGTAGATACAGTCCAGCTATTGCAGCTAGTTTTTTCTATCCCGGTGCATTAACAAGTTTAAAATTTAGTGGTGCAAAAGCATTTACTATGTCAGCCAGTTCTGCAGTTTTAACAACTTGGGCAACAGAAACAATTCCAACAAATATATTTACAGATCTTAATAGCAATGCTATGAAGACTTTTCACTCAGATAAATTTACAAACAAATTATTAAATGCTCATCCAGAAATGGAAGCAGATGCTTTAAAGTTAGCATATGGTCAAGAAGGTGCATTTAGTAGAAAGATGGAATTTATGCGTGGTGAAATGGGTTGGGATGCTGGTGGTTTATTAGGTGCTAATATATTATTTAGAACTGTAGGAAAAGTAGGTAGTCAAGTTATAGGTAATTTAAGTCCTAGTCAATGGGGTAAATTACAAACTTCTGTAAACGTTAAACCTAAGACTCCACAAACACCTCTTGATATTTTAAATAAAAGAAATCAAGTTTTAAATGATACTGCTGAAGCTGCAGCTGATCAAACTAAAATGGCAGCTGAAGGTCCATCAAGTAAATGGCAAGAAAGTGGTGGTACTGATGCAGATTTAGATTCTACTTATGGTCCATGGAAAAATGAAAGAACTACTAACGGTCAAGGTAATGCTGGTATTAGATCTGATATATCTGAAGTTGTAGACCAAGTTGATGAAATACGAGGTCAAGTAGCTAAAGAAGGTGGTACAGTAGATGAAGTATTTACTCCTATAGAAAGAGCAGAATTTTCTAGAAGTGGTATACCTGATCCTTGGTTTGATGATGCAGCTACTAATAAATATTGGAAAACAGATAACGTACAAAAAACTCTTAATAATTTAAAACCAGAAGATCGTAACCTTGGTAATTTAATGAAAGGTAGTTTAGAAACTATTAAAGAAGTTTTAGGTAGAGATGCAGATCAATTTACTAATGAAGAATTTTTTGGTAAAAACTTATTAAACACTAAATTTAAACCGGGTGAAACTTTAGATAGTACTAAACAATGGTTAGTTAAAAACTTAGCAGTTGAAGATGCGGTTATCAGTTCTGCTTCTAAACGTTTAAGAGACTATGCTGACGCAGCCGGAGAACAACTAGGTAAAGGAGATATATTTGCTAAGAATGGAGTAATGGATAATTTCCGTAAAAACCTTGGATTAACTTTAACTGAAATAGAAAAAAGTAATTTTAAATGGAATCTAGCTACTAAAAAATTGTTAGAATCTAATGGAGAATTAAGTTCTAAACAGATTAGAGAAATTGATAAACTGGTAGAAGGTGATCAATTAAGAATTTTGTCAGAAACTAATAGTGGTGTCAAAATGATGATGGACTTATTAGAGGGTGCAGACTCTGACGAATTAGCCGAAGGTATTTTAGATATATTTAAAATGTCAGATAAGATACGTACTGTCAAAGATTTTAATGCTTTTATGAGAGCTAAGGTACGTGGTGGTAAATTTGCAGGTGAAGTTTACCCGGGAATGTTACTAGAAGAAGGTAGAGGTGTAATGATTAATAGTGTTCTTAGCGGACCTAAAACACCTTTAAGAGCTTTACTAGGTACAACAACTAACTCATATTTAAACGCTATTAATGAAGTAGTAGGAGCTAGTATAAAAGCACCGTTTACTGGAGACATTGCAAGCAGAACAGCTTCAATAGCTAAATTAAAAGGTATGTTTGAATTAGTTCCAGAGTCATTTGACTTGTTTAGAAAGACTTTAAAATCTAAATGGAATGCTGATATTGCTGATATAAGGACTAGATATTCTGAAGGTCCAACAAGAGGTGATGAAAGTTGGAGTACACTTGGTAAATGGACTGAACGTAACGGTACGATTGGTGATAGAGCAGCTTTTTATGCAGCTAATGTAGCAAGAACTTTAAATAATAATAAACTTCTTACTTGGTCTCCACGTGTTATGTCTTCTATTGACGAAACTTTTAAACATTTAATGGTACGTTCTAGAGCAAAAGAAGTAGGATTTAGAGAAGCTTTAGAAACTGCAGGTGGTAATTTTGATAAGTTAACTCCTGATATTTTAAAAGAAGCTGAAGAAAATTATTTAAAACGTATATTAGATGCAGATGGAAATATTGATTTTGCAGACGATTCCTTCTTAAAGAAACAGTTTCAAGAAATCACATTAACCAGTCCATTAAAAGGCATTGCAGGTGAGTTAGATAATGTATTTAAAAAAGCACCTTTAATACAACCTTTCTATTTATTTGCTAGAACTGGTATTAACGGTTTAAACTTTACATATAAAAATACACCATTATTAGGTGCATTACATAAAGAATCTATTGATATATTAAGACATACAGGAGATGACTTTAGTAAATTAAAAGCTCAATATGGAATTGCAAATGCTAATGATTTAGCTAATGCTAGAAACTTATTTGCTGGTAGACAAGCTGTAGGTGCTGCAACTGTTATGACATTTGCTGGTATGTATCAAGCTAATCAACTAACAGGTAATGGTCCTGCTGATAGAGGTCTAAAACAAAACTGGATTAACTCTGGTTGGAAACCTAATCATGTTTATATAGGTAATGTAGGATTTGATTACTCAGCGGTAGAACCTTATAACACTATATTTTCTGCAATAGCTGATGTAGGTGATAACATAGAACTTATGGGTTCTGAATGGGCAGAAAAAAGATTACAAGCTATAGCATTTGTTATTGGTAGAGGTGTAACTGGTAAAACATATATGTCTGGATTAGATCAAATGATGCAGATGTCACAGTTTAAACCGGGATCTTGGAATAAAGGTATGGCTAATATTATGAATAATAGTATACCTCTTGCTGGTATGCGTAATGAGTTTGGTAAATGGATTAATCCACACATGAAAGAATTAAACTCTGATATGTGGGATTCTATAAGAAATAGAAACCAATTCTTAGAACCGTTAGCCGGAGAAAAATTACCAGAAAAAAGTGATATACTTAATGGTAAACCTATTAGAAATTGGAATATAATTGGTAGATCTTTTAATGCTATATCTCCTATTCAAATGGATGTTAGAAGCAGTTCACCGGGACGTAAGTTATTATTAGATAGTAACTATGATTTAAAATCTACTACATACGCTTATGGTGGGTATTCATTTACTAAAAATGCACGTATAAGAGCACACTTTCAAAATGCTATAGGTACAGTTCCTATAACAGTAGGATTTAAAAAGTTTCAAAATGTAGAAGAAGCATTAACTCATTTAGCTGGTAGACAAGATGTAAAAAAATCTATGGCTCAAATGAAAGCTAATGTAAATAACCCAGCTAATTTTGATGTTAATCCTAATACATATCCACATAATACTCTTATTGATAATATTATGAATCAAGCTAGATCAAAAGCTTGGGCAAAAATAAGTGCTCCTACACACCCTGCTTATGCTGATGTACAGAAATTAAAATCAGAAAAAGATGGTCACACAACTCGTACAAGAGAAAACCGAAACGAAATTCTAGAGTTAAGCTTTCCTAGAAAAACTATAGAAAATTCCTCAAGAAACTAAATGGCACATACAAAAGTAACAAAAACACACTCCCAGAATACGGGAGCTGCGAATACATTTAGCTACTCAGGGAGTTTCGATGTATTCAAAGGGTCAGAAGTAGTAGTATTGTTAGATGGTATAGCACTAACACTACAAACTGGCACAATAAATGAATCCGCCTCACCCCGAGAATATACAGTAGACACTACAGCTAAAACTATACATATTGGTGGAGCTGATTTGTCTAGTGGTACTATAACAATAAGACCCGAAACAGATTTAGGTAATCCTACACCAAGAGCAACTTATGCTCCCGGAGCTTCAGTTACATCTGATGATCTTAATAATAACCAACTGCAATTAATGCGGAAGGCTATGGAGTATAACGAGCAGAAGTTAGCCTCTACTGGTGGTACGATGACTGGCGACCTAATTATGGGTCAGAATGCTAATATACAGTTTGAAGGTTCTGCACTTGATGCACATCAAACTACATTAACAGTAGCCAATCCTACATCAGACAAAACTATTACATTGCCTGATACCACAGGTACGGTCATAACAACTGGAGATACAGGAACTGTTACGTCAACAATGATAAATGACGGTACTATTGTAAATGCTGATGTAAATGCGTCAGCTGCAATAGCTGGTACTAAAATATCTCCTGACTTTGGTTCACAAAATATAGCAACAACTGGTACAGTTAATGGTGTATCTACAACAGAATTATCTATATTAGATGGTGCTACAGTAACTACAAACGAATTAAATATATTAGATGGCGTTACAGCTACAGCTAATGAGTTAAATATATTAGATGGTGTAACTGCAACAGCTACAGAGCTAAACATTATTGATGGAGTAACTGCTACAACAGCAGAACTTAATTATGTTGATGGTGTTACAAGTGGTATACAAGCACAGATAGATGGTAAACAACCATTAGATTCTGAACTAACAGAACTAGCTACAATGGGTAGTGGAACTGCTGGAGCTTTAGCTGATCTAAACACAGCAGAAGTCCAAACACTAGATGGTATTACATCATCTACAGCAGAACTGAACTTATTAGATGGTAAAAGTATAGTTACAACTATTGGTGGTAGTGCAACAGATGTACAACTACCTTCAGCTCAAGCTGTTAACGAAAGAATAGTAGAGCTAGTAACAGAGGTAGGTGGTTTTGCTCCTATAGCAAACGAAACAAGTTTTCCTACAACTAACCCAGACATCAATGATGGTGCTGGAACTATAGTTAGTATTAAAGCTTTAGCTAGTAACCTTGTTGCTAACGGTAGTGGAGTAGCTACTATAGCAAACGGTGCTGGAACTGGAAATACTGTAACAATAAATGGTTTGACAGCTGGATCAACAACAGCAGCTGGATTAGGTGTGTTAGTAGAAACAACAACTACATTACACACATATACATTTCATAGACAAGTCGTAGACTCAGCTGGTGTTAGTAATGCACAAACACTTGTAAGTGATTTTAACGACAGATATCAAATCAGTGCTAGTGCTCCTAGTACTCATCCAGACGGTTCAGCACTAGGTGACGGAGACCTATGGTTTGATACTTCAGCTAACGTAATGAAAGTATATGACTTAGGTAATACACAGTATAATACTGTTGCTTCTGTTGGAGACTTTAAATTACTTACAGTTGTACCTGATGGAGCTACATCTGGTAGTCCTACATTTGATGGTAATATTGTTTCTTATGATTTAAGAGATGATACTAATGCAGCGTCTATAACTAACGTAGGTCAACTATTTGTTAGTCTTAACGGTGTAATACAGAAACCAAATGCTGGTTCATATAATGCAAGTAATGAAGGATTTTATCTAGAAGGAACTAACGGAATTAAATTCTGTACAGCTCCAGCTAGTGGATCTAGTTTATATATAACACAAATTGGTGCAGCTACAGGTATTGGTACACCTAGTGATAACACAGTTTCAAGTGCAAAATTAACAAGTAATTCAGTAATAGCTGGAAAGATAGCTAGTGGGACTATTGTTAATGCTGATGTAAACGCAAGTGCAGCAATAGCTGGATCAAAGATTTCTCCTAATTTTGGAGCTCAGAATGTAACTACAACTGGTGCTGTAGATGCTGCTGGAATGACTATTAGTGCTGTAACTCCAACACTAAACTTTAACGACTCTAACGATAATCCTGACTTTAGATTTCTTGTAAATTCAAATTCTTTTATACTTGAAGATACAACCAATAATGCAAATAGATTTGTTGTAAATAGCGATGGTCACGTTGACGTAACTGGCAATCTAGACGTTGGTGCTGGTATTGACGTAACAGGAAACCTTACAGTATCAGGAACAATTCCAGCAGCACAATTAACTGGTGCACTCCCTGCTATAGATGGGTCGAATCTAACAGGTTTACAAGCTGGTGCAACTGGAGGTAACTCTGGAGGTAACGCAGTATTCTGGGAAAACCAGCAAACTGTTACACACAGTTATTCAATATCTGCTAATAGAAATGCTGGATCATTCGGTCCTATTACTATTAACAGCGGAATAACAGTAACAGTACCAAGTACATCTAACTGGACAATAGTATAATGGCAATAACATTAAATGGAAACGGTACAATAACCGGATATGAACCAGTACCAAACGGATCAATAACTTCTGCAAAATTAGCAAGTGGTGTTGGTGGAAAAGTTTTACAGTATAAACAATATCAAGCTGTGGGAAGCCACTCTACATCATCAACATCTTGGGTAAGTATATCAAGTGACTTTGAATTTGATTTACCTAATGTTCAAACTAATAGTAACGTGTTTATACACTTAACCGCTACTAAAGGAACAACTAGTACTGATGTTGTTAGATTTAAAATTGTAAGAGTAAAAGGTGGTGTTTCAACAGATTTAGGTATGAATACTACAGCAGACTATGCTGGTAGAACTGCAACTATGATGGATTATATAGGTGGTGATATGTCAAACCAGATATATCCAACAACTTTTTCATGGTGGGATATGGACCCCGGTGGAGATGGTAGCACGACAATAACTTATAAAATTCAATGGTTAGCGGCTAGTGGACAAACTATATATTTAGGTCAATCTAGTCCAGCTTCAGTACAACAGCGTTCTGGTGGAACACAAGCATATGTAATGGAGTTTGCAGCATGAGTATAAAATTAAACGCACAGTCTGGAGGGTCAGTTGCACTAGACGCTCCAACTCAAACAACAAGTAGTGCAGACTTAACATTTAAGTTACCTGTAGCTGACGGTAGTAATGGGCAAGTAATACAAACAAACGGATCTGGTCAATTAGCTTTTGCTACTCCATCAACAGGTAGCATGACTTTATTAACTTCTATAGACTATGGGTCAACCGCTATGGCAGCTAATACAGTAAGTTACTCTTTAAATTTAACTGGATATCACAAATTAGTTGGTGAAATTAATGGACTTGCACTTAGTGGTAATGGAACATTAAATGATACTTGGTTTACTTTTAATGGTATTACTTCCAGTGGTTATTATGCTTGGGTAAGACAGTACCTAGATAACTCTAACGATACAAGTACAGGTCGAGCTGGATCTAATACTGGTTTTGCGTATGGGTCAGTTGGACCAGGATTTTTTTACAACGGTGCAGGGTTTGCTGGATTTGAGAGTCTTAATAATGAAGGCGAGTTTACAGTACATAATCTCCAAACTGGTGGTAAAAAACTTATTACAATGAGTAGTTCTGGATTTCTTACAAGAAATATGGTTTTTGACACAACAGGACGTATTAATATTACTTCTGCAATTACTTCGTTTGACGTAAATGTTTACCTCGCTGCCCACAGACTTACGGCTGGGACTATAAAACTTTACGGAGTTAAATAATGAGCACAATAAAAACAAATCAGCTTGCACACACAGCTAACGGTGCAAGCGTATACACACTGCCACAAACAGATGGTAGTGCTGGTCAGGTACTAAAAACAGATGGATCTGGTAACTTAAGTTGGGTTACTTTACCTAGTCAAGGTTTAGCAATGGTAGATACTTGGAGATTAACTACGGATATAAGTAATGCTCAAAATACAGATCCAGAATTTATAACTGCAAATTTAGAAAGAGATGATACTTCAACTTATAGTTCAGTTGGAACAGGAATGACAGAAAGTTCTGGTGTATTTACTTTTCCAGCAACTGGTATTTACTATATTATTTTTACTGCAACTGGTAATGTAGCAAGTGCTGGTGGAGATAATTGGAGTGCTCAAATTCATGCAACATTAAACAATTCCAGTTATGTAAAAAGAAGTCAAACTTATACAGGAGTTACAAATAATAGTAGACATCAAAACGCTACAACATCATGTTTAGTTGATGTGACAGATACTTCAAATGTAAAAGTTAAATTAGCAGTAGGTTCAGTTGCTGGAAGTGCTGGCTCTTCTATATATGGAAATACAGATACTAACTTTACACACGCAATGTTTATGAAAGTAGGAGACACATAATGGCATTAACAAAAGTAACCTCAGCTAGTATCACAGATGCTACAGTCGTTAATGCTGATATAGCAGACGACACAATAGCTGAAGTAAAACTGGATGTCAGTAACTCACCTAGTGCTGGTACATTCCTTCAGTACAAAGACAACAGTGACCAGTTAACTTGGGCACAAGCGTCTTCTCCAGAAGTGTATGGATTTAATACAGACGCTAGTGGAAATCTACAAGTCACTACTACAAACGGTGGTGCAGATAACATATCAGCAGCAACTTATGCAGCTTTTGAAGATGTTGTCTTTGCAGCTACAGGAATAACATTTTCTTTAGATGCTACAACAGGAAATTTAATCGCAACAATTTAAAATGGCAACAATTGCAATTGGAAAAATTAAACAGGTCTGGAAAGGTACTTACAATAATGGAACTGCATATGTAGTTGATGATCTTGTAGCTTATACAGACTCTGGAATATTATCTACGTATATATGCGTAGCAAACTCGACAGGTAACGCACCTTCGAGTAGTGGTACAGCTCATGCAAGCTGGAACTACGTATCAAAAGGTGTAGCAGACCCTATACCTTCTCAGTCTGGCAACGCTGGTAAGTTTTTAAAAACAGATGGAACTAACTTATCGTATGCTACTGCTGGTAAACCTTTTGCTATGAACACAAGTCAAACGCAAGCAACATACACT
>VMHT01117530.1_pt1 | contig 10891 bp, 3 predicted proteins | sample 4693611 | NCBI WGS metagenome assembly VMHT01 (sample SAMN12280063, study PRJNA550983) | marine metagenome | isolation source: seawater sampled from same location over 5 years 0.02-0.2 micron viral filtrate | place: USA: collected off the coast of southern California halfway between the port... ... | reverse complement strand
CGCGCGTCGTCGCGCGTCGTCGCCGCGCGTCGTCGTCGTCGTCGTCGTCGGATTCGACGCGGCGCAGTGACGCGCGCGGCACTGCGCCGCGCGCACCGGTCGCGCGGCGCGCGGAGCGACGGCGGCGCGACGCGCGCGGCGCTCGCGAGATGCGCGCGCTCTTCGCGAGCGCGACGGCGAGCGAGCGCGAGCGAAGCGCGCGCGGCGCGCGAGACGGCGAGCGCGCGCGCGAGGCGACGAGCGCGTGGGTGCGCGATTTCGACGGCCCGAGCGCGAGCGACGACGCGCGCGCGACGGCGACGACGACGGCGACGACGACGGAACGCGCGCATCCGCTGGCGCGCGAGTGGGGACGGCGGATCGCGTCGACGGCGGTGCGGAGAGAGTTTTTGAATGAATCCATCGACGCGTACACGGAGCGACGACCGCTGCGGGTGTTCGCGGGGACGTGGAACACGAATGGGAAAGCGCCGAGGGCGGACGCGGACGTCAAGGAGTGGGTGCGCAATCGCGGGAGGTTGGACGAGGGCGAGGGAGGGACGTGGGACGACGACGACGCGGCGGACGTCGTGGCGGTTGGTTTTCAGGAAATCGTCCCGCTCAACGTTGGCAAGGTGCTCGTGGGAGAGGACAGCGCGATGACGGAGGCGTGGGAACGCGTGCTGGATAAGGCGTTGAATGGCTCGGCGGCGAATCAGCCGGCGACGAAGCGACGCGGGGTGCTGAGTGATTACACCGCGGAGTTTGACGCCGACGACGCGACGGAGGCGTCGTTCGCGACGACGTCGGGGCAAGCAACGCCCGAGACGGTGAAATGGGTATCCTTCGACGGTGGTGACGAGGAGGAAGATATAAGTGACTTTGCGATTCGTGAGGGTTCGAGTTGGAGGCCGCCAAAGTCGAAACAGGGCGCCGCGAAGTATAGACCTGTGGCGCAGAAGCAACTCGTCGGCGTGTACATAACCGTGTGGGTGAAGGCATCGCTGCTGCCGCATATCCAAGACGTACGCGTTGGAACGGTGGCGACTGGGTTTAATATTGGCGTCGGTATACTAGGAAACAAGGGTGCGTGCGCTGTTTGGATGAAACTTTACAGCACGCCTTTGGTTTTCGTGTGCTCGCACTTGAGCGCGGGCTCGAAACCGGGCGATGAAATCAAGCGGAACGAAGATTATAGCACAATTATGGACCAGCTGAGATTTTTGCCGCCCGAAGGCGCGGATGCGTCGGAGTATTCCGTCGCGGATGCTGCGAGCTCGATCTGGATGGGGGACTTGAACTATCGATTGACGTTGTCCGACGACGTCGTGCGCAAGTCAATCGCCGCGGGAAACTATTCGAGCCTACTGGCGTCTGATCAACTGAACATCGAACGCAGTGCCGGGCGTGCATTTAAAGGATGGCACGAAAGCGAAGTCACTTTCGCGCCGACGTACAAGTATAGACCGGGCACAAACATTTATAGCGGAGCGGGCGATGCGGATCTGGACGAAGTTGGCGGCTCTCAGAGAAAAGAGGAGGAGAAGAAACGCACTCCAGCCTGGTGCGATCGAGTGCTGTGGAACGGTGATTTTGATATCAACCTGTTGGAGTATGGCCGTGCCGAGCTGACGCACTCAGATCACAAGCCAGTGTACGCCGTATTTTCGCTAGTGGTTCGAGAGCTTGAACCAAAAAAACTGCACAGCCTTTTGTTCGATTTGCGTCGAAAGCTTGATCACGTCGAGATGGCGTCTATGCCGGTATGCGCAATAGAGAACGCAAGCGTCGATTTGGGCCGTTTGCGCTACTCCGAGGAAGTGGCCGGTAAGTTTAGGCTTTCAAACGTCGGCGACGTCCCGGCCAACTTCAGTCTCGTTTCTCCGATACCGGGTGGTCCGGCGACTCCCGGTTGGATGTCCGTCTACCCGATGAGTGGTAGCTTGTTACCAGGTGAGGAAGTCATTCTGAACGTCACCGCATGCGTTCGGGGTGGACGAAGGTCGGGTCCGAGCGCGTTTAGTCACGATTCGCTGACGAGATACGGCGACGACTCGCTCATACACGTGGATGCCAAACCAAAGCATGTCGACGCGATTTTGGTCGTCAGGCTCGAGGGTGGGAGGGATTTTTTCGTTTCTGTCCAAGGGACGTACCAACCATGCACGTTTGGCACGCCTTTCGAAGATCTTCCAACGTCGGCGGTTCCGCCAAACGTTCCGCAAGTCGTGACAAGTCTCGTAGACTTTCTACACGAGAAAGTGAGTGCGGCGCCGGGACTTTTCCGCGTACCCTTTGAGAATGTTCGTACACGAGGGGTACTTGCGAAGATTGCCAATGCATTCCACACTAATCGAGCGAATTCGGTGAAACTGAGCGCCATCGGCGGCAACGCGTACGACGTCGGTGAAGCACTCATCTCGCTCTTCTCCGCGCTCCCGCAGCGCGTGCTGGAAAAGCCAGAAATTACGAGCGTCGTGGACTCCATGCCTCTGGATTCTTTCCCAACCAGAGATTTCATCAACAGCGTCCTTAACAAGCACGTCTCGGGGAAGACGAGAGCGGCGCTCGCACACGCGGCGACGCTCATCAAGCGCATCGACGACGAGCGTGCGCAAACAAGTTTGCCCACCGACACCGCCGCCGTGTGCGCGACCTTCGCCCGGTGCTTTTTCGCAGAATCTGATGACAGCGCCGATGAGCCATCACGCCGTCGCGTTGCCTTCGTCGGTGCGCTCGCGGGATGCCATCCCTCTTTCATCGACTCGTACCGCGCGCACGAAGTTCAAGCCGCTGAGACGTCAATTTTCACCCCGAATTGGACTCTCTTCGCCCCTGCGTTTCCGTCAGCGCCGTCGACGTCCTCGCAACCGCCATCGGACGCATCTGGACCCGCCACCGGCAACTTGATCGACTTATAACCCATTGTATTTGTAACGCCTTGCGCACCACTGCGCTCGTCGCCAGCCGTCGTCCAGCCGTCGTCCCTGGCATTGCTCGATCCTCACATCGTGACTCGCGTCCAGTCCACCCGCATCTCGCGCGTGCGGCCGTGCGATCGCGAAACTCATCACCGCGCGTCACGGCGCGCCCGCTCGGCGTCCCGATGGCGGCGCTCGCCAAACTCGCGCAGCTCTCGCTCGTGAACAAAGTCACGAAGGAGCTCGAAAATCACCTCGGGATCGCCGATAAGACGCTGAGCGAGTTCGTCATCGCGCTCACGGACGAAAACGACACTCCGGTGACGTTTCGGAAGGCGCTTGGCGCGGTCGGCGCAGAAGTGGACGATGCGTTCGCGGAATCTTTGCTTGGGCTGATTCAGCGGATGCGGAAGAAGCCGAGCGGGACGGCGCGCGGGACAAATGCGGCGACTGCGGGAAGCGCGGGGACGTCTGGAAGGTCGAGCGGCGACGCAAACTTTCCTGGACTTGCGGTGCGGGACGATGATTCGCACGCGAAGGCGTTGACGAGGGAATTATACGGGGACCGGGACGCGCTCGCAAACGCGGCGGACGACCCGAGCAAGAGCGAACGGGCGAACGAGAGGGAGGTTTCGCACTCGCTTGCGAGCGCGCAGACGAAGAGCGATGAGAAGACGCGAGATGGTGAGCCAAGTGTGGGCGGGGTGTACCGCGGAAGGGTGACAAATGTGATGGATTTCGGAGCCTTTGTGGAGTTGGTGGAGTTCAAGCGCAAGGCGGAGGGCTTGGTGCACGTGAGCGCCATTACCGATCGACACCTGAAAAGCGCAAAGGACGGCGCGAGGCGAGGTGAGAGCGTGTTTGTCAAAGTTTTGAATCGTAACGGAAACAAGATATCGCTGTCGATGAAGGATGTGGACCAAATCTCGGGGAAGGAGACTGCGCGCGCCACGTTTGGCGGTAACAGAAGTAATCCAGCGCCGAGGAATTTACCGCCACCCGGGCCGTCAGCAGCAGGGGGAATGGCGTCACTTAAAGGCCTTTCTGGCATCGATGCCAGCACTTTGGATGAAGCAAACACAGCCTCGCGCAAACGACCTGCAAAGAGGCTGAGTTCGCCGGAGCTGTGGGAAGCTCGGCAGCTCATCGCGAGCGGGGTGTTGAAGGTGCAAGACTATCCGCAATTCGATCCGGAAAACGACGGCATGCTATCCTACGAAGAAGAAGCCGAAGAGGAAGTTGAAATCGAGATCAACGAAGACGAGGCGCCGTTCTTGCAGGGACAAACTGCGGCGAGCACGGGTGACGTTTCGCCGATTAAAATTGTCAAAAACCCAGATGGTTCCATGCAACGCGCCGCCATGACGCAAGCCACGCTGGCGAAAGAGCGACGCGAGCTTCGCGATCAGCAGCAGCGAGCAAATACTGAGGCCGAGGGTCAAGTAGCGGCGCGTCCGTGGGAGGATCCGATGAGAAGACAGGGCGATGCGTCGTTGACAGAGGAGGCTCGACAGTACGGCGGCAGTCGCGGAGGCCGCGATATGCCCGCTTGGAAGGCCAAGTCCATGGGCCAAGGTCAAAGGATGGGCCAGCCACAGACGATGCCCATTCATCAATTACGGCAGACGCTACCGATTTATAAACTGCGCGATCAATTGATTCAAGCGGTGAATGAAAATCAGATTTTAGTGGTGATTGGCGAGACGGGTTCGGGGAAAACGACGCAGATGACCCAATACTTGGCCGAGGCTGGGTATACGTCACGGGGTAGAATAGGATGCACGCAACCAAGGCGTGTGGCCGCAATGTCCGTAGCCAAGCGTGTCGCCGAGGAGTACGGCTGTCGACTCGGTGAAGAGGTTGGTTACGCGATTCGTTTCGAAGACTGCACGTCACAGGACACAGTTATCAAGTACATGACCGATGGTATGCTACTTCGCGAGGCTTTGTTGGATGACTTGTTATCGCAGTATTGCGTCATCATGCTCGATGAGGCACACGAAAGAACGATCCACACGGACGTATTGTTCGGATTGCTGAAGAAGTGCTGCGCAAAGCGAAAAGACTTGAAAATCATCGTGACGTCAGCTACTTTGGACGCCGAAAAGTTTTCGACGTACTTTTTCGATTGCCCCATTTTCACCATTCCTGGTCGAACGTTTCCTGTCGAAGTATTGTATACTAAAGCTCCCGAGAGCGACTATCTTGATGCCGCTTTGATCACGGTGATGCAAATCCACCTCACAGAGCCCGAGGGCGACATCTTACTGTTCCTCACGGGTCAAGAAGAGATTGATGCGGCTGCGGAGATTCTATTCGATCGTATGCGCGCATTAGGTCCAGCGGTTCCAGAGTTACACGTCTTGCCGGTGTACTCTGCTCTTCCTAGCGAACAGCAGACGCGCATTTTTGAGCCGGCGCCGCCCGGCAGTCGCAAGTGCGTCATCGCGACAAACATTGCCGAAGCCTCGCTCACTATTGACGGCATCTTCTACGTCGTCGATCCCGGGTTTTCAAAACAAAAAGTGTACAATCCTAAGATTTCCATGGACTCTCTCATCGTGGCTCCGATTTCACAGGCTTCAGCTCGACAGCGAGCCGGTCGCGCCGGTCGTACAGGTCCCGGCAAGTGTTATAGATTGTACACGGAAAGTGCGTTCAAGAACGAAATGCTCCCGACATCGGTGCCAGAAATTCAAAGGACGAACCTGAGCATGACGGTGCTGACGATGAAAGCTATGGGGATCAACGACTTGATTAATTTTGATTTCATGGACCCGCCTCCACCGGCGACGCTCGTCACGGCTTTGGAGCAACTGTACAATTTAGGCGCGTTAGATGAGGAAGGCTTGCTCACTCGACTCGGGCGCAAGATGGCAGAGTTTCCATTGGAGCCGCCGATGAGTAAGATGCTCATCGCGAGCGTTGATCTCGGGTGTTCTGAGGAAATTTTGACCATCGTCGCCATGCTGAGCGCTCAAAATATCTTCCACCGCCCGAAGGAAAAGCAAGCGCAGGCGGACGCGAAGAAGAACAAGTTTTTCCAAGCCGAAGGCGACCATTTGACATTGTTGTCGGTGTATGAGGCGTGGAAGGCTCAAGGTTTCAGCGAACCTTGGTGTTACGAGAACTTTTTACAGGCGCGTTCGATGAAGCGCGCGCAAGACGTCCGTAAACAACTTCTCACCATCATGGATCGATACAAGCTCGGCACCACGAGCGCTGGACGCAACTACAACAAAGTTCGCAAAGCCATCTGCTCGGGTTTCTTCTTCCACGGCGCCAAGAAAGATCCGCAGGAGGGTTACAAAACCATCGTCGAGCAGACTCCGACGTACATTCACCCCTCGAGCGCGCTCTTCCAACGTCAGCCCGACTGGGTCATCTACCACGAGCTCGTGCTCACGACCAAGGAGTACATGCGTGAAGTCTGCGCCATCGACCCCAAATGGCTCGTCGAGCTCGCTCCGCGCTTTTTCAAGCTCAGCGACCCTCGCCATCTGAGCAAGCGCAAAAAGAGCGAGAAAATCGAGCCCCTGTACGATCGCTACAACGATCCGAACGCGTGGCGATTGAGCAAGCGTCGCGGCTGATCCGCGCCCGCGCGACGCTTAGAGTTTAACACCACCACATTCATCGCGATTCGTTCGTCCGTTCGTTCGTTCGTTCGCGCGCGCGCGCGTCCCTCGCCCGCCGCCCCGCGCGCGCGCCCCCTCGACCCTGTGCGAAAATCTTCGCCGCGTCGGAATGCGCGACCGACCGCATCGCGCGCCGATCGCGCCGCACTGCCTCGCGCCCTCCCGCGCGATCGCCCCGAGAGCCCCGCGCGCGAGAGTGCGAGCGTTTTCGAGCGCGCCGTCGCGGTCTCGCGCGCGGCGCGCGCGCTCGGCGCGCGACGCGAACGACGCCGGCGAGGGTGGTTGAGAATCGAAACCGTCGCGGGTGGTGCGACGACGCGCGCGCGCGATAAAAGGCGTCGCGCGCCGCCATGGCGACGCCGACGCAAGAAAACTACGGCGCGACGCCGACGAGCGAGCTCACGAAGGTGCAACCGCCGCGAACGCGAACGCCGTGGGACTCGGCGGCGTGGATCACGGCGACGCTGTTGGACGAGCAAGGCCAACGGTGTCCGTGTCCGCCGGGATGCGCCGGGGATTGCGCGGTGCGCTCGCATTGGTTGTTTAATGAGAAGGATAACGACCTGCGAACGATTCACACGCTGCAAAGCACGTCGAATCCGCCGATGGTGAGCTTGAACGCGGGTAACGTGGCGCCGTGGGGTAAGGTGGCGCAGGTGAACGCGTCGAGTTATCGCGTCATGGGTGGGTGTCCGCCGTCGGATCAGATGGACTGCATCGCGTGCGATACTGGTGCTGGATACTATCCGGTGGTGTACGCTGGCGACTTTTCTATCGAAGGTATCAAGCAAACGGGCGCGGGTATTTCGTGCTATTATCTGGAGATTTGTGACAACGACGACTCCTGCGATACGCAGATCGCAATGTCCGAAGTGGGGACGCTGGTAGGGTCTTACGCGGGTCTGTTTTCATTCCTTCTCATCCTCTTTGTTATGTTGCGTAAAATCGTATGGCTCCGGATGGCGATCGACTCGGCGGCGTGGGTTGAAAAGGGCAACCCCAAGTACCCGCCGCGAGAAATTCAGATTCCCAAACCGAGAGAAGACAGTGCATGGTCGTGGCTTTATGACGCTTATCACCGCGATAATAATTGGATGAAAGAGTTCACCACCCCAGACGAGTACATGCTCGTCCGCTGGTTCAAGTTATCCAGTCGCTTCTTCTTCACCGCCGGCGCCGTATGTTGTCCAATTCTCATGAGTTTGTACGCCGCCGATACCGTACCAAGCGCAGATGCGGGCTCGAAGATACTTACAACTCTCGAAAAGAGCGGTATCGCGAAATACACACTGCTCAATGCTCGAACCGAATCTTCTTTCGCGGCCGCCATGGCTTTCACCTGGATCACAAGTCTCTTCCTGATTTCTTTGATTCGCGTCGAGTCGCGTAAGTACGTCCACATGATGTGGACGGTGGATCCCGATAAGACTGGTATTAAAGCGAACGCAATCCTCGTCAAGGATATGCCCTTGTTAACCACGGCTCCGGCACCGAAAAAGTTTGAACAGCTTAACACCGGCAGCGTCAAAGATATTCTTAAAGTCAAAAAGAGTGTGCGAGGTTCTGTGAAGAAACTCGACAAAATCTTCGACGACGAAGAAGTCGGCTGCCTGGGGAGATTTAAGCTTTTACTCAACGATGGCACCGTGCAATCTTCCGGTGATTCCGCCAAGCTTCGGCTTTTATACAAGGAGGAGTCGATGAACCTTGTCATCAGCAAGTTTGAGAGCGTCCTCGGCAAAGACTGCATCGCTTTCAAAATGCTCGCCTCGGATACTCGAAAGCTTGATAGCGCCGCGAAAGCCTGGGCGAATGCCCGCGAGCACGTCACACAGAACATGCAAGCGATCGCCGACTTACAAGAGACCGAAAAGACTGGAGGACTCAGCTGGGGGGAATCGACTCAACTTGCGAAAGCGTTGAAAGATATGGATTCGTTGAAGAGAGCCGAGGCGCAACGCTTCGATGTTTTCATCTCCACTCGCGATGAATACATCAACAACCACCGACCCGCGTGTAGTGCGGTCGTGGTATTTGCGAGACAAATGGACGCCGTCATAGCCTCTCAAATTCAAATTGACGACGTTCCCGGGCAGTGGGTCACCGAACCGGCGCCAGGCAACTCTGATGTCGTGTGGCACAATCTCTCCTTGACATCCGTCGAACGCGCAAAAAAGACGACTCAGGCTTTTTTTATCGCCGTGGCCATTTCTCTATTCTTCATGTACCCTGTCAATATCGCTGTCGCGGCTGTCGCCGACGTCAAGGACTCTCTCGTGAGCGTGTTTGGCGAGTCTATTTACAACATCATCCTGTCAATTGTGTTGACGGTGTTCCTCGTCGTCGGTCACATTTTAAGCTTGGTCGTGAGTCGGCAAACTGGCTACGTCTCGGTCAGCGCTATGGACTCATTCGGTGCGTCTATGTACTTTTGGCTTCTCATTCTCAACTTGGTCTTTTCCAACCTGAACACGACGCCCCTGTGGAAGGACGTCCTCGTGTGGATGCAAAAGCCGCACTTGTTCACGTACCAGTTCATCTTGAGGTTGATGAATACCAGTACTTTCTTCCTCCAGTTCGTCATGCTTCGTACCGCGACTTCACCGGTTCTCGAGTTGATCCATCCTCCGGTACTCCTCGGCTTCGTCACAAAGTGCTTGCTATACCGCAGTCGAGCGCGCACGTGGCCGGCTTTCGCAAAGAGACTCATCTGGGCTCAACCGACGCCCACGCCGAGCCATCGGGTTCCCGCGCAAACGATGTTGGTGTTCTTCATCGGCATAATTTACACCGTCGTCGCACCAGTTTTACTTCCGGTGTGCGGCGCCTTCTTCGGTTTTTTCTACATTTTCTGGAAGCACAACATGGTCTATCACTACATCCAACAGTACTCCGCGGGGACGTCCATGTGGGCGTGGCTCGTCGGAAAGATGTATTTCAGCCTCGTGTTCAGCCAAATCATGGTCGCTTTCGGTCTTCCGACGCTCGGCTTCAACACGATGAAGTATCGTGTCTTCATCATACCTCTCGTTTTATTCACCGTTCTCGAATGGTCGCGCGTGAATACCATCCTCAACGATGCGTTCAGGGTGCCGGTACACGCGGCTGGCGCAGCGTTGAAGCGCAGAAGCGGCAAGCATGAAGAAGACTCGGACGACGAATACTTCGCTTCCGGTTCGACATCGGATGTTCCAGCGCTCGAGGAAGACGCTCGGCAAGAAATCTTCGTGAGCACGACGCGAATCGGTGATTCAAGGAAGAGGAAGGTTATGCGCGGCATCGTGCCGGTGGAAGAAATGAAAAAGAGCACACGCCGGCAAAAGAATATTCTCGAAAACACTCGAGAGCAAGGAAAAGCTGAGATCGAGTACAAAGTGAAGAAGGGAATCTGGCAAACGTACGCGCCGAGCGTGTTGTGGCCACTCGCCGCCGAGAAGTCTGCCGGTTCCATTTTCTTGCGTCGCTGGAAACAAATCAAGGCGCGAAAGCAAGTCGAAGCAGACATGTTGGCCGCCGTGGCGCACTTACCCGACGACGACCAGAGAAAGAAGGCAGTCATCAAAGATTTGGCGCTCAGGAAACAAGTGCGCGACTCCGCCGCGGAAGCCATTCTTCGAAAATCCACCTCGCCGTACGTGAAGCAACTTCGACAGAAGCGCGCCGCCGAGGAAGCCGAGAAAGCCGACACTCGAGCTGGCTTGACCAAGTAGTAAAGTCTAAACCACCTAAATTAACACGAGCTAAGCTACCTAAACTACCCGAATGAACTTCACCGTTCATCGCAAACCGCTCGGCCACCAACGCGCTTCGCCCGCGTCCAACCACGCGTCGAACGCCGCGTTCAACTTCCCCTCCGCCATCGCCACCGCCGCCGCCCCTCCCGCGCCGTACCACGCGTCTCTTCCCTCCTCGTCCTCCTCCTCGCCCTCGCCCGCGCCCTTCGCCCGCGCCGTCGCCGCCGCTCGCGCCAGCGTCTCCGCGCGTCTCGCCGCCGCCTCCGCGCGCGCGCGCGTCCCGTCCTCCCCCGAGCCCACCGCCCTCGTCCCGTCCCGCGCCCGCCCTCGCCCCGCGCGCGCCCCTGCGCGTCGCGCCGCTCGTTTTTTCGCCGTCGCCGCGAATCGCGCCGCCCACGCCGCGTCCAATTCGTACGCGCACTCGAACGCGTCGTCGTCGTCCGCGTCCGCGTCGTCGCGCGCGAGCGCGTCGCGCGTCGATTCGCGTCGTCTCGGTCTCGGCGGCGCCGTCGCCCACAGCGGCGGCGTCGGCGCGCGCGCGTCGATCCGCATCGCGCGTCGCCGTGTCGCGCGACGCGCGCGCGCGCGACGCGTCCGCCGTCGCGCGTCGACCCTCGAT
>VMHT01203778.1_pt1 | contig 10892 bp, 9 predicted proteins | sample 4693611 | NCBI WGS metagenome assembly VMHT01 (sample SAMN12280063, study PRJNA550983) | marine metagenome | isolation source: seawater sampled from same location over 5 years 0.02-0.2 micron viral filtrate | place: USA: collected off the coast of southern California halfway between the port... ... | reverse complement strand
TTTATTACTAATACTTTTGTAACCTATTACTGCAAAACCATTTAAGCCAAAATTATTAACTAAAGTGTTGCCTAAAACAGTTTCTAACGCACGTATATCATCAGCTTCAGATTTACCTACAGATATGTTCTGCGCATCTCTATATTCACCGTTAGGAATAAGTCTATCATCCAAGTCTTTATTCATCTTGGATCTTAGAAAACTGTTTTTAATTTCAGCCATGTTTAATTTTAATAACTAGTACGTTAAATTCTTTTTATCACCTGGATTTAAACCTTGTCTTAATTTTGGATTTGCAATTTCTCTAAATCCACCAATATTTTTAGGTTTACTTCCTCGTGTCAAAAGATTTTTTATTGTTTTAATCGCTCCTTTTGCAGCTTTAACACCTGCTCCACCAACAAACCCTAAACCACTAGCCCCTCCAACTATGTTTCTTTTGTTATCGTTCTGAAGATGTTGTCTAACTTCTTCTTTTGTTGATCCTTGTTTTTTATTATTTATCATGTTTTTATTATTTAATCCATTTAGATTTACCTCTCATAACTTGAATTATTTGATCAAGCTTAAGGTTAGATAATCTTATTTTAGCATTTCTTAATTTAGCACTTCTTTCTTGTTTAAATCTTCTTACTACATATTCTTGTATTCCTACACGTGTAGACAAAATTGAATATAATATATGGGCATATAAAGCCTCTTCAGCTAATTTAGGTACCCTAAGATCAAGGTCATAAGCATTTCCATCAGAAATATATTGCAATAATATTAGTTTATTAGCTAAATTACTAGTAAAATTAAATGTACCTTTTCTTTCATCAATCTTAAACCAACCGTTTTTCTGGCTAGTTTGTGGTTCTAAACCATATCTTTGGCCTAAAAAACTATCATAAACACTTCTATCTAAAACATTTGCATTTTGCAAATCGTTTTTAAATCCACCACTTATGTATCTAGGATTTGCTTTATTCCAAGCAGCGTCAGACTGAGAAGTAACTTCAGTATTAGCATCGTTACTGTCTTGTATAGGATTACCTTCATCATCTTGAGAAAAAGTATAATAAGGACTTTGGTTTAAGTTATTAGCTGGATAAATAGGGTGTAAAACACCTAATTCATCAACCCAAGATAACTTTACATAATTAACATAATCTTGTGGTATTGTTAAGCTTAAATTTGAAGGCACAGTAAGTTCTGAAGATTTAATACTTTTCAACGTATCGTAACTAAATTCTTGTAATCCACGCTTTGCATGAAATATTACATCTGTTCTATCTACACTAGGTATTAACTTACCGGTTCCAACATAAGCTACTAAAAAATTATTGATAATATCATTTAATCTAGTATATTGGTAATTACCATGTTCATCATCTAGAGTATCTTCGTTTAATTGTATTTTTAAATAAGAGTTAAGTGCTAAAGCTTGAGGAACAGTAATTATATTTGGACTAGAAATAGTCCAAACAGTAACTCTTCTTATACTTAATTGTGTGTTTGTAGGCACACCACCCGCTGGTAAAACCTTACTCATTACCAAAGTATCAACACCACCATTGTTCGTTTTTGAAACTATAGTTCCATAATTAAAACCAGTTGTTTTATTTATAACAGCAAATAAGTTACCACCTATAGCATTTGCATTAGCAACTATAGTTAAATTAGCTTGACCAGCTGCACTTGCGCCACTTGATAGCGCGTCTGTGTCAGTTGAAATCGGTGTTAACTCTGTCCATATGTTTGCATCTGGACTAGTAAATATTTTAAAGTTATTTAAATTATATCCATTAGTTGCGGGATCAGAGTAATTACCAGGACCAACAACTAAGTTAGTATTAAACGTACTTGTAAAAGTTTGATTAATATTACCATTAGATGTAAACTGCTGTGCTCCAGCGTAATATTGTCTATTAGTTTCGGTTATTAAACCACCATTAGGTACTGGCATAATTTATTATCTTTGTTGGTTAATATTTTCTTGAGCAACTTGTTGAGCTGCTACTTGTACTATTTCAGGACTTCTTACTACAACACCTGCATATAATAATATTTTTAATATTAATTCAGTTTGTTCAGCTGAATGTAATTCAAAATTAAATGAAGTTGAAGCGTTGAAAATATATTGATTATTTGAACTAGTTGTAAAATTCCATACCGGCGCAATATGTTTTCTAATTTATGCTACTTCAATATCGTCTACTATAGTTGTAGGATAAACGGTAAGTTGAGAGTTTTCGTATAAATAAATAGGGTTTGTTGTACTAGGAACTGTTAAATCAGATTTTAACAAATGATATAACTCTTCTCTTAAAACTCTTTGTAATTCTTCTGCAACAGGAAAACTACTTGGTTTATATAAAACTTGTCCTAGTTTGTAAAATTGCTTAGGATAAGAATTTACAATTAAAGTTTGACCAGCTGGTAATGGGTTTGAAAAAAAGTTTATTGTTGTTCCTGTTATTTTATATAAATCATCAGCTACTAATATACCGTTTTGAAACACTTGTATCACACCGTTACTTGCTTGTCCAGCTGTTATAGTTTGTGGAGGGTTAGCGGTATTATTAACTATACCATACGCTGTTTGAGCTGCAGTTTGCGTAGGGTTGGTAACCATACCTAAAACTGGTGGCGAACCGGAAAATTGTTGTGGTAAATTAAAAACGTTACTTGAAGATATTGACGTAGCGTTTCCAAACTCTTTAAATATTGATAATTTTTCATCAAGACTAACAACTCTATTAGAGTAATCTGCATCAGTCTGTGGTACACGTATTTGCTGGTTTAAACTATCAAAATATGTTTCAAATATATCTAATTGAGCTTGTGCACCTGTTTTATTAAACTCAACAGGCGTCATATAACCTCTCTGTTCTTTATTTAGTATTAATAAAACGGTTTGATATACAGTATTTACGTTTATTGCCATCTTTTGTTTTATTTAAGAAAAATTAGTAAATACTAGTCTTGATTTAGCTTTTTCTAATTTATCAGTTTTTTCTATTAATAATCTCTGTAGCGTATTAGGATTTGTATTTTCTCTATTAGCAAGTATTGCATACACCATGCAAGCGTACATAGCTTCTTCTGCTAACTTTGGAATAGCGGCTGATTCGTCTGTAGTAAGTGCATTTGATAAATACGTTAACACAGCATTACCAGCAGTACCATACCTTATAGTTTTAGCTACAAAATCTATATAAAATTTTCCAGCTGCTGGAGGTGTAGTTGTTGATTCTCCTTGTTCAGCGCCTCCCACTGTAACTTTTATTACAGCAACAAAATCAGATGGTAAATCATACGTTTGATTAGTTGCTACGCCGTTTGTTTCTTCTATAAATTGACTTTTTAATGTTTCATAAGCAAACTCTTGTAAGCATCTTCTTGCGTGAAATATTATCTCGGTTCTTTTACTATCTGGTATTATTTTACCTGGTCCAGTATATGATATAATAAAGTTATTTACAATATCATTTACCGATATAAAAGCATTACTTATAGTTGTATTTGCCATGATTTTTTATTTTTGATTGTCTACGTTTATTTGTTGTTCTTTTCCCGTGGCTAATGATAAAGCTAATTGATCTTTAGTCATTACACCGGCATAACCTAATATTTTATCAACTAACAAAGGTTGATCAGATTGATGTATTTGAAAGTCGGTTGAGTTTTGAGCGTTATAAATATAGTTACCTAAGTTAGGTTCTATGTCAAAACCCCAAACAGGATCAACAGGAAAAGCTAAATAATTTACTCTTATAGAGTTTGACCCTACACCCGTAGGAGTTAATGTAGAAGGATAAAATGTTAATATATTATTTTCGTAAGTATATACTGGATAAAAAGCTGTTGGAGCTGTTAAAGGAGATTCATTAACAGTATAAACATCTTGCTGCTCTATTCTTTGAACTTCTCTACCCGGTGCCGCACCTCCTGCTAAATAAATAACTGAACCTAGTTCGTTTACACTAGTAAGAGCTGTTGTTAAAACCCCGGCAGTATTTGTTATATCTTTTAATTCGTTTCTTTTAAATATTTGGATTTTTTCATCTAATAAAGCCATGCGGTCTGCATAAGCTAGGGAAGTCTGTGGCATTCTTAATAATTGATTTAACTCATCAAAATATGAAGTGTATATTTCCTGCTGAGATTGTGCAGCTATTTTGTTAAATTCAACAGGTGTAAGTACACCTCTTTTTTCTTGTTGTAAAACAACTAATACCGCTTTGTAAACTGAGTTTATATTTATTGCCATTTTAATATTTTAGTTAATAGTGATTAGGGCCACAAAAGTGACCCCCTTCACTATAATTATAGTCACATGTTATTGTAACTTTTTCTTGATTGTTTTAAAAACTTCAACACCTTCATCTGTTTTAAACCATGCAGCTAACGCTGAGTATGGATTTTCATCAAAAGGTACAGTCATTAATTTTCTATCATTAGATCCCCAATGGAATGTTCTTTGATCCTGTGATAGTTTAATAATACCACTTTCGCTAGCTCTAATTCCTAAATTTCTAAGACCCACGTTTTCATCACTAGCAACCGCTAAAAAGTTAGCTGGACTTCTTTTAGCCATTATAAGTAAATCTCTTCTTAATTCTTTAGAACTTAATGAAGAAACTTTTGATCCTAATTCAACTCTTAATACTGCCTCTGCGTGATCTATATCCATTTCTTTTGCAGCAAGCATTGCGTCTAACTGTAGGTTAATATCATCTAGCTCGTCTTCTGCTACAACTTCTGCTTCCCATTCTGCATAAACAGCATTTTTTTTAGGGTGATATAATGATAATAGTTTTTGTAAATTTTGTTTTTCTTTAGGCACAGCTAAAACACCATCTTCAAATATAACATGACCTAATATAACTTCTCCTTTTTGTTCGTCTACAAAAGGTGAGTTTTGATTAGTAGCATATCTTAATTCTCTTTGTGTTTTAGTTTCTTCGTCAAACCACATTAAAGGTGAACGTCTAGAATTTTTTGATCCTAAAGTATGTGTTAACGGTTCTGCACCGTTTAGTAGATAGTATCTTCTATCTTTAATCTCCCATTTTGGGGCTTTTATTTCTTTTGTCTTTGACATGATATAATATAATATAATTAATAAAATAAAGAGTATCTCCGCCCGAAGACGGAGATAAACTTTAAAGCAATCTTAGTTTTGGAATAATACGAAATTATTCGCAGCTTGAGTAACCAAACATCTTTCAGATAACCAGTTAACTTGCATAGCATCTAAGTTAGTAGTGTAAGCACCACCAGCAGATCCTGTGATCCAGTTTTTGTATCTTCTGTCTTCTGTTTGTGAAGCTCTATATCTAACGTGTAAGAATGGTCTTCTTATGTTTGTACCTAATTGTTGGTCATAAACAGTTGAAGTTCCAGCAGGAATTAATACACCTTCAATTCCACTTACCGCTACACCACCTCTTGTAGAAGCGTCATTTAAGTATTTCCAGCTAGTTTTGTAGAAGTCATAAGAACCTCTTCTAAAACCAGAGAAACCTAAATTTAAAGCCATATCCTCAGAGTTTTCAAATAAACCATAAGCAGTTCCACCTACAGCTCCACCTGAAATTTGACCTAGCATATCATCAAAATCTAAATCAAGACCTCTGTTTAAGAAAAGCATGTTTTCTTCAATAGCTCCTTGAGTATCTAGATTTTTAAGAACTTGATCAAAGTCAGATAAACCAGTTCCAGCAGAAAAGCCAGACATGATGTTACCTCTTGATTGGATAGCAGCAAATAAACCTTCAGTACCGTAAGCGTTGATACCACCACCAAATCCTTGGATGTTAGCTTGTTGAGCAGCAAAACTTTGTCCACCAGCTCCAGTAGCTAATTCACCTTCAACCATTGCCATTTCTAAGTAGTCATCAAATCTTAGTCTTGTTTCAGACTCAGACTTTAGATACCATAAGTATCCTGATGTTCCATCTTCTGTAGCAACTTCTACCCATCCAATTTGTGCCATATCAGAACCATTGATTTGGAATGAATCTTTTATGATAATTGGGTTGTTAGAATATTGAGTAAATGAAGGTTGAATAGACTTGTAAGATCCAGCACCTAAGCCATTATCTACAGGTCCAACAGTTCCTTTAGCAAAGATAGAACCGTAAACAAACATTTTAAGGTTTGTAGCTCCAACTCCTAAAGCATCCCAGTTAGCTGCAGTAAATGGATAAGCAATAACTCTTTGTCCAATACCACCTGGTAAACTTGTTCTTACCACACCTTTTAGTGTAACACCAGTAGATGGGTTCATTACAACAATTGTATCATTTGGAAAAATAGCATTTGATACAGCTGGGTTACCACCTAAAGCAAATTCTAATTGTGCAACACCTGCACCACCAGTTTGAGCTACATTTTCATAAGAAACGTGTAATCTATTTTGTTCTGACCAAATAACTTGATCAGATGTCATTGGCATTTCAGCACCGACCATACGTAAAAAACCGTTTAAAGTTCTGTTTCCGTATCTTTCTACCTCAGCTTCATATACTTCAGGTAGATATTGCTGTACGAAGTCATTCGCACCGCCATTAAAAGCTAAATAGTTATTAGCTAATAATAATTGTTGTTGAGAAGGTATTATACTTCCAAACACAGGAGAAATTTGTCCCATAATAATTAATTTTGTTTTTAGTTAAATTTTCTTGTTTTAATCTTCAGTTTTGAAGAATCAAGACCACTGATTGATTTAACTTTTAATCCTCCAACAAATACATCTCCTGTAGGCGAAGGCCTTACATCTTCTGTTATGTTTTTAGATTTTGCAACTAAATTTTTAGTAGCATCGGATTTACCTTGCTCATAAAAATGTTGTGCAATTTTGTCAACATTGTCAGCGGCATACATAGCTTTGTGATAACCTTTAACATCTTTTACATTACCTTTGTCATCTAAGAACTTCTTAATTGTGTTTGTAATATTCGATTGTTTATCTGCAACTTCATTAGGGTTTTTAACTCCGTATCTAAATTTTTTTTCACCAACTTGAAAATCAAAACCTTTGAATTCATTAGTAAAATAGTTTTTAGTATTAGACTTAAAGTCCTCATGTTGTTGTTGAGCTGTGTTTTGCTCTTCATTGTAGCGATTGAAAAAGTCCATTGCTTTTTGTTGGTCTTGCGTCACACCAGGTCTCAACTTGATTTCCTCGTAGTATTGACTTTTTAAACCATCTAAATGCTTTCGGGCTTTAGCAACCTCTTCTTTATACGCAAGTTTCTTTTTACGAATCTCACGCTCCTCGTCCACTTCTTCATCATATGAAAAATTATCTTCAATCATAAAGTTAATTTCACTTGAATCTAAGTGTGATTTGGCTTGTTTATAATACTCTCTTAAAAGAGTATCGTTGTCTACATTAGAATAATCAGCATTTAATCTTACATAATCTTCTAATGTTCCACCAGTTTCTTTCATAAAGTCTACAACTTTTTCTATGTTTTCTGGTAGCTTAGCTATTTCTCTCGACTCTTCTGGAGTAGGAGCAATAACTTTTTGTTCAATTTTTTCACCTATTTCTTGTATTTCTTCTTCAACTTTCTCTTCAATAGGTTTTTCTTCTACAATTTCTTGAATTGTTGGTTGCTCTTGTTTATCTTCAAGAACTTCGCTGGACTCTGATACTTGTTGGTCCACTTGAGGGCTATTTCCGGTTTGTTCTTCCACAGCCACCTCCTTTGTTTCTCCGACTTGAACGGCATCTTTTTCTTCTTTTTTAGAAAGATCAACTTTAATAACGTTGTCTTTTTTAATTAATTGTTTGGGTTTACTTTTAATTTTAAAAGTACCTTCTTGTTTTACTTCTTCTGACATAATATAATATAATAAAAATTAATAAATAGTTTATTGCGGTTCAAACTGCTCTAAACCAAATCCGCCTAAATTATCCATACCTGCTGATTCAAAATCTGTAGGTAACAAGTCATTTTGACGTTGCTCAATCATTTTTGATTGCTGCGTTGCTTGTATTTTAGTTCTTTTATCTTTACGATCTTCTATAAATTGTTCTTTTTGTCTATCGGTATTTATTTTAGCTTGAGCTAATTGTAATTGATATTGAAATTCTTCAGCCATTAATTGTTTTTTAATTAACGCCTCTTGCTCCATTCTTTGTATTTCAAATTGAGACTTAGCTTGTTCAATTTGTATTTCTGTTTGAGCTAAAGCTTCTTGTTTTTGTACTTCATTTAAAGCCGCTTGCTCTGACTGCTGCATGTTAGCTTGAGCTTGAGCTTGTATTTGCGCTTGCTGAGCTTGTTGATCTTGTTGTTGTTTTTGTATTCTTCTATATTTTAATACTTGATTTGCTAAAGCTGAATTTTTAATTTCTCTAATATCTATAGCATCTTCTAAATATATTTGACCAGACTGCAAAGCAACTTGTATGTTTTGTTCTAACATAGCTTTTTCTTCTTCTTCTGGTTCTAAATCTAAATATAAACCAAAATCATATAAATGCAGTTTACTTATTTCAGCTAAAGTTGCTACATTAAATTTACCAATACTAGAAGTTAAAGCATTGCTAGTTAAAGCAAACTGCATCATATCAGCAACTCTCAAAGAAATATTTTCACAAACTCTTAATGTTAAATACAAGCTAGCATCTAAAATATGTTTAGTAGCGATATTTGAAGCATTGGCAGCCATTTTTTGCAATCCGACTAAAGCGTCTCTGTCTGGTAAACTGCCGTCTCGTGCTTCATTAAGACCTGTTACGTCTCTTATCATTTGTAAATAATACTGATATGTATTTACAAGTGATGCTATTTTTCCGTTTGCACTAGATGTTTGTAATTCCTGAATAGGTACCTTACCCCTATTAGGATCACCATCTTGTGTTAATGATCTACCGACTATACTACCAGTCTGAAAATACATATTTAAAGCTTCTTGTGGATTATAGTTGGTGCCATTACCTAAATCAACTTCTGCTAAACCATCTACATCTACAAAAACCCCATCTGGAACCATACGTTGAATTACTTGTTGTAATTTTAACGATGTTAATTGTATCATATCAGCGAAACCAGTTATTCTACTAACAAGTGATTCTATACGGCCTTGATATAAATTAGGTGCACATATAGCATAATTCATATTAACCTTTGTTAAATCACTGTTAGGTCTTGTCATGTTTTCTGCAAGCTTCCACTCAAGCATTTGTGGAACACCCATAACTTTAGCGCCACTAAACAAAACCTCTATAGATCTTGATACTCTATCAAAATTATCACTTGGTGGCGGATTAAAGAAGTCAGGTTTTTCTAATGTTTTTTCTAAACCTTGTTCTGTTTGTTTTATTTTAAATACTTGATCTATATATGTTTTATATTCAAAAAATAATATTTGAACTAAATCATTGTCATAATTAGGATTAGCTATATACCCATCTCTTCCTGGGTATTTAACCATTTTTTCTAATTCTTGATCTGTTAAATATGGAAATTTTTTCTTTATTTCAGCTAAAGTCATAGACTTTATTTCACCTACATAATATATATCTTCAAAATTAGGATCATTAGTATATGAATACACTAAATTAGCAGGATCAACATAATCAACAACAACACCTTCAGATTTATTAAAACTAGTTTTTAAAGCTCCAATACCTATAGTTACTATATCTTCTATAACTCTTTTTTGTGTTAATTGATATTTATTAAAAGCTAAAACATTATTTATTACTTCTTCTTCAGCAATTTCTACAGACTGTTTGTAATTTAGTTGCATGTGGACTTCTAATTCTTCTTTTGACTGAGGTAATGCTTCTGGGTTTGATGTTGAAAACAAGTCAGCACCTAATTTTTGTTTTATTTCTTGCAACAGTGGTTTTGCTGCCATATCTCTCATTATCGTTGCGGCGTAGTTTGTTCGTTGTTGTTGAGAAAAAGGATCTTGTGCGTAAGCATTTATTTGATACTCTTTAGCAGCCATACCATTTACTACTATATCTACAAATTTAGGTATAATAGGAACTGGTTTCCAATCTAAATTTAAATAAGATAAATCACCGTTTATAGATAATTCATCTTTATATTTTTGTACGTTTTGCTCTCCTCTAGCATATAACCTAAGATTATGAAAATTTTGGTAACCTGTATTCCATCTACTACCATTAACTCTACCACCTCTAAACCATTCATACTCAATAGCTTGTCCTACCAATAACCCATATTCTAAACTTCTCTTTTCCTCTTCAGATACCATCTGATCAGGAAACGCACTATTAACACCAGTGTTTAATTTCATCTAATTAATTATTTTTGATTCTCTACCTTTGTTATTATATTTTGCAAAACTTAAATTAACAGGTTGTCTTACAGTTTCAGGTATGGGTCTATATTTGTTTTTATTACAAGCCATGATAGCTAAACCAGAGCTTATAGATGCATCGTGTTTTGTTCTATTGTTTATATCAAAAGCAGCCCAATCTTCTAATGTTCGTTGAAAGTACATTGTTCCGTATTGCTCATTATTATAACCAACAAACATTTCTATATAAGCTTCAACTGCAGCCGCGTTAGCTTGTTTAACATCTTCACTTGAATTAGGTATTCCACCTATTTCTTTTTCAGCAACAGATAATTTATACATTGTTTTATCAGGCCTGTTCATAGAGTAACCTCTATAACCTCTTCTTTTAAAATGATATAATAATCTAGGTTTGTTATTCTCTGCAAGTATAGGCATACCGTAGAATACTAACGCCATTAGAACATCCTCAAAGAATATCTCGGCTGTCGGTGGTCTTGACAAGTATTCTAAAAAGAATAAATTAGGTGGACAATCGTCCATTGTAAACTTTGTTAACCCATGAAGTGATCCTTTAGATCCTCTACCATCTACTGTTCCTGATATATCATATG
>VMHT01166638.1_pt1 | contig 10892 bp, 16 predicted proteins | sample 4693611 | NCBI WGS metagenome assembly VMHT01 (sample SAMN12280063, study PRJNA550983) | marine metagenome | isolation source: seawater sampled from same location over 5 years 0.02-0.2 micron viral filtrate | place: USA: collected off the coast of southern California halfway between the port... ... | reverse complement strand
TGAGGTGGATATGCCCAACACTTCCTATGCTAATGACTTGATTGAGTTGATGAAGAGAGGTGATGTGAATCAATCTTCTTTTGCCTTCTTGATTGAGCAAGATAGATGGGAGGAGCGTGATGGCAAAACTTATAGAATAATAGAGAAAGTATCAAGGCTTCTTGATGTATCTCCGGTAAGCCAACCGGCTTATCCTGATGCAACGAGTGAGCTAATGATGAGAAAAGATACACCTGAATCAGAAGGTGCTGAAGCGGAGGTCAAGGCTGAAGTGGAAGAAGTTGCTGATAATGAAATCTTTGAATATAAATTAAAAATCCTAAAATTAAGTTAAGATGAAAAACATTGAACTTAGAGGAAAGCGTGCGCAGCTCATCAAAGATGCTGATGCCATTGTAGCTGCTGCACAAGCTGAAGGTCGTTCTATGACCTCCGAAGAAAAAACAAAGTTTGAAGCTATTGAAGCAGATGCTCGTAGCTTTAAGCAAGAGATTGACATCATTGAGCGTAACGCTGAGATGAAGAAAGAATTAGCTGCTACTGAAGGAGAGGCTCGTGCCGCTGCTACAAAAGTAACTGCTAAAGATGCCTTCTCAAAGTATTTACGCCATGGTATGGGTTCTTTGAATGCTCAAGAGCGTTCTATGATCCAAAAGCGTGGTACTGCAACGCAGATTGCTGGTACTGATTCATTAGGTGGTTTCTTAGTACCTCAAGAGTTCAGCAATGAGCTTGATGTTGCTACTTTGTTCACTGGTGAGGTTGAGCGTTTGGCTAAGAAGTTAAACACTGCTTCAGGCGGTTTGTTAGACTACCCAACGGTTGATGATACTGGTACAAATGCAGTATTAACTTCTGAAGGTTCTGCTGTAACGGTTGCAGATATGACTTTTGCTAATGCTCAGTTATCTGCTTACAACTACAGCTCTTTGGTTAAAGTATCTCAGCAATTGTTGCAAGACTCAGCGTTTGACCTTAACAGCTTCTTAGTAGAGGCTATGGGTGAGCGTATTGCTCGTGTAACTAATGCTGCATTCTCTACGGATAACGGATCTAGCAAGCCACAAGGTATTGTGACTGGTTCTAGCTTGGGTAAGACTGCTGCTGGTGCAACTGCAATTACTGCTGATGATGTACTAGACCTTATCTACTCAGTAGATAGTTCTTACCGTAACAAAGCAAGCTTTGGATTGATGGCACATGATAACATCATTGCTGCGGTTCGTGCTTTAGGTGTAGGTGCTACTAATGACTTCCCAATCTTTATTCCTTCATTGGAAGTTGGGCAGCCTGACCGCATCTTCGGTATTCCAGTATATGTGAATAACGATATGCAGAGCTCAATTGCTACAGCTACAAAAACAATGATTGCTGCTGACTTCAGCAAGTTTGTTGTTCGTAATGCTGGTGGCGTTCAGATGCTACGCTTAAATGAGCGTTTTGCTGATGAGCTAGAAGTAGGTTTTGTTGCTTACAAGAGAGCTGATTCAAGAGTATTGAATAGCGCAGCTATCAAGCACTTAATCCAAGCATAAGCATGATTAAGGTAGTCTTTAAAAAGACTATTGTTGGTTCAGGGTTCCGCTTCCGCAAAGGTGCGGAGGTGGAACTTCCCAACGATAGAGCAAAGGAGTTTTTGAACGCTGGCTATTGTGATGCAGTTGCAGAGCCACCAAAGAAGCGTGCAAATAAGAGCGTTGCAAAACCAAAAAGCAAAGAATCTAGGTAATGGCATATTCAGTAGTTACACCAGCGGCAAGTGAGCCAATCACTTTAACTGAGGCTAAAAACTTCTTGAGAGTTGATGGTACTGATGATGATACACTCATCACAGCACTCATATCTGCTGCCAGGGAGATGTGTGAATCTTACTGCCGTAGGATTCTAGTAACTACAGTAATAGATGAGTATTTTGATGGGTTCCCTAATTACAAGAATCCTGAATCAAAAGATATTATCTATCTAAGCCGTGGCCCAGTGGCAAGCATTGCAAGTGTGAAGTATGTTGATGAGATAGGTTCAGAAGTGACCGTAAGTGCATCAGCCTATGTTGCTGATCTAATCAGCGAGCCAGCACGAATTGCAAGCACAGCCGGATGGTTTGCAACTAACGGAATCATCAACCAAGTTATAGTGCGTTACACCGTTGGTACGGATGTGAGCAGCATACCTACGCCATTGAAGCAAGGGATGTTGCTTATCATTAGTGACCTCTATGATAAGAGAGATGACCGAGTGAAACAATTGCCAACGGCATCCGAGTATCTATTCAATCCATTCCGAATCTTCACGTTCTAATGATTGACCAAGCTGGACAACTAGACCGCAGAATCTTGATAAGAGACTTTACGGAATCTACTGACACCTTTGGCCAGGAGGTTAAGACTTACCGTGACCTTGGCTATGTTTGGGCCAATGTGAAGGAGAAGGTAGGAAGTGAGGGTGAAGAGGGTGATATGATAGCCTCCACGAAAAAGGTGGAGTTCATCATCAGGTACCGCACGGATGTTAATGAGCAGATGCGTATTTCGTACAACAGCAACATATACAAGATCCAAACCATACAAACGGCAGATGCTAGAAAGGCATTCTTGAAGCTTGTGTGTTTATGGTCTGATGCGCAGTAATGGAGAAAGTAAAAGTAAAGCTTGAAGGTGTAGAGGAGACAATGAAGAAGCTCAAGAAGCTTGATGATAGGCTCAAGAAGAGAATCATCAAGAAGGTTGGGAAGAAAGCTCTACCTCCAATGGTTGATTCTTATAAACGCAACATAAAGGATGCGGATAGCGTGTTTAAAGTTTACCGAGATGGTAAGATATACACTGAGATTATCCCTGGTCAATTGCGCAAGAGTGTAGCCATTAAATCACCAAAGCATTTACAAAGTAGAAATGTTGTAGGCATGAGCGTAGGCCCTAGAAGATCGGGCAAGGTTTATGGTGAGAAAGACAAAGGTGGTTGGTATGCTGGCATGATCAACTTTGGATGGTTGAGGCCTTGGTGGGGAAAAGACCGCTATAGAGGCAAAAACTTTGGCTTTGCACAAAAGGCAATGGGTGCCGCAAAGACTAAAGTAAAAGTTAAGTTTGTACGAGTGTTTAAAGGTGAAACCAGTAAAGAGATTAAAAAGCTCAAATTTGGGCAAAGAATAGGTTTGAAATGATAGGCAAAGTGATCAAAAGTAAATTTGATGAAGAAGGCCCCTTAAACGATGTGTTTGCTGGGCGTGTCTATCCATTGGTTGGTGCTCAAAGTGGGCAACGGCCTTTTTGTGTTTACGACACGACAAGCATAAGACCTGAAGGATCAAAAGATGCAGATAGCCACATTGATATAGTGAATGTGGAGCTGAATCTTGTAGGAGATACATACAGCCAATTGCAAACGGCAGTAGAAGATATACGCACAAAATTTGTGCGAATGAAGGAAACAATTGAGAGCGTGAATGTTCAATCATGTGGCTTTGACAACCTCACCGAGGTATTCAATGTGGATGAGGAGACATACGCAGTATCAGTTGATTTAGTGTTTAGAATAGTGAAATCATAAAAATTAGAAAAGATGGCAGCAAGTACATCAGTAATGAATAGCACCGATGTTGTAGTAAGACTCGGTACGGATGGAGTTTCTTATCAGACAGTTGGTAAGATGACTAACGCTTCTTTAAGCGTAACAATGGCAACTAGAGATGCGAGCACTAAGGATAGTGCCGGATGGATGGAAGTCCTGGAAGGACAAAAGTCTTGGACTTTATCAGGAGAAGGTTTGGTAGTGTATAGTAATAGCGGCAAGGTAACGCCTAACGATATTTATACGCATTTATCAAATCGTGCGGTTATCCACATTGAGTTTGGATCAGAATCAACGGATGAGAAATACTACAAAGGTACTGGGTACTTCACTGAGTTCTCAACGGATGCTGGAATGGAGGACAACGCTACATTTAGCTTTAGCTTCCAAGGTACCTCAACCTTGACTCAAGATACTCAATCATAATCATTTGGGAGGGCATCATTGATGCTCTCCCTTATTAAAAAACAACAAATGAACACACAACAAATAAAAGTAGGAGAGAAGCTATACCCAGTAAAGTATGGCTTTAACGCACTGAGGATATTTTGCAAGGAGAGTGGTATTGAACTGCAAGACATTGAGAAGATAGCACAAAGCATGAGCCTTGATCACGCCATGAACCTAGTATGGGCTGGCCTGAAGGATGGCGCAAGAGTGGAGAAGATAGATTTTGACCTAACCATTGAGGATGTAGCTGATATGATGGATGAGGACAACACAGTTATCACTCAATGTATGGAGCTATTTATTGCATCCTTTGTAAAGCCGAACAGCGAGGAAAAAAAGTAAGCACCCAAGCCTCTGAACCATATACATGGGACACATTGGAAGCTATAGGTTTGGGTGAGATGGGAATGAGTGTGGAGGAGTTTTATAACATGACACCACGCCAATTCCAAAACAAGAGAGAAGGCTTCCACAAGCACCTTCAGTACCATACTGAGTTGCTTTGGGAGACTACCAGGTGGCAAGCAGCGGTGAATGTTGCACCACATACAAAGCGGAAGATAAGCCCTAAAGATTTGGCTGTTTTCCCTTGGGATGGAAGGAAAAAATTGCATAGGGCAGCAACCTTTGAGGAGGTGCAGAAAGGAATAGAAAAGGTGTTTGGTAAATGAGTGACATAGATTTTAAGATTGGTGCGGATCTCAAGCAGTTCCGTGGTGCCATGGGAAACATAGACCACAGCCTCAAGAGATTGAGCGGTGGTTTTAGTGCTTTAGGTGGCGTGATTGGTGCCTCATTTGCTGTAGATGCTATCAGGCAGTTTGTCACGGAATCCGTAGAGCTTGCCAACCAAGCGGAAGGTGTTAAGGTAGCTTTTGACCGCCTCAACGATCCTCAACTATTATCTAAGCTACAAAAAGCCACAAGCGGTACGGTTGATGACTTAAAACTCATGCAAACGGCTGTAAAGGCTAAGAACTTCCGTATTCCAATGGATGTTCTTGCAAAGGGTTTAGAGTTTGCACAGCGTAGAGCACAAGATACTGGTGAGAGTGTTGATTACATGGTTGACTCTTTTGTTACTGGTTTGGGTAGAGAATCGGTGAAGATTCTTGATAACCTTGGTATCTCTACCATTGAGTTGCAAGAGAAAACCAAGGAGCTTGGCTCAATGGCTGCCGCTGTAGGCGTTATCATGGATGAGGAGTTTGAGAACGCTGGTGAGCGTGTTGAGAGCACTTCCATGAAGATTGATGCACAGCGCACTGCAATCACAAACCTGAAGATGGCAGTAGGTGAGCAGTTGCAGCCAGTATATTCATCATTCTTAGAAGGCACTATTGGCCTCCTTGATTCACTCAATACCATGATGAGTGAGCACATCACTGCTTCTGAATCTCTTGCTACTTTTGCATCCTTCTTCCAAGGAGCACAAGGCAAGGCGTATAGAATGTATATAAACGCTCAAAAGGAAGGGAGAAAAGCGGCAGAGGAATTTGATGCTGCTCAAAAAAATAGTCAGCTCACCGTTGAAGATTTTAGAAAAGCCCAGGAAGAATACGAGGCAGATAGAAGGAGAAAACAAGCTGAAGAGTTGGAAATACTGAAAGCTTATGAAGATAAGCTTGGAGAGGTTCAACTGAAGATAAGAGATGCTCACCACCAAATGGACAAGCTCTTTAAGCCTGATGGATTTGATGGTGGTTTGTTAGCAAAGCAATTAGGCTTTGATGAGGTAAACATGGAGCTTGAGCAGATAGCAGAAACTGCTGAAGAATCCTCTTTTGTGTTTGACCACAGCTTTAGAAAAAATCTTGGAGTATTAAAAGAGTTTGCTGATGAGGTGATGATTGTAGGTTCTATTCTAAAGAGATCCTTTGAGGCTGCCTTTGTGCCTATTGATCAGCTGGAAGATGGAGAGACACGCCTAATGAGATTTAGAGAGGTGTTTGTTCAGCAGATGACTCAAATGGCTGCGGCACTACTTGCAACGGCAGCAGCGGCTGCAATCCTTGCTGTGATTTTAACAGCAGTATTTGGTGGTAGTAATGTTGCTGGAGCAAAACTATTTGGAAAAGCTGGAATGGGCTTTGGCGATTTGTTTAAAAACGTATTCACTGGCATTGGAGGCTTTGGCCAGGGCTTTAATGGTTCAGGTGTAGGTGGAGGCCAAGGAGGTGGAGTTCAAGTGTTTGGTAGACTATCGGGCACTGACATACTTATCTCTAGTGAGAGAGGTGGAAGAGATAGATCAAGATTAAGCGGTATAGAATAGTATGGCGGTAAAATTATATTCAGAGTTTAAGAGTGACACTGGCAAGTATTACAAAATAGAAATACACGATGAGGACTATAGCGGTTCCTCTCCTGATGTATTTACTGTAGGTAGTGATGGATTTACATTGAGTTATAGAGGTAATGAAAATGTTATCTACTCTTCAATCATTGGTTCATCCGTTACCTTTTCACTATATATAAATGATACTGCTACTCAATCATTTGTAAACAATCTAAAGGTTTACCAGCAAAATAGATACTTCATCAAAATATTTAGAGGCACGGAATCTAGCAATACATTTATTTGGGGAGGATATATTCTCCAAGATGTTATGGATATAGAGGATGTCTCAACACCTAGAAAGATAAATATAACGGCTCACGATGGTATCAGTAAACTAAAAAACTTTGAAGGGAAGACTGGATATAATACGCTTACAAATATTTTTGTAAACGCTATATATGAATCATACAGCACATCTATTTTTAGCGCAAGTGATATTGCACTAAAAGTAATTAGTAATTGGTGGAGCCAGCAACACACATATAGTGCTAGTGAGCAAGCTCTGCAAACTACCGTAATAGATCAAAATACCTTTCACGAATTTGATGATGAAGGTAATGTAGTGAAAGCTTCATTATACGAAATCTTAGACAGCCTATGCAAGATTTTTGGTTTAAGGTTCTACTTTTCTGATGGTGTGTTTAGGCTTGAACAAATTTGGGAGAGATCAAATACAAACCTTGTTGAGTTTTCTTACCGAGCAAATGGAAACTTATCAGCGATTGAGACAATATCAAGAGATAAAACAATAGACCAAACAAGCAACGCTGCCAGGCTTGCTGGTAATATATTTAACTTTTTGCCAGCAGTAAATACTACGCAAATAACTATTGATAGGCACTCAGTAGATTTAAATGGTGTAACGCATACCACAGCTGTAGCTCCTCAAATAGATTTAGGCTTCATACCTAATGACAGCAATAACCAATTGTCCATATCAAATAAAAGAACTATATTCTTAACAGTTCCTTCCTTAGTAGCTACTACTGACATTTACGGCATTATCAATATGGATATTGTTCTAACGGATGGAACTGATACATATTATCTAAAGAGAGATATAACAACATCTGCAACTGGGGTTGGGCTTCAATATAATAATATGAGTTGGAGCACGGTGCAATCAGGTAGCGGATACAAAATCTTTATCGGGCCTTTCACTGAGAGTTTTGATCAGTCTATAGATACAAGTAATACCATCACTACACCACCTTTGCCAATCAGTGGAAATCTAACTATAGACACAAACTTTGATAAGTTCGTAGATAAATTAAATGCCACCTACACACTTGGTGGATCAAGCAGCGTTAGTTATGAGGTGCAGTTCATTAATGTGCAGACCACCAATAATGATGGATTCACAAATGCTACAAATACCATAAAAGCTACAACTACAAATGCAGATATAGATGGTGGTATAATATATGACATTGGAACAACTAAGATTTATGATGCTTTAGGTGCTCGTGGATCTTTATATGAAAGGGATGCTACTACATTGGTACAAACACCTACGACTGGATGGAGAGAAGGCAACAGTGGTACATATACCAAGGTTCAAAATTTAGTCACTAAAGAGATGCTAAGATTGATGAACAAGCCAATACAAAAATATGGAGGGCAATTTTTTAGCAATCATGATTTTCGTGATAGGTTGGTTTTTGATTCTAAAAATTGGATTCAGCTCAGTGGTGATTTTACCGCTAATGATGATCAATGGAATGGGAGTTGGTTTGCTATAAACAAAGAAACTATAAGCTCTACAAATAGTGACACCGGACAATCTAATGCTGTGTTTTCAGTAGGTAGTTCTTCGGTAAATGGATCAATAATAGTAGATTCTATAGATATAGGAAGTGCAGATGCCGCTAATATATCCACTGGTACAATGACCAACAATGGTGCAGTTGTTACAGCTGTGAATACAATAGCTGGAACTCCTGGAGGTACTACCACGATAGACTCAAGCAACTACATGAACTTCTTGAGCTATTCAGGTGCCAATGGAAATCACACTATAAACCTACCAGCATCAGTAAATGGGGTATTTTTACGATTCAAGACCAATGAAACGGTAGTAGCTAATAAGACAATCACACTGGATCCAAATGGTAGTGAAACTATAGATGGTGAGACTACCTATGTAATGAATAGGAGCTACGATGGTATCAGCCTCCTGGGCGTTGGTAGCCAGTGGCTCGTGGTGCAGAAGAAGGAGAAGTAGCCCATTTAGTGATACTTATATTGCAGCTACTTACATATTTTCACAATGAAACAATCAACTTTTTTTTACCTGCTACGCAGAGGTGTGATTGGAGGTGGAGGTGCTCAGAGAGATTCAGACTATCAAGCGGTTTTAAATAAAGCCACTACTGAAGGTTTTGATTTACCGAGCCGAACAAACCGAGATAGACAAAATACACTTTTAACAAGTTTAAAGAGTGCTGGTGTTTGGGCTAAATTAGATGCGCTGTATGTACTTGCTACGGATGGTGATAGTGATTTTGCCACATTAAACTGGAAATCGCCTACCACCTTTCAAGCAACAAAAGTATCATCACCAACATTCACAACAAATGTTGGTTTCAATGGAAACGGCACAGCCTCATATCTTGAGCTTGGTATTGATCCTACAAATGCTGCGGTTACTAAATACTTAAAAGATGATGCCTCCTTTGGTGTTTATTCTTGGGATGATATAGATACTTCTACTTTTAATTATCCAATATCTCAATCTACAAGAATAAGAATCCTCCAAAAATCTGCATCAACAAACAACCGTATAAACAATGCATCACCAACCTCAACGGAAGCTATAACCACATCAGGCACTGGCTTGATTGGATTGAATCGTAGTAGCTCCACGCAGTACCGTGGGTTATCTTCTGATGGCACTCTTGGTACATTAATCAATGGGGGATCTATAACGATAAACCAAGCTGGTAATTTTCAGCTAAATAAATTTTCAACCACATTCAAATCAGGCCGTATTGGTTTGGCATGGGTAGGCGGTGGTTTTACCTCTACTGAGTGGGCTGATTATGTTACAGCAGTAAATACATATATAGCAGCGTTATGATAGTATTAAAAGCAAATGGAGAGCAGTTTGATGCTTTGGATGGTTTTCAAAATGGTGATAACCTTTTGAAGTTTGCAAAGGACGGCAATGATAATTGGATTGTAGGTCTAGAGGTGTTGAGTGATTCAGCGTATAAGGAAATACACAATCAACTAAATGAGCTGGAGCACATTGAATATGTGCCAATACCTGATCCTGAAGAAGAATAGATTATGAGACTGAAAGTAATAAGACACCACAGCACCGAGGACTACACACTAGGAATGCTCCTAGATGTTACCAAGGGCATTAAGTTCCTTGCATACACCTTAGAAGATGAGCACCGTGATGTGAAGGTAAAAGGAGAGACACGCATACCAGCTGGTATGTACAACATCACCCTACGCACTGAAGGTGGACACCACCAACGCTATGAGGAGAAGTACGGTAAGATGCACAAGGGTATGCTTTGGGTAAGAGATGTGCCAGGCTTTGAGTGGATACTCATCCACACCGGCAACACTGATGAGCATACTGCTGGTTGCCTCTTGGTAGGGAACTCATCAGATATGAAAGGATTTATAGGCAGCTCAGTGAATGCCTACAAGAGAATCTATACACCGATAGCGAAAGCATTAGAGAACGGTGAACAAGTAACCATTGAATACATAGACTGGAACTCATGAAAAAATTTGTAGAGATATTTAAAGATGACAACCAATGGAATGAAAAGACCATCATAGGCTTTCTATCCTTTGCAGTAATGATATTGGTGATGCTTGCCGATGTGATCACTGGCTTCTGCGGTGTTGACCTCCCTATCAATGAATTTACTTATAACAGCTTTGTGATAGTCACCCTAGGGAGCTTTGGCATTGCTGGTATTGAGAAGTTCGCTAAAGCCTCCTAACAATGACTGAAGCTGACTTCAAGCTGCTGCTCATCAATGCCGCATCATTCACTATAAGCCTAGCACAAGTTGAGATAGTGCTTAAAATCCTACTACTTGCCTTTTCTATAGGATACACTGCACAACGCTGGTATCTTATGAATAAGAAAAGATGAAGCTCTCTCTCATAGCAAGAGTATTTATAGTGGTAAGCGCATTAATTATGCTTACCTTTTTCGCTGTGCAAACAGCGGTGGTGATTGGCTATGCTGATAATTCCTACAACATCATTCTCTTTGGATGGTTCTGCGTGATAGCCTTCATGCCTTTCTTCTTCTATGTAATCATTGAGCTTGTGCGCAAGGTGCGCTACAAATTCCAAACCATAGAAGATACCCTAGGAGCCATAGACAAGAGCAATGCCCTAGTAGAGTTTGACCTCAACGGCACCATCCTCTCTTGCAATGATATATTTTGCACCACCACCGGATACACCAGAGAAGAGCTTATAGGAAAGCACCACAAGATGCTAGTGCCCTCAAACATTGATGAGGACAAATACAACACGTTTTGGTACGACCTGA
>VMHT01145352.1_pt1 | contig 10892 bp, 7 predicted proteins | sample 4693611 | NCBI WGS metagenome assembly VMHT01 (sample SAMN12280063, study PRJNA550983) | marine metagenome | isolation source: seawater sampled from same location over 5 years 0.02-0.2 micron viral filtrate | place: USA: collected off the coast of southern California halfway between the port... ... | reverse complement strand
GTTGGCTATTTTTGTGATCCCAACAGCTTGGGGGCAAGCCAACTTAGGCTCAGCTGCTAGCATTGGTGAAGATGCTCGCGTTTACGATGGAGAGGTGTACGATGCTATGGGCAATATGGTGACGATTTCTGACTACCTTGATGGAAATACAGCATTGGTTGTAGCCGTCACCCTGCCAGGTTCTGAAAATGCCATTCAGCAAGCGCTTGAACTCAACAAAACACTCGATACGAAAAGCGATGAAATTCAAGTCATACAAGTCATCGCTGGCATGGATGCGAGGCAAACCGATATCGTCGCACTCAGGGATAGATTGAACGTGACATGGCCAATTCTCTTGGATCAGGATGGAATCTTCGCAGGAAGTCTACCAACAGGTGTTGCTGATGCGGTTCTTGTTATCGACCCATCAATGAGAGTAACCCATGCTGAAGGGCCATATGCACCGCGAGAACACCTTGAGAATGCCATCGATAGTGTCTCAACTGGTGGAGGACAATCATTCACCCAATACTTTGGACTCATGTTCGGACCTGGACTTTTCTTGCTCTTTATGGCGCTTCCTCGTCAAGAGGTTGATGAACCTGAGGAACCCCTTCCTCCTGGTACATTATGGGCATCTATCGTAGCAGCAGGTGGCCTTGGTGTACTCATGGTGAACCTCCCCGCCATCTTGGCTACATTGGCGCCAATCGATACCAATCTGTTGTTCTGGTTGGATATTGCCATGTTGTTATGGATGGTAGAAATGTGTATTGTCACCGCTCGCAATGGAGCTCCGTTTGAAGCACAATTCGCTGGAAGAGCCCTTCACAAGATGTTCCCCAAGGCCTTCAGGGATTGGAGGGAACTCGAAGACATGCAACGCGATGTGTTGCTTGGAGTATGGCTCGGTTGGTTTGGATGGCTCTCGTTCCCAGCGTTGTACCCACAAGGTGTTGCTTCATCCATGCTCAGTGGACTGCTCGGAATAGGATTTGGTTTGTTTTACATGTTCTGGCTGACGCTCTTTGCGGGAGTGGTCGTTCTCATAATCAGGTTCATCGCCTCGTGGGGCGGATCGATCTCCAGATTGTTTGGAGAGTTTGGAGCACGGGTCTTTGCTCAATTCATCGGTTGGTGCTTGTTACCAATCGCTATCTGGGTCACCATAGATGGTCTCATCACGGCCTCTCAACTTGGATTGTTTTGACCAAAGGCTTGACGACCGTTGAGGGTTTTCGTACCTTCTATGATAACTTACACACCAAGTTGGAGCCGGACGCAACGTGAACTGTTCCTCAACTGCCCAACCGCTTGGGCGCGAACCTATGCTAGAACCAACCTTCGTGAAAAAAGGGGGATTGCGCTGAATACACGTCCCTGGGATTTACTTCTTCGATCGATCAAAGCTACCGTTGTTGAACAACTTGAAGCACTTCGAAACGGCACTGAGTGGACCACGCCAGTCGCAGAATCAGTCCTCATGGATTTCTTTAGAAGCCAACTTCGAGCTCATAATTTGTCCATGGCTCATCCTCAATTTGAGGCGATGCTTATCGTTGCCAACCATAGAATGAAATTGTTATGGCGCACTGATGTAATGCTGCAATTAAAGCGAGGAGTTTACCCACAGTGGACTGTTTTAGATCGAATGGATTCCGAACACATCGAAGGCATTGATTTGTTCGCTTCACCAGACCTTGCCATCAAAATACAACAAAAATGGCATGTGATTCGCCTAGATATGCAATCTGCGAAGATGAATGATTCTCAACGACTTGAGGCACTTGCAATGATCGTTTGGACAACACACAGACATGGCCTACCCGCATTGGCCGAACAGTATGTCGTCAAAACCATTGGATGGAGAAAGGGGGCTTGGTTGCTTCATACCTTTGAGAGCACTGAAAATGAAGTCCTCATAGCAAAAGCAATGATACGTCATGATGTAAAAGAGATGAAACGATGTGCTGAAACATCAAAGCATTCGTTCGATTCCATCGCTTTGGCTCAAAAGCAAGCCGCATGTGACAAGTGTAAATTCAAGTTGACTTGCCTCAATGGTGAAACGCTTGAATCGCTGAAAAGAAAGAGGATCTTGAGGCTGGCAAGTTCGAGCAACTAAAGAAGAGACACAAGGTCATCGAGAACCGATTCTACATTGGAAGCTTTGGTCACACCGCTTGCTAAGAGAACACCTTCTGCACCCAGTTGAATGGCTGTGGCCACATCTTGGCCGTTCTTAACACCTGCACCGCATAGAACGCGAACCTTCGAATTTGTACCTTTGACGAGGGCGACTGTGTGGCTGACGATTGAGGGATCTGCGGTTGTGACCGAGACATCACCCCCAATCAATTCAGGTGGCTCTACGGCAATGAAGGTCGGGCCTATTTCTGCCAAGCTCTTTGCTTCAATAAGGTCAGCAGCGCATCCACAGACTGGAAAATGATCAGGCAATTGAGGAAGGAGGGTTTGCACATGTTCCATCTCGACTTTGTGCTCTGCATGGTTGATGATTGTGCCTTGTGCGCCACGATGGATTGCAGTTTTCGGTTCAAGCCATCCAGTAAAACCACCTTGCCCCACGGGGTCGAGATGCTGGGTCCAAACTTCGAGCCGTGGTGCGGCTCTGCGTACCGCTTCCAAATCAAAAGCAGAAACTACAGCCACCATGCGTGCTGGACCCTCGCTGTGGCGCTCCATTGCCACTGCCAGCGTCTCGGCCGTTGCACCAGATGCAGATGCATAGGTTTTGAAATTGACAACAATCAACGGTTTGGTCATACATTGCCCACAAGTGAGCACCATTTGACATCTTCCGTCATTCTTGAATCATGAGGCTTGCTTTGGCCATTGGCCGCCATGTTGCTTTGTCCCAGACGGTATAACCGAATCGTGATCAACCACAACACCCTCGAGCCAGACATTGTTTTCGATCGAAACATTTCGTCCAATAAGACAATTTTTCAAATGAGTATCTGCTCCGACTGAACCTCCAGCAAGCAAGGTCGAACGTTCTACAGTACAACCATTCAAGTGAACATTTTCCTCGACCATCGAATCCACAATCGTGGCTGCTGTCGAGACTGGTTGATGCGCATACCAGGTGCTTCCCTCAACAGTTCCACGCGAAAAACGACCCTCTTTGATGCAGCGTTGTACCCCATCCATCCAAGCATCTGGCGTTCCAGCATCAATGAAATAACCCTCAAATGGTAACCCATTCAAGAGGTTATCATCTGCTAGTTTTGGAAAAACATCTCGTTCTATAGAATGTTTTCCATGGGGCATCCAATCAAACACCTCATCCTCAAAAATGTACGATCCTGCGTTGATAAGATTAGAAAAGACTTCTTCTGGTGCTGGTTTTTCCAAGAATCGATTGATTTTGTGACCCTCGTCGACTCCGACAATTCCAAACCTGGTCGGGTCCTCAACTTCCCAAAGAGCGAGCGTTCCAACGCCTCCATTCTTGCGATGTAGGTCGAGCATAGGTTCGATGCGAAGTGAGGATACGATGTCGCCGTTAAAACAAGCAAATGTACCACTCACAACATCCCTGCAGTTGCCAAGCGCACCTCCAGTTCCAAGAGGTTCGTCTTCAGGTACAATTCGAACATCAAAATCAACTTCTTTTTTCTTAAAGTAGGATTCTATCTGATCGACTTTGTAACCACCTGCAACGATGACTTCATCAACCAAGTCAGTCGGTACTGCCTCCACGACGCGTTCAAGCAATGTCAAGTCCAACATAGGCAACAATGGTTTGGGGATGGCGTTGGTCCATGGTCGAAGCCTCGACCCTATGCCACCTGCCAGTACCACGACTTGCATGGCTGTCGCCAACCTGCTCCAACCTATGAACACACCTCTCATCGAGGATGCAACTTTCCTACAACGGGACAAAAATTGCTGGAGAGGTGGGCAAAGTGTTCAAAGACGGGCTTTCTGTGGAGCAAGCGGAGAGACCCATGAACATCCACGAATACCAAGGAAAAATGCTGCTTAGGGCTGCTGGAGTGCCGGTGCTCGAAGGGGTCCACTGCACAACTGTCGATGAGGCTTTGAACGCCTATGATACACTTGGAAGCAAAGTGGTTGCTGTTAAGTCGCAAATCCATGCAGGTGGCCGTGGAAAAGGTACGATCTATACACCTGGAACCAAAGACGTCGTTATGGAAGGTGGTGTAAAAATCGCTTTTTCAAAAGACGAGGTGAACACATACGCCAGCAACATCCTCGGAAATCTTCTCGTCACTATTCAAACTGGAGGTGAAGGAAAAATTGTCAACAACCTCTACATTGAGGCGGGGTGTGACATCGCCCACGAGTACTACCTTGCCTTGCTCGTCGACCGGGATACAAAGTCTGTGCTCATCATGGCGTCCACTGAGGGTGGAATGGACATTGAAGAAGTTGCAGAACATACGCCCGAACTCATTCACAAAGTTGTCGTTGATGCTAACATTGGATTGCTCGGCTTCCAAAAGCGGGACCTCGGCATGGCTCTCGGATTGAATGGTTCTGCCTTGAAGTCCTTCGGAAAGATGCTGTCGTCGATGTACGCTATGTTTTGTGCTGAAGATTGTGCCATGGTGGAAATCAATCCCTTGGTTCGAACTGGCGCTGATGAGATGGTGGCCTTGGATGCGAAGGTTTCTTTCGACGAAAACGCAGAGTTTAGACACAAGAACTGGGACGATCTTCGTGACCTTTCTGAAGAAGAAGATACAGAGATTCGTGCCAAGGAAACTGGTCTATCGTACGTTAAACTCGACGGAAACATTGGCTGCCTCGTCAATGGTGCGGGATTAGCAATGGCCACAATGGACGTCATCAAACTCTACGGTGGCGAACCAGCAAACTTCCTCGATGTCGGTGGCGGTGCCGATGAAGAGCAAGTGAAAACTGCGTTTTCGATCATTCTTGAAGATCAAAACGTCAAAGGCATTCTTGTCAACATCTTTGGAGGCATAATGCGCTGCGACATCATTGCACGAGGTGTCATTGCAGCCACAGAAGCTTTGTCACTCGAGGTCCCACTGGTTGTACGCCTAGCTGGCACCAACGTCGATGAAGGGAAGGCCATCCTTGAATCATCAACCCTCAATATTCATTCTGCAGATGACTTGGCAGAAGGTGCGCAAAAGATTGTTGCACTAATTGGAGGTGGACAATAATGGCAATTTGGATTGAAGAAGACGCAAAGGTCCTCGTACAGGGTATCACAGGAAAGCAAGGTATGTTCCATGCAGACAAAATGGTCGAATATGGAACTCAAATCGTTGGAGGGTGCACCCCCGGAAAGGGCGGTCAAACCGTAGAACTCCAAGGTAAACAATTCCCAGTTTGGCACAGCATGACCGACGCAATTACTGCAACGGATGCTGATGCGACCGTTATCTACGTGCCACCGCCATTCGCTGCTGAAGCAATTATGGAAGCTGCCGACGCTTTTGATTCACTCAAAGGAGAGGGAGTCATTGTATGTATTACCGAAGGCATTCCAACCCTTGACATGGTCAAAGCAGTCGCTTACGTTGACAATCGACCAGGTGTTCGCCTGATTGGACCGAACTGCCCTGGCATCATTACACCCGGAGCGACTGGAGGCGCCAAGATCGGAATCATGCCGGGCCACATCCATGCGAAGGGACGCATCGGGATTGTTTCCAAATCTGGAACATTGACCTACGAAGCTGTTGCGCAAACCATGAGCATCGACGAAGGCCAATCGACTTGTGTTGGAATCGGTGGAGATCCTGTAAATGGAACAGGATTTATTGAATGCTTGGCTGCTTTCGAGCACGACCCACAAACTGAAGCCATCATCATGATTGGGGAAATCGGCGGAAACGCTGAGCAGGAAGCGGCTGCATGGGCCGCAGATAACGTCACGAAGCCAATCGTCGGATTCGTTGCGGGAGCAACCGCTCCACCTGGCAAGCGAATGGGCCACGCAGGTGCAATTATTTCAGGTGGAAAAGGCACAGCAGAAGAAAAATTCGCAGCCTTCCGAGCTGCAGGAATTGCATGCGCAATGGATCCATCTGAACTTGGCAAAGTGCTTCTTGAATCACTGAAGACCGCAGGTTTGCGATGAAGCCAATAACCTGCACTGAGAAGGAAAGTCATGGCGAAAGTGCAGACCTTCGATTCTGAACTTCTGCATGAGCACTACTCATCAAGTGAACCACTGGATTTGGATTGGCTGATCAAACCGTCAAGGCATCAATTCCGATGGCGCTGTACAGAGCATCGCTGGCACACATCAACTCGACAAATACGTGATGGAAACGTATTGGCAAAAGCAACACATCGAAACACCCCACGGGACTTATATGTTTCAACGAGTGCATGGCTCAACCCAGTGGGATTGCCTAAAATCAAAGATGTAAAGTCCCCTCACCCGATCCTTCTCGACCATCTCATTGTCTTCGACATCGATGTACCTCCATTCTCGAAAAAGAATATGGAAAAGGCAAGAAAGGCTGCCGTGAATCTCCTAGATTGGGTCGAAAGCAACTACGATTTTGAGCGGGTTCATTTCGTGTTTTCTGGAAGCAAAGGCTTCCATCTCATTTATCGAGAACTCGATCGAAGTTTGTTTGGCATAGAAGACCCGAAAAAAAGGGAGGAGGAAGTGCGTCAAGCGCGCAAAACCTTGCTAAATGAGGTACTCGAGGCTGGTCACCCCGTTGACAAAACCATTACTGCGGATACAAGGCGAATCATACGCTTACCTGGTTCAATTCACGGTTCCACAGGTTGGAAATGTACGGTAGTAAGTGAATCATTACTTCGCACACCATTCAAGAAATGGCACTCAAAACTCCCAAGACATGCCAAGTCGGTTGCTATGCCCAGGTGGGCAAGGACGCCATCAAAGAGGAGGATGACAAAACAAGTTCAGCACATCCAGCAACAGAACCTTGACCCAGTACCACACACTTCGCTTGAATTATCAACGCATGTGCCGGGAACCAAAGACCGAAGTGCCATCATTGGATGGTTGCCAAAATCATGGGGAAGCATCGAAAAGACAGTTAACATCGCTATGATGCATGTTACAAAAAATGAAATCGGTCCAGCTTTCTTTTGGACCGATCATTCCGCTGTGCTGATGATGCTCCCTCGCGCCTTTCCTAGGCCACAAGCAGCAAAAATCTGCAGGAGAATTGGTCTCAAAAACACCGCTCTATCGATTGAATCCGCTGACCACCATTGGGTGCGAATATCGCCTCGCCAATGGGATGACACAGGTTGGGATGAGGAGATACAATCTGTTGGCATTGTCGGGCATGAGCTTGCCGAACACTGCGCAGCACCTTGGTCCGCAGCTCACCTCGAAATGGCAAAGCGACTGGATTTGCCCTTTGATTCTGGTGAAGATGACCTCGCAGGTCGTGTTGAACCAGCAATTAGAGTTGTGCGCAGAAATTGATTGGTCAAGATTATATGCTGGCCATGTAAACAACAATTGTTCCCAAGAGAGCTGAAAGGCGATGACCTCACGACTTGTCGATTGACCAGTACACACACTGGCTGTGGCGCATGGGAACAGCGCCACAGCCGATTTTTTATCGCAATACGGTTCTTCTTGTGTCTTTGAAGGCTGAAAGACTATGTGCTCAAGGGAAAAATCACCAACATGATTCAGTCCAAATGCCCCATCGAGAGTCTTTGGGCTGAGCATAAGATTCACATTCGAGGGATTTCATGAACATATTTGGAACTGCACTTTTCGTCCTAATGGCTGGAGTTTCTGGCATCTTCATCATTCTTTCAATAACCTCTGACGTGGTCGTTATGGAAACAACTGGGACGATTATGGAAGGCACAACTTGGCACGAAGATGAGCGGCAGACTCGAGAATGTGCTGAAATGGGCTACTATTACGATGAGTATGGCGAAGAATATGAGGAATGTGAGAGGTACGAATACGTCACATATTACGTGTGTTCGACAAATTTAGATTTCAATTACACACTCGCAGAAGAACCTGATGGTGATGTGTACGAAGGCCAAGACACCTTGACATGGGATGGCTCTTCAGGACCGTGTTTGCAGCAAATCAAAGATAGCTACCCCGTAAATGGTACTCTCCTCGTCTACTACCTTTCTGACGATCCCACTGATGCAAGTGTTGGAAAACCACTTGAACCAAGTGGAATGTATTTCTGTTGCGGCATTTGCTTTGGTATTCTTGCGATCCCAGCAGGGTTCTTCATGTTCACGAACCGTTCCGCGGCTGGAAGGATGAAGACTGGTGGCATGCTCGGTAGATTTGGTCCTCAACGGGTGTCCATTGCCCCTACAACCAATACACAACAAGGCATGCCAATTCCGGGCACCTACGGAACAAACACCAACAATGTCAACGCAGGGCAAGGCAGAGGCGGCGGCTTCGGTGGAGGTGGCATGATGATGGCACCGGGCATGGTCGGAGGCGGTGCAGCATACGGTCTAGCGCAACAATCAACTCCACCTCAATACGCAAATCGAGGAAAGAAATCCAGTAAATCTAGAAACAGCCACTCTCCCTCTCGAATTGATGGATACAAGCAGGTCATTGAGAAACTCAACATGTCCAGAGGCCCATCAAACGTCTACGACTGTGAAAACATGCTCCGTTCAAGCGGATTCATGACCGCTGCATCAGCGAATAAATTCATGGCTCATCCATATGTGCTCAAAAGTCTAGGTCTTGCCGCAGGAGCGGCTACTGGCGCCGGAGTTGGAGCAGCAGTAGCTTCTACCCAAAGCGGCATGATCAGCCGCAATGTGCCAGATCCTGCTGACCCCAACACAAACTTAAGACCGGCTGGTAGCAGTGATGACCGACTTCAAAAGATGCAAGAAGAAGCGGCAGCTTTCTTTGATTCTGCTAAACCAAAAACTCCCGCACCAACCGTACGGCCTGTAAGTGATGGTGAATCTGACATTTGTGCCCATCCAAATTGCTCGGTTGGAGTTTCTGCATTTGACTTCCGCTGCTTTGATTGCCGACAAAGGTTCTGCAGCGTTCACAAAGGTATGACGTTCCAATGCGACAATTGTGCTGCAAATTGATTTCACTCATAGATCGTCTTCTGGTGAAGAGTGAATGCGGGGACCATGCCGTTGAGTTGAACACGTTCAACCATCTGTTTACCGTTCGCATTTCGTACATAGGTGATATCGCCAGGGCTAACATATTTGTTCCAATACCGTTGATAGACTAATGCACGCTCTTTACTGTTCGCTAGACATGAAGGGACTGCGTGATACATCATTACTGAAACTCGTTGTTTTCTCAAATAGACCGCTAACACTTCGGGCATAAGTTTCGAAAGCCATGTGTCGTCAAAAAATTTGGACGACCGGGCAATAATATAGCGAGGTTTATGCAGCGGCCCCAGAGCTTCGGTCAAGGCTTTGCTGAATATTTCTGCTTCCTCAGGAGTTGAATTTTTCAAATGGAAACGAACCCAACCACCGCCACGATCACCGCCGTGGGCGCGGGCAACATGAGTCATATCACCCAATTCGCAAAGTGAAGCAACGATGGCATTAGCTATTGCTTGTGTTAGAGAAACATCAGTCCATACTCGCTTATCCTCTCCGAATTGGAAACCGTTGGAGAAATTAATCCCCGGTTCTGCTTCGATGGCTGGCTTCTCATCGATGCCAAATGGCTCTCCAATCTTCCACAGTTTACGCGTGTGGTCCCGACTCATTGCTCGGCGAATCATCTCTTCATTGAACATGCCCATTCCTTCACTGATGCCCTCTGGACGTACGTCGTTAAACGCTGCGTGAACGTGTCCAACGCCCCGTTCTATAGCGCCATCATCGCAGACGCCATACAGTTGTTTGTGCTTTTCCTTGAACCGTTGGTAATCATCAAATCCTTTTGTGAATTCATCTGCAACACAAACGATATCCCAGTTATTGGCAACTTTTTCCTTCCACTCTTTATCCAAGCGAATCGACCGCCCACGTAGTTGATTGATGCTCATGCTCGTTGTAACTGTGGTCATGTCGACGAGGACATTAATTCGAGAAGCATCCCATCCTTCACCTAGCAACCCACGGGTGCCGACAAGACATTTAGTGAACCCTTCTTGGAACAGCTCAGTAATCATAAGAGAATAATATCGCGGGACCCAATGCTTACCTCGCCCATGAATCTCATGATATCCATCATGGACTTGATCTTTGAATGTGACCTGAAGTCCTCGATCTTTTACCCACTGGACTGCACGTTCTAAGAATCGCTCCGACATATCATCATCGACCAAAACTGTACTTCCTGTCATCAAAATAGGATCGAGGCGATCGCTTGCCTGATGTTTTACAAGTGACCTAAAGACTGCTATCGCACCGCCTGCTTCCTTATCGAGTACGCCCTCCACAAGTGCTGTTGCGGAAGTTTTCTCGAAGTCTGTGACAATGACTGCACGTATTGATGGCCCAAGAGCCTGCATTTCAACGGTAATGATTTCATTGAGAGCCTCGACTTTGGAGGAGGCATACGCCATCACGCGTCCAACCGGAGAAGCGCATGGACGAGAACCTGTTTCTGTAATTTGAACGCCTAAGAGTCGTAAGCGGTCGATAGCTGATTGAGCGCGTTCATGATCGGCCTTATTTTTCGATAGACGTAAGCCGTGACGGACATAGCGATCTAAAACCGACCGCAGCATACTCATTCTGCTCCATGATTCATCACCTTCTAGTATCGGCACAAGAGGGACTCCGCTTGGCAGGGGTCTGTCTTTGGATTGTAAATATCGCCGAGCATTGTTAGCATAGTTCTCATTTTTGGTGAAGAAATCTGTCCAAGAGAGTGATTCACCTCTATGATTAACCCTATTTTGGAGGCTGGAATAAATCCAATCATCAAGGGGCTCGATTCGATGCTT
>VMHT01063957.1_pt1 | contig 10892 bp, 9 predicted proteins | sample 4693611 | NCBI WGS metagenome assembly VMHT01 (sample SAMN12280063, study PRJNA550983) | marine metagenome | isolation source: seawater sampled from same location over 5 years 0.02-0.2 micron viral filtrate | place: USA: collected off the coast of southern California halfway between the port... ... | reverse complement strand
GTTGCAACGCCATACTCTAGTGTGTCAACGTCAATGTCATAATTATCTACTTCAATAAACATCTGCATATTAGTATCCTTCTCTGATGCGACCTAAGTCTGTGAGTAAACCTTTAGCATCGTAGCCATAGGATTGCAATAGCAAAGCTACACTTTTTGGGTGATCTGCAATAACTTTTTCTAAGCTGACATCTACAGCAATGTCATCAGCATAGGGATAGTAGCGGTCATCTTGTGACCAGAATGTATCTGACCAGAAGTCATCCTTGTCAGTGGGGTCACGAACTATGACAAGCTTAGACCAATCGGCATTGATACAAGCATCTGATAAAGTCTCCATGAACTCTAGGTCCTGATGCTCTGACTTGGCATGTTGATTGAAGTAACCTACAGATAAGTTGGTACACTCAGGGATGATACCTCTGTACTCATTACTGTCTGTGTATGAGCCGCCACTGTCTTGGCTGTAACCTAGATCTAGGATGCTTGCGATGCTGTCTGCGAACTCTTCTGAACATGTACGAACCCCTGACTGGTGAGTAATAATTGAGTTATAACCATAGCGGTCAAAGCTGATAGCGGCTTGGATACCGTCAACTACCTCTGGGGTGTGCTGCACGATGTAACCTGAGCCACGACAGCCAACTTCCTCTGCGGCATGTACGATGTATAAGCCTTCTACACCAGCCTCTATCATACGCATCATAATGTAGATGCCTGTGGTACAGTCAGCGCCTAAGCAGTTTTGTGTGGTAGTGACAAAGTTATCTGAGCCGACAACTACTTTCTGTCTGCCGCCATGAGTGTGAACTGTGTCGTGATGTGACATGAAGGCAATGGTAGGGTTGTTACCTACACGTAAGATGTAATTGCCACGGTTGTCAGGGTTGCCAAAGATAGGTCGTAGGAATCTGTTACAGAACTTGCGTTGAGCTTTGGCACCCTCTGGTCGCATGTAAGATAACATCTCGATATAAGTTTGTGTTGTTGTCATATAATCTCCATAGTTGTTGCTGTTAGTACTCATATAGGTATTTCCATCGGTGGGTCAAGGGGTGACTACAAAATAATTATTAATTTCCACTGTGGGGGGTCTAAGGTCATTTTCCACTGGTGGGGTCATTTTCCACTGGTGGGGTCATATGCACACATTCATATATTCTAATATTCATATATATGATTTTTTGCATGTGTTACATATTCACATATTTGCATATATAATTTCTTGCATGTGTTACATATTCATATGTTTGAATGTGTCGCTCTCCTCTAAGGTGTATAGTTCAACCTCTAAACTATCTATACCTTCCGGTTGTATAGTTCAACCCCTAAACTATATTTTTGTTACTCGCCTTAAAAGTGTATAAATCCAGGCCTACAACCTATAGGCGAGTTAATTTCCAGTTCGCCTTAAACGTGCATAAAATAAAGTCTACAACCTTGAATAGCAAAATGACTTGCAACTATTGAAAAGATAACAGGCAAAGCTTAGGTTAGTTTTACACGCAACATATATAAGGAATAAAAAAATGACTAACCTATTCGCTTTTATCGCTTGGATCTGCGCAATGCTAACTATCGCAATTTGTATTTTTGCTGCGCCGGTTTTATTTGTTTCACCTTTGGGCGCTTTGGCAACTGCAACATTAGTTGCGGCGACTATCGCTTTCGCAATTTGTTTAACTATCGAAAACTAAACTTAGTATAGAGGAATAAAAAATGTGTTTCTTTGAAGACAAGACAACAGAATTTAAATCATCAATAGCAACTAATGACACAAACCTTAATCGTGTTTTGCTTAGGAAGTTGGAAGACATAACAGCGCCACTAGCGGATGATAAATCACAAGTCTTTACATATCTGATATGGTTGTCACCTAAACCGGATGATAAAGACAACCGCTTGATGTCGGTTTACTTGTCAGCGGATGACTTAGAGAAAGGCAAGAGAACATCAGGAAAACCCGCTAAGATATTGCGCAAGATTTTGCCTGAGAATCCAAACATAAATTTTGAAGCTTTTGCAGTATGGTTTAAGGAAACGTATTTCTTAGCAACACAAGGTTTAGTTTTTAAGTCATCAAAGAATCGTAAAGACTTTGCGAAAGTCTACACAATGAAACAAGCAAGCGCATCAGATCCTAGACTAGGTTGTTCTCGCAAGTCTTTGGCCGCAAGTTGCATGCGCTATAGTTTTGACCATTTAATTTGTCACCCTGCTGAGATTTATGGGTCCGGTGATTTTGAAATTGTTTGGATAGAAAACAGTCAAGAGCAACTACTAGCACGTGCTGTCGTTTGCACTCGCAATGGCCGTTATGCTAATGCACCTATTTACACAAATAGCAACCTCGCAGCCGATATGTTGGAAGCTGAAATAGCCAAGCGAAAGCAAGCTTGCGAGCAACCCGACAAGGTAAGTTGGATAAATGCCGAACTACTCAGAATTGAGAATCATGATTGTGATGAACTTATAGCGCCGTATTTTGACAATTACTCAAGCGCCAAAGACTTAGGAGATAAGCTTAAAATATCTAGGCATGGTGACTTAGAACTCACTACAACTAGCGGCGTAATTAGTGAGCATGAGTATCATTGCGAAAGCTGTAATACCGGCTTAGGTGAGTACGATATGCACCATGCTTCCGATGGTGGTTGTTATTGTGAAGACTGTTTTCACGATCAGTTCTTTTATTGTGAAGGTTGTGCTGAGTATGAACCTAACCATGCGGGCAATGAGGTAATAGGTTGTGAAGGCTTAATTTGTGACCATTGCATTCAAAATAGTGATGATATTGTTCTGACAACCTGTAACAACTACGCACATATAGATGAAACGGTTTATTCTGAGTATTCTGACGAATGTTTCCTGATAAGTGATGAGGGGGAAACATGGTTTACCTCAAGTGTAGATGATGAATTTTATTCTATTGATGAACTAGCCAAGTTGCCCATTGATGCAATGCTAACGCATGAGCAAGCTATTGATAGTGGGCATTGGCTAGTAATAGCTAAACGATCAACAGTATGGAAAACCCGTCATAGGTTCTACAACCTAAGCTTTGACCGTGACGGCATGGCGGGTGAGGGTAGGCACATAGAAAACCTTGAGCGTGTATATGTTTTGAAGCCTTGGCTTGAGTTGCACGATTGCCCATTAGAGGGCACGACAGTTGTGGACAACCAATTGGATCTATTCTCTGCAGCATGATCTAAACAACCTCATAAACTAAAACATTAGACCCGCCCTTGTGCGGGTTTTTTGTTGCTTATTGTTTGCACGTAGACCCTCGATTTTTCTTCCAGTAAGCGCTAAACGTGATTTTAGGTATCACAATAGCCTATTGTTTTTACCCTATTGTATGGCGCTTATATCGGCTCTAATGATGCCTTGTTTTTATGTAGTGATATTATGGGGTTAAGTTGGCATCAGTTCACAGAATGTTACAGCTTTGAAATGTTATGTTATAACGGTGGTGGTGTAGGGGTGCAGCAAAATCGCTCGCCGATTGTCAATATTTATTTTCGTTTACCGTTGTTTTTATTCAGTAAATCACAAAAGTGTTGCATAAATGTCACAACCAGGGCTATCCTTTCGTATTGTCAACCTATCCTTAAGTATATTTCTACTATCCCTACGCATCGTCAAGGGACCCTCCAGAATATACGGCTATACTTTCGGGTGGGGGTGTTACCCACTATATCTACAACATAAGAAATTTACTTTGGCCTTGCTATCCTAGATTCCCACGGTAGTATCCACATTTCCACTGTAGGGGTACATAGTAGTCCTGCTACGCAGTGAAACATAAAAAAAAGATTTGTGGGAAAACAAGGACTTAATAAGATCTCACGAATTGTTTCAATATATTTCATAAATGTTACTTGTTAAATCTCGTTTTAGGTGCCTATATATATATGAAAGGGTATTTCGCCAGGTCTATAGTTGTAGGTATGGTAGTAATATAGAGATATAGTATATACTAATGTATAGCATGTGTACTCTTTAGTACCCTCCCCTGTTCTTCCTCTGTCAACCATAGTGAACCTAGACCCCTATACTTAGGGATGTAGTTATGTACTGGATGTGACTTGCCGATGATAGAGGCAGATTATTTTATAGTAGAGATACACTTATGCCAGCTGGTAAAGATAAACTCCCATATAGTAATATTATAGCCAAGAAGGTTAGAGAAGGTATTCGTAGTGGAGTATCTGTTAAGGATATTCTTAGTAGTATCCAGAAGTATCAGAATGCCCCCTCAAGTACAGCTACTTTCTATAAACTATATGGTGAGGACATAGCTGAAGAGAAGGCTTCTATTGTAGGTGCTGTAGGTTCTGTAGTTGTACAGCAAGCATTAGAGGGCGACTTCAAGTCTCAGGAACTCTTTCTTCGTAGTAAGGGTGGTTGGTCACCTACATCTACAGTTAATGAGGTAGAGCAGTTAGAAGACCCCGATGTAGATGAGTCAGCTATTGACTCCTTGATGACCTTATTAGGTAAGACCCGTACCGATGATAACAGCGCAAGTACTTAGAGACTTACCAGATTCTGATGTAGCTGCACTATTACAAGAACTAGGCCCCAAGAAGACAGAAGAGTTACAACACAACTGGGAATTTTGGGCTAGACCTGAACAGTTAGAGCCAGAGGGTATATGGAATGTTTGGGTTGCACTTGCTGGTCGTGGCTGGGGTAAGACCCGTGCAGGTTCAGAGTGGGTCAGACACAGGATCAAGAAGGGCGATAAGATTGTCCACTGTGTTGCACCTACTAAAGGTGATGTTCGCAGGGTTATGGTTGAGGGTGACTCAGGTCTACTCAATGTCTGTTGGAAGGGTGATAAGACATATAGGGGAAAGCATATTGGATTTCCTACTTGGTCGCCTACCAACAATACTCTGACATGGGAGAATGGCTCTAAGGCTGTATTCTTCTCCGCTGAAGACCCAGAGAGATTACGTGGGCCACAAGCCTACTCAGCATGGACAGACGAACTCTGTGCATGGAGAAATGCCCAAGAAACTTGGGATATGCTACAGTTTGGTTTACGTTTAGGTAAGCGTCCTCAAGTATTCGTAACGACGACACCTAAGACAACCAAACTGATACGCACAATACTAGACGATGATAAGACTACCATTAGCAAAGGGAGTACCTATGATAATGCAGCCAATCTAGCAGATACCTTCTTAGATGCAGTAAAGAAGACTTATGAGGGAACAAGGTTAGGTAGACAAGAACTATATGCAGAAATACTTGATGAAGCATCTGGCGCATTATGGAATAGACAACAACTTGCGAAGTGTGAGATAGACAAGGATGACGTACCATCTCTTAATAGGGTGGTTATTTCTATTGATCCGGCTATCACATCCAATGCAGAAAGTGACATGACTGGTATTGTAGTTGCTGGTGTAGATGTCAATGGTATAGCTTATGTAATAGAAGACCACACAGGTAGATATACTCCTCAACAGTGGGCATCCAAAGCTGTAGAACTCTATAGAGAACATATGGCTGACAGGATTGTAGCTGAAAGAAACCAAGGTGGCGATATGGTTCGTCACACATTACACACAGAAGATGAAACAGTCCCAGTAAAGCTCGTACATGCATCCAGAGGGAAGATGGCAAGGGCTGAACCAGTATCCGCATTATATGAACAGGATAAGGTTAGACACGTAAGAGGGCTTAATGATTTAGAAGATCAGATGGTACAGTGGGAACCTCTAGGGTCCATAGGCTCACCAGACCGTCTTGATGCTTTAGTTTGGGCTATAACGGACCTCTCATTGAATGGCTACGCAAAACCTACGCTGAAACTAGCGTACAGTAGCGCCAAAGGATTACGGTAATGGTTAAGAAGCTCTCAGAGACAGAGGCCAAGAAGGTATTAGGTGTAGCGGGTGATAACACCTACAATGGTCAGATACGGGCTGATGAGTTTCTACCTGAGTTGCGTGGCAAGAAGGCTATACGCAAGTACCGTGAGATGAGAGATAACGACAGTACTATTGGTGCTGTCATGTACGCTACTGAACAAGTCCTTCGTGACGTTGATTTAAAGGTGATGCCAGCCAATGATAGTGCAGAAGCTAAAGAAGAAGCTGAGTTCGTTAAGTCTGTACTTGATGATATGGACCATACCCTTGATGACCATATTGCTGAGTCCTTATCGAATTTGTCGTATGGCTTTGCTTGGTTTGAAGTCATCTATAAAAGACGTAGTGGCCCTACTGAAAGAAGTGACAAGAAGCGTTCTAAGTACACTGATGGCCGTATGGGTGTACGGAAGATTGCTATTCGTGCGCCTTGGACAATCTCTAGGTTTGATGTAGATCAGAAGACTGGTGATGTTAAAGGTATTTATCAGGATGGGTCGGGCTATAACAACTCTAATTATATACCTACTCGCAAAAGTCTGTACTACCGCACGACAACGATTAATGGTGATCCTGCTGGGCGCTCTATACTTCGCAATGCTTATACTTCTTATGAATATGTCAATAACCTACAGTCTATTGAGGCTATAGCAGTTGAGAGGGAACTTGCTGGTATCCCTGTTGCTCGTATTCCTGCTGAGTACTTGTCAGGGGATGCGACCGCTGCACAATCTGGATTTGTCAATAACCTGCAATCTATTCTCAGGGATGTCAAGTTCAATGAGCAAGGATACATTATTCTGCCTTCCGACACCTATCCCGATAAAGACGGAGCGCCTACCAATCAGAAACTGGTAGATGTTGAGCTTATGTCTTCTAGTGGTAGTCGTAATATAGAGATAGATACTATCGTAAGACGTTACCAGCATGATATTGCTCGTAGTGTCCTTTCTGAGTTTCTTATGCTTGGTGGTGGCTCTACTGGCTCTTACGCCCTCTCCAAGAGTAAGACAGACCTGTTCCTTCGTGCATTAGAGAGTTATATCCAAGCTATTGTTGATGTCCTTAACAAACAGCTTGTCGAGCGCCTCTGGGAGTTGAACGGTCTGAACTATGATATGATGCCAACTATTGTAGCTGGTGATGTAGCTCCACATGACTTACGTGAGATTGCAGCATTCCTACGGAACCTGAATGGGGCAGACATCAACGTAAGTGACCATCCAGAGGTTATTCAAGACTTGATGGATATAGCTGAACTAAGATATGACGCAGATGCTGCACCTGTAACACAAGAGGAGCCAGAAGATGCCCAGTCTTAATAACAGAGTTTTTGACAATGGGCTATCTGTACTTGACACTGAAGCCTCTCGTATAGACCTAACCTCTCAGGAAGCTACAACATACACTGAGGCTACCTCTACTCACACATTAGGTAACTCAACGTCACTTTCCATTGCTGCCCCCTCAGACAGATCAGGTGGTGGTCGTGAGGTTGTAGTAGCAGCTATCTCAGATGGATCAGTGACAGGTAACGGTACAGCTACTCATTATGCTATTGTGGACGTATCCAATACTAGATTGTTAGCCACAGGGTCTTTGACAGCTAGTCAGGTTGTCGCATCAGGTAACACATTCTCTCTAGGGTCATTTACTATCGGTATCCCTGATCCTGCATAATAAAGGTCATGCACAATGACAAGCAGGGTATTACAGGAAAATAGTGATCTACTACTCACTCAGTCAAGTGACCCATTAATTAATGACAACTTTATTGGTGCGAATGGATTTAGTACAGCTAGTCCCCAGATAGCATCAACAACGATAGCTCAGATACATGCCTTAACTTCTGTAGCTATAGTCACTCAAGACCCTGTAGTTTCATCTACAGCTATAGCTCAAGAACATAGCTTAACAGCACTAGGGTTTGTCACAGGCTCTCCTGTAGCAAACCAGAGTACACTAACTCAAGAACACGGCCTAACAGCATCAGGGTTTAGTACAGGTTCTCCTGTAGTCTCAGATGCCACAATGACAGAAGATGAGAGTTTTTCTACCTCACCTGTCGTTACTGGTTCCCCAGAGGTTGGTTCAGCGACCATAGGTCAGAACTACTCTTTTGTAACTGACAATATAGTTACTGGAAGACCTGACGTAGAAGATGCAACAGATCCTAACACACTCTTTGAACAGGTAGAACAGAAAATGCTTGGCGGTTGGCCCAAACGTATATACGAACATACAGATCTGGCAATCTCTAAGGGTCATACCAAAGGTCACAGAACCCTGTATAAGTTTGGGTACAACCCAGATGTAAATGGTGATGAAGAGACTGTCTGGTCACAAGGTGGTGATTTCCCATACCCTACAAGCGCCGTTACAATGTTTGTCAGCAGCACAAGTGCAAATGATGCTAATGGTGGTACAGGCGCTAACAGTATTCTTATCCAAGGTTTAGATGAGAACTACGATGAGGTAGAAGAGACAGTTCTTCTTAACGGTCAGACACAAGTAGCTACTCAAAATTCATACCTAAGAATATATAGAGCTTTTGTTACTCTCTGTGGAACGGGTGGTACTTCTGGTGGTATAATCTATGTAGGTTCTTCTGGTGCTACTAGCGGTGTACCAAACACTACAATTTATGCTAACCTGCACCTTGGTAATCAGACACAGATAGCTGCATACACAGTACCTGCTGGTTACACATTATACGTTGATGATATTAACTTTACCGCTGGCTTATCTCAAGCAAATAAAACTGCAACTTGTACTTTTAGAAGCAGAGATCATGGAACTAATGTCTTCCGCACAAGACTTATTAGTGTCTTGCAGAGCAACCAGTTAATTACAAAGTTTGAGTACCCTCAAGAGTTCTACGAGAAGACTGACTTAGAGTGCAGGGTTTCAACTAACACAACTAATAACGCAATAGGGGCTTCCTTCCAAGGTGTCCTAGTCAAGAATACAGCTTAAGGTTATAAGATGCCAAAGACAGCCCTCAAAAACAAGATGGAAGCTCATAACAAGAAGTCTAAGCATAAGGTAACTGTGCGTATGCTTGAGGCAGTCTATGACAGAGGTGTAGGTGCCTACCGTACAAACCCTCAGTCAGTACGCCCTAATGTGACTGGCCCTGAGCAGTGGGCTATGGCTAGAGTAAACAGCTTCCTTAAGATTGTCACGGGTGCTAAGAAAGCCAATCACGACAAAGACCTACTACCATCAGGACACCCATCTAGCAGTAAGAAGTCAGTAACCAAAGCTAAACTAGCTAATGATGTATTCTCTACTGAGATGGAAGCTAGAGCTAGAAGCATGGACATGGGTTGTGAAGGTAAGATCCACGTACATGAGGATGGTATGGGACAGGCGGTATATATGCCCTGTGGTAGCCATGAAGAGTACCTAGCTTACTATTCCCGTGATGAGGTAGCTGAAGATCCTGAAGAAGAGCCATCAGTGAACCGCTTAGACGCCCTCAGAGCTATCGTACAGGAAGTGATGAAGGAAGAGTTTACTAAGGCTGAGTACCAAGGTGAGAAAGTGACTTTAAACAAGCCTCGACGTATTCAAGGTGGCAACAAGAAGTTTGAAGTATTCGTGCAAGATGGTGATAAGGTAAAGCGAGTTGCCTTTGGAGATCCTAACATGGAGATCCGTCGAGATGACCCTAAAGCCAGAGCTAATTTCCGCTCCCGCCATTCTTGCGATACCAAGAAAGATAAGACTACAGCAGGTTACTGGTCTTGTCGTATGTGGGAAGGTGGAACATCAGTGTCCGAACTTACTAAAAGTGTTGAAGGTCAAATCCTCAAGGCAGATGACGAACAGCGTCTAGTCTATGGATGGGCCTCAGTCGTTACTGAGAAGGGTGAGCCAGTGGTTGACCGTCAAGGTGACGTAATCGAACCTGACACACTCGTTAAGGCTGTCAATGGCTTTATGGAGCATATTCGTGTCGGTAAGCAGATGCATACAGGGGATCAGATTGGGGCGGTTATCCACTCCATGCCTATAACCAAAGAGATAGGTGAATCCCTTGGCATCCAGAGTGACCGTGAAGGCTGGATTGTAGCTTTCAAAGTCTATGACGATAATGTCTGGGCGAAGGTTAAGTCTGGTGAACTTGCGGCCTTCTCTATTGGGGGTCGTGCAATCAAGGAGGACTATAGTGCCTAACCTTTTAAAACAGCTTGAACTGGAGGAGTTGTCTTTGGTGGATCGTCCAGCAAATGCACAGGCAATGGTCTCCTTGTACAAGCGTGATAATTCCAATGGAGAACCTATGGAACATGAAGTAACAGAAAAAATGTCTGATGATCTGAAGGCCAAACTGAAGCCATACATGGATAAAGGTATGTCTGAAGAAGAAGCCATGAAGATGTACAACATGGACATGAAGAAAGCTGATGATGCAACTGCTGAAGAGCTTGAAATCGAAACTCTTAAGGCTGCTGAAGTTGCCCTTAAGGAAGAGAACGAGCGTCTTCGTAAGTCTCTCATCGAGAATGGTTATGTCATCAAAGCCGATGTAATTGAGAAGAAAGCTGAACCTGAGTATGTAGAATATGACGGTGAGCAAATCAACAAAGCTGACATCCCTGCGCCTATCCTTAAGGCTCTGGAAGAAGCTGAAGTTGCTAAGGCAGATGCTGAACTGACTAAACGTGCAGAAGAAGCTCTACCTAACTTCAACATCGACGTAGCTAAAACACTTATTGCTAAGTTCGATGCAGATGAAACAGTCATGGAAGCTTTGAAGGGTGCTGATGCAGTATTCGGAGAGTCTATGGAAGAATTTGGTAAGTCAGATGCTGATGGCAACTTCGCTACAGCACAGGACAAGCTAGATGCCCTCGTTAAGTCTTATATGGACGAAAACAAAATCAAGAAGAGCCAATATGCTGTAGCTTATGCCGCAGTTGCTAAGACCGATGAAGGTAAAGCTCTTATCAACAAATCCTATAAAGGAGAATAAATATGGCTGTAATGCAGTCCCGTG
>VMHT01202086.1_pt1 | contig 10893 bp, 11 predicted proteins | sample 4693611 | NCBI WGS metagenome assembly VMHT01 (sample SAMN12280063, study PRJNA550983) | marine metagenome | isolation source: seawater sampled from same location over 5 years 0.02-0.2 micron viral filtrate | place: USA: collected off the coast of southern California halfway between the port... ... | reverse complement strand
TCATTATTCCCTCATAATTTTCCAATATAGTTTTGAGTGAGGAATTAAAAAAACCTGACTTATAAAGAGATGTTGAGCTTTTAAAATCATACTTAAATTTAAAACTATTTAAAAAATTTTTTAACATTTCATTGTTATGCTCCCCAAAACTTTTAAATTTATTAAATGGATCAGGAACTTGTGTGAGTGGTTTATGTAAATTTTTTTCCAATAACTCTTTCTGAGGTACATTATCTGGCACTTTTCTTAATCCATCCATATCATCTGAAAAAGTAATTATTTCAGTTGGAATATCTGTTAGTTGGTTCAATGCATTAACCATCATTGTTGTTCTAGCAACTTCTCCAAAAGTTCCTATGTGGGGAAGTCCACTTGGACCATAACCTGTTTGGAGAGTAATTTTTCCTTTTTTTTCTATAATTGATTTTCTCTCACGAAGCATTTTTTTTGCTTCAACAAAAGGCCAAGCGTTAGTTTTGTCTAAATTTTCTTTTTTAATCATGAATAACCCAAATAAAATCTTAAATTATCGAATTTAGTAATTCATATAGAGTTGAAATTTATTTACCATAAAATAATGTTCTTTCAAAATGTCTAATTATAAAACTGTTTTTTTTACACTTGGTATTCTTCAAATAATTCTTGGAATTTTTATGTTGATACCAGTTATTGCACAATTTTTTTATAGTGAAATTGACTCTTCTTTTTTTGGTGCTTCAATTGTTACTATTATTTTTGGGACTTTATTTTTTTTGTCAAATTTGGATCATGACAAAAAATTGAACTTGCAACAGGCCTTTTTGTTAACAGCATTATCTTGGTTAAGTATAGCAATTTTTGGATCTCTTCCTTTTGTTTTTTCAGATATTTATTTCTCCTTCACTAATGCATTTTTTGAAAGTATGTCAGGAATTACTACAACAGGTTCTACAATAATTCCAAATTTAGAGACTATGCCCAAAGGAATTTTATTATGGAGAGCTATTCTTCAATGGTTGGGTGGAATAGGAATAATTGTTATGGCTATCACGCTTATGCCGATAATGAATGTAGGTGGAATGCAATTATTTAAAATTTCTAACAATGATAGTTCTGAAAAAATTTTACCAAAATCTAAAGAAATTGCCCTAAGATTAATTTTTATTTATTCAGGTCTAACTGCACTATGCGCCCTTGCATACAAAATACTTGGAATGGGTTTTTTTGATAGCTTGACTCATGCAATGACAACAATTGCTACAGGTGGTTTCTCCAATTACAATGAGTCTATTGGCTTTTTTAACAGCTTTTCTATTGAAATCGCAGCAATGATTTTTATAATTTTGGGAAGTTTACCATTTATAGCTTATATAAAATTTTTAAGTGGTAATAAAAAAATATTTTTTTCAGACATACAAATTAAAACATTCTTTAAAATTATTTTTTTCAGTATTATTGTCTTATCGATATATCTATCTATTAATAATTCAATTCAACTTAACTTAAGATCTATTTTTTTTAATGTTATATCTATTTTAACTGGCACTGGTTATGTAAATGCTCAATTTGATAATTGGGGTGGTTTTTCATTAATTTTATTTTTGGGATTGATGTTTATTGGTGGTTGCGCTGGTTCAACGACATGTGGAATAAAAATTTTTAGAATACAGATCATATATTCATTTATTTCAAACCAACTAAAAAAGATTATCTATCCAAAAGGTATTTTTGTACTGAAATATAATCAAAACCCAGTTGATAACAAATTTATCGCTTCAATAATATCCTTTATCTATATGTACTTAGTTATTTTTTTTGTTATAGCGGCATTACTTTCAGTTACAGGACTTGATTTTATCACTTCAATATCTGGTGCAGCAACATCAATTTCAAATGTTGGTCCAGGACTAGGATCAATTATTGGACCTAATGGAAATTTTTCATCATTACCTGATATTTCTAAATGGATATTATCCTTAGGTATGATTTTAGGAAGATTAGAATTATTTGCAATATTGGTATTATTTTTACCTTCTTTTTGGAGAGATTAATTTTATGAGAGATATAAATATTTTTTTAAAAGAAAAACCATTAAAAATGATTTGTTTGGGTTTTTCATCAGGGCTTCCTATTTTACTAGTATTCTCTACTCTATCTGTTTGGTTGGTAAAAGCTGGAATTGATAGAAGTACAGTCACTTTATTTAGTTGGGCGGGGTTTGCATATGCTTTTAAATACATGTGGTCTCCTCTAGTAGATAATTATAAATTACCCTTCTCAAAAAAATTTGGTCATAGAAAAAGTTGGCTTTTTTTATCTCAAATATTAATAGTGGTTGCATTAATACTTTCTGCTTTTACCGATCCTCAGAATAATCTATTTTTTACTGGGCTATTTATTACATTTTTAGCTTTTTTTAGTGCTACTCAAGATATAGTAATTGACGCATTTAGAATAGAATCGGCTCCTCAGGCACTTCAAGGTCCTTTGTCCTCAATGTACATTGCGGGTTACAGAATAGCGATGCTTGTAGCAGGAGCAGGAAGCTTATGGTTGGCTGCTTTTTTTGGAACTGAAACATACAATCAAGATGTTTGGAAAAAAGTTTATCTAATAATGTCTATTTTCATGTTAATTGGAATATGTGCAACAATATCTTCTAGGGAACCTAAAGTAAAAAAAAATTTTAAAAAAGATAATCATTTAAATTTTTTACTAACTATATTTTTTTCAGTAATTGGATTTATATTTTTATATTCAGTTATTGATAATCCTTTTGAAAAAGAGGAAATAATTTTGAGTTTTATATTTTCTATAATAAGATTAATTATCTGTTTTATTTTTGCTTACTTAATAATTAATTTTTTTATATTCTTAAAATTTACATCGAAGAAAAAAATTTCAATAAGTTATTTAAATCCTATTGTAAACTTTTTAACGAGATATGGTAAGTTTGCATTTTTAATACTACTTCTTATCTCTCTTTACCGAATAGCAGATGTGGTTATGGGGGTGATGGCAAATATATTTTATTTAGAAAAAGGGTACAAAATTTCTGAGATAGCCACTTTCTCAAAATTTTTTGGTGTTTTTGCAACAATAACAGGAGGATTTATTGGTGGCTATTGCTCTTATAGGTTTGGAACTATGAAGGCATTGTTTTTTGGAGCTTTAATAGCTGCATTAAGTAATTTATTATTTGCTTGGTTAGCAGTTTCACAAATAAGTGTTAATTTTTTAATCACAGTAATAACTGCTGATAACATTTCAAGTGGTTTTGCTGGTGCTGCTTTTGTTATTTACTTATCTGGACTTACATCAATTAAGTTTACTGCTACACAATATGCTTTATTCAGTTCTATAATGCTTTTTTTACCAAAATTAATAGCAGGTTATGCTGGTGGATGGGTTGATATAATGGGTTATGCTAATTTCTTTTCATTAACAGCTTTGTTAGGTCTTCCTGTGCTTTTCTTAATCATTTGGATAGGAAAGGTAGCTCCAATTAAAAATTAAATGATAAATAACTTTCCTTTAATTAATATTTATGAAAACCCAAAACTAAATTCAAAACTTTCTTCACAAATGTTATATGGAGAAAAATTTAAGATTATAAATAAGAAAAATAATTGGTTAAAAATTAAAACTGATTACGATAATTATACTGGTTATATTATAAATAAAAATTATTCTAAAAAATTTAAACCTTCATTAAAAATTTCATCATTAAAATCTAAAATTTTTACGAAAAAAAATAATAAATTTATTATGACAGGTAAATATTTATACTTTGGAAGTGGAGTTGTAAAAAAAAATGAAAATAAAAAATTTTTAGAATTTGAAAAAAACAAATGGATCAAGAAAATTGATTTAAAAATTATTAACCATTATGAAAAAAATTATGGTAAAATTTTTAAATTATTTTTAAATTCCAGATATCTTTGGGGAGGAAAAACGTCTAAAGGAATCGATTGTTCATCTCTTGTTCAAATTTATTTCTATTACAATAGAGTATTTTTTCCAAGAGATACAAAAGATCAAATTAGATTTTGTAAAAATGTGAAAAAAAAATTTTTGAAAGGTAGTATTATTTTTTGGAAAGGTCATGTCGGTATCTGTTTAAATAAATCAAAATTCATACACGCCTATGGTCCCAAAAAAAAAGTGCTAATTATGCGAACTGATCACACGATAAAATTAATTAAAAAGACAGCAAAGTTAATAGTAAAAAAAATTAGCCATGTTAAAAATTGCTAATTTCTTCCAAAGTCTGGCTTATTTATATCTTGTTTAAGTCTAATAATTTTTGACCTAACTTTTTTTGTTTGAGTAAGTTTTTTTAAAATTGATTTATTGTTTTTTGTATTTATATCTTTTTTAAAAGACCTTAAATTTTTTATGAACAAATTAATCGCTTTAGAAATGTTAATTTTGTTATCAAAAAAAATGTCTCTCCACATTATTTCATTAGATGCTGCTATTCTTGAAAAATCTCTTAAGCCCCCAGCGCTATATTTTAAAAGATTAAATTTTTGTTTTTTTTCGAAATCCTGTGCCGACTTCACCAGATTGTAAGCTATTAAATGAGGTAAGTGACTAGTCATTGAAAAAATTTTATCGTGTTTCTTAGGACTCATTACAGCAGTATTTAAACCTAATTTTTTCCAAAATGAATTTAAAAATCTAAGGTGTAGTGTGTTTGTTTTTTTTTCTTTAATCAAAATACACCACTTATTATCAAAAAGATTCTCTTTACCGTTTTCAGGTCCACTAACTTCAGAACCTGCTATAGGATGGCTCGATGTCCAAAAAATATTCTTTTTCAAATTTTTTTTAATAATTTCTAATGACTTTAATTTTGATGAACCAACATCAGTAATTATGTGATTTGAATTTAGTTTTTTATTAATTTTTAAAATTATTTTTTTATACTCGCTCATTGGGCAACAAAAAATAATTAATTGAGTTTTAAAAATAACATCTTGGGGTTTCTTAACAAGTATCCCTGGTAACTTTAGCCTCTTAATTTTTGATATATTTTTCTTGGATGATTCATAAACAAAAATTTTTTTTGCTAATTTTTTTTTATGAATCTTTCTTAATAGAGATGAGCCTAACAGTCCACAACCAATAATTAGAACATTTATCATTAATGAAATATTCCTTCTACTGCACGCATAAATTTTAAGCAATCAGTTTTTGATCCAATTGTTAATCGCATCATATTTTTAATTTTATAGCCATATTCAGTCGATCTCAAAATAATTCCTTTTGTAATTAATTTTTTGTTAAAATGTTTAGCTTTAAATTTACATTTAGTAAAATCTAATAATAAAAAATTAGCAGAAACTTTATTTGATATAATATTGTACTTTTCTAAGAATTTTTTTATCTTTCTAGCGTAAACACTATTATGTTTTATTGAACGATATATAAAATTTGTATCTTTGAGAGACTCAACGGCTGCTTGTTGAGCAAGTGTATTTAAATTAAATGGTGGTTTAATCAAATTTAAATTTTTAATTATTTTTTTATCTCCATACCCCCAGCCTACCCTTAAAGAGGCTAATCCATAAATTTTTGAAAATGTTCTTAAAATAAAAACATTTTTTTTATTTCTAAATAAATCCAAACCAGATTTGTAATCAGAGTTCTCCATATATTCTGCATAAGCATCATCTATAACTAATAGAATATTGTTTCTAAGTTTTTTCCTTAATTCAAAAAGCTCAAATTTATTTAGGTATGTTCCCGTTGGATTGTTAGGATTAGCTAAAAAAACTATCTTTGTTTTTTTTGTTACTTTTTTTAAAATTTCAGAAATTGATATTTTATAATTTTGTTCTTTGGAAAAAATGACTTTCGCCCCGACTATTTTTGAATAAATTCTATACATTAAAAAACTAAACTCAGGAACTATAACTTCATCTTTTGGATTGAGGAAAAGTTGACACAACATTTGAATAACTTCGTCAGAACCAGCTCCACATATGATCTTGTTTTCATCACATTTAAAACTTTTAGATATTTGCTTTCTCAACCTTTTTGATTTGCTATCTGGATATCTGTTAAAAAATAAATTTTTATTTAACAAGACTTTTTTGGCTTTGGGACTTATACCTAAAGCAGACTCGTTTGCTGAAAGTTTGATAATATTGTCCTTTTTTTTGATATTAGATTTGCCCGGTTTATAAGCCTCTAAACTGAATTTTTTAAATTTTAAACTTGTCATTATTTTTAAATTTTAAGCCTTTTATAAATAAAATAACAACTTTTTATACAGTATAAGTAAAAATATTTTTAAAATTGACATACTAAATAACTTCTTGTACAAAATTTATGCGCTGATTTACCTGAATTGCGAGCGCTTTAAAAAAACCGCTAAAAAAAGTTTTTTTTCTCTCAATTCAAATTTCAGCTTAAATTATGAATATTAGAGAAAATATAAAAAAACTTATTATCGAAAAACCACTTAGATTAGATTGTGGACAAACTATTAATAATTTTCCATTAGCGTACGAAACTTATGGTTCGCTCAATGCTAATAAAGATAATGCAATTTTGGTATGTCATGCTTTGACTGGAGATCAATTTGTTACTGGTTTAAATCCTGTAACCAAAAAAGATGGCTGGTGGTCTTTTGCTGTAGGTCCTAATAAATCAATTGATACAAATAAATATTTTGTTATTTGTGCAAATGTTCTAGGCGGGTGTATGGGTTCTTTCGGTCCAAGTCATATAAATACTCAATCAAAAAAAATATATGGAACTGATTTTCCAGTAATTACAATTAACGATATTGTTAATGCGCAAATAAATTTATTGGATCATTTTGAAATTAAAAAACTTTTTTCTGTTGTAGGTGGTTCAATGGGTGGAATGCAGGTTTTGCAATTTGTTAGTAATTTTCCTGATAAAACAAAAACAGCTGTGCCTATAGCTTGTACGTCTAGTCATTCGGCCCAAAATATTGCATTCAATGAATTAGGTAGGCAGGCAATCACTGCGGACCATAATTGGCTTGATGGAAAATATTCATCTAATAATATTGTTCCCGACAAAGGTCTGGCAGTTGCAAGAATGGCCGCACACATTACTTATTTATCCAAAAAAGGCCTTCAAGAAAAATTTGGAAGAAAATTACAACAAAGAGATGATCTTAAATTCGGCTTTGATGCTGACTTTCAAATTGAAAGCTATTTAAGATATCAAGGTTCTGTATTCGTCGATAGATTTGATGCAAATAGCTACCTTTATATAACAAGGGCAATGGATTATTTTGATTTAGTCAAACAATTTAACGGTAATTTATCAAATGCTTTTGTAAATACAAAAGCCAAGTTTTTTGTCGTTTCCTTCACTTCAGATTGGCTTTACCCTACTCAAGAAAATAAAGAAATAGTAATAGCTTTAAATGCAATCGGTGCTGATGTAGGTTTTGTAGAAATAGAGTCTGACAAAGGACATGATTCTTTTTTACTAAATGTTCCGGATTTTTTAAAAGCACTTAAAAATTTTTTAGATAAATCTTATTTAGAATAACGTTTATGAAATCAGAATATAAAATAATTGCTGACATAATTGATAAAAACTCTAGAGTTCTAGATGTTGGTTGCGATGATGGAGTTTTAATGGAATTTCTAAAAAAAAATAAAAATGTAGATATTAGAGGAATTGAGATTTCAAAAGAAAAAGTTCAAATTTGTATATCCAAGGGATTAATTGTAATTGAAGGTAATGCAGAATTAGATTTAAAGCAATTTCCAAATGACTCTTTTGATTTTGTTGTTTTAGGTCAAACGTTACAAGCTTTTATTAATCCAGAAATTGTTATCAAAGAACTTTTAAGAGTAGGTAAAAAAGCAATAGTTACTATTCCAAATTTTGGTCATTGGAAAGTAAGATTAAATTTATTATTAAAGGGCACAATGCCTGTAACTAAAACTTTGCCTAACGAATGGTATAACACACCGAACATACATATGTGTACTATCAAAGATTTTTTCAAATTTTCTAATACATTAAATTTTAAAATTTTTAAATCATTTGCTCTAATGAATCAAAGAGTATCAACCATTACTGACTCTAATTTATTTTTTAAAAATTTATTTTCTGAGCTAGGAATATTCTTAATAGAAAAATAAAATGAAAATTGAAATAATAAAATGTCTGCAAGATAATTATAGTTATTTAATAATTGATGAAAGTAATAAAAATGCTTGTGTAGTTGATCCTGGTGAAGCAAAACCTATAATAGATTATATTGAAAAAAAAGATATTAGATTGAAATACATACTTAATACTCATCATCATTACGACCACGTAGGTGGTAATATTGAATTAAAAAAAAAATATGGTTCAAATGTAGTTGGTTTTAAAGGTGATAAAGATAGAATTCCTGAAATTGATATCCTTGTGGAAGATGGGAAAATATGGAAAAAGGAAAATTTTGAAGCAAATATTTACCACATTCCAGGTCACACAAGTGGTCATATAGCTTTTCATTTTTTTAAGGAAAAAAAAATTTTTACTGGTGATACTTTATTTTCATTAGGTTGTGGTAGAATTTTTGAGGGTACATATGAGCAAATGTTTGAGTCTTTAAATAAAATTAAAAAACTTCCCAAGGATACTGAAATTTTTTGTGGACATGAATATACATTACAAAATTCTAATTTCTGTATCACCAATGATCCAAATAATTCAAAGCTCAAAAATAGAATAGTAGAGATTAAGCAAAAAATAAAAAATAATTTACCAACTATTCCAACTACTCTGGAGAATGAAATAGAGTGTAATATATTTTTAAAAGCTGAAAATTTAGAAAGGTTTTCAAAATTAAGAGATTTAAAGGATAATTTCTAATTTATAGAGCTTGACTAAAGGAATGCTCAGACTATATTGCGATAATTAAAATTTGGTTAACTTTATGTCATATGCAGTAATACAAACAGGTGGAAAACAATATAAAGTAAAATCTGGTGAAATCTTAAAAATAGAGAAATTACCAGAAACGAAAGCTGACACTAAAATTGAATTTAAAGAAATTTTAGCTTACGGTGATGACAAGGGTATTGAGCTTGGTATACCAATAGTTCAAGGAGCAAAAGTAGAAGCAAATTTAATTAAAAATAGTAAAAATAGAACTGTTTTAATTTTTAAGAAGAGAAGAAGACAAAATTCAAGAAGAAAAAATGGTCATAGACAAGAATTTTCTTTAATTAGAATAAGTAAAATTTTTTCAAAAGATGGAAAAGTTTTATCTGAAGCAGAAAAAATGTCTAAGCCTTTAAAAAAGGAAATGCCTAAAAAAGAAGTAAGTAAATAATTAGGAATAAAATATGGCAACTAAAAAAGCAGGTGGTTCATCAAGAAACGGGCGAGATAGCGCCGGACGAAGACTTGGTGTAAAAAAATATGGTGGAGAAAACGTCATACCTGGAAATATAATCGTTAGACAAAGAGGCACAAAAATATTCCCGGGCGAAAATGTAGGGATGGGTAAAGATCATTCAATTTTTTCAGTGGTAAAAGGCAAGGTAGTTTTCAAAAAAACTAAATCAGATAGAACTTTTGTTTCAGTAAAGCCCAATTAATAGTACAACTTTTACTAGCGTTGTATTATGAAATTCTTAGATCAAATTAAAATTTATATAAAAGCTGGAGACGGAGGTGATGGTTCACCAAGTTTTAGAAGAGAAAAGTTCATTGAATATGGCGGACCAGATGGTGGTGATGGTGGTAAAGGTGGTTCCATAATATTAAAAGCTGAACAAAATCTTAATACTTTAATTGATTATAGATATCAGCAACATCATAAAGCTAAAAGAGGTGATAATGGTGCAGGCCAAAATCGTACCGGTAAAAGCGGGGAAGATTTAATACTCAAAGTTCCTCTAGGTACACAAGTTTTTGAAGAGGATAACAAAACATTAATTTATGATTTTTTAAAAATTGGAGAAGAATTTATTGCTGCGTCTGGAGGCAAAGGAGGCTTAGGAAATACAAGATACAAAAGTTCGACAAACAGAGCTCCTAGGAAATTTACCAAAGGTACAGTCGGAGAAGAATTTACAATTTGGCTTCAACTTAAAACGATTGCTGATATTGGAATAATAGGATTACCAAATGCAGGTAAATCAAGTTTATTAGCATCAATAACTAATGCGAATCCAAAAATTGCTAACTATCAATTTACTACATTAAACCCAAATCTCGGAGTAGCAAGTTATGATAATAAAGAAGTCACTATTGCTGACATTCCAGGTTTAGTAGAGGGTGCACACAAAGGCACTGGTCTTGGAATACAATTTCTAAAACATATCGAAAGGTGTAAATCACTTTTACATATGATTGATATTACCAATTACGATCTTGAAAAAAGTTATAAGCAAGTAAAAAATGAGTTAAAAAATTATAGCTCTAAACTTTCAAAAAAAAAAGAATTAATAGTTTTGAATAAAACCGATCTGATAGAAGATAAGGAAGTTAAAAAAATTATAAAAAATTTTTCAAAAAATAAAAAATCTGAAGTAATAACTTTGACAACTTTAGAAAAAAAATCTGTTTCAAAAATTAAGGCTAAATTAATATCCTATGTATCTTAAAAACTCAAAAATCATTGTAATTAAAATTGGATCTTCATTATTAGTAGATAATAAAAATAAAATTAGGAAAAAGTGGTTGTCTAGTTTTGCAAAAGATATCAAAAAATTAAAGTCTAAAAATATGAAAATTGTAATTGTAAGCTCTGGAGCTATAGCTTTGGGGTGTAAAAAGATGAATTATAACAAATCGAATCTCAAGCTTGATAAAAGCCAAGCTATAGCTTCAGTGGGTCAAATTGAGTTGATGAATTTATTTTCTCAAACGTTTTTAAAATTTAAATTAAATATTTCACAGATTTTATTGACT
>VMHT01165073.1_pt1 | contig 10895 bp, 15 predicted proteins | sample 4693611 | NCBI WGS metagenome assembly VMHT01 (sample SAMN12280063, study PRJNA550983) | marine metagenome | isolation source: seawater sampled from same location over 5 years 0.02-0.2 micron viral filtrate | place: USA: collected off the coast of southern California halfway between the port... ... | reverse complement strand
TTACATCAGCTAAATACACTTTAAGTGTATATGACGATAAAAAAAATGACGGTATAGAAGCAGTTATTGATGGAGAAACTCTGTATATACCATTAGTAGAAGGTAATCTTCATTATGATGAAATTCTAAAACAAGTGGCAGATGGTACACTAACAATCAAAGATGCAGACTAAATAGTTTCGGAGAACAATAGATGGCACTTTCAAAGATTACAACAAAAGGTATCCTAGACGGAACGATTGCAACAGCAGACCTTGCTGATAATGCAGTGAACTCTGCAAAGATTGGTGCTGATGTAATTGTTGCAGATGACGTTGCAAACAACGCTATTACGACTGCACAAATCGCTAATGATGCTGTGACAGCAGATAAGATTGCTGATGCAGTTGCGTTAGGTGCTGGATATTATATTGGTAAAGATGGTTCTATAAATGGAAACTCATCTGGTAGAGATAATCTGTTTCGTGTAAATACAAATGCAACAACTGGTAACGTAACAATTGCAGCCGCTAATAACGCATCTGTTACTGGCCCGTTGACAATTGGTAACGGTACAACTCTTACTATTACGAATACTGGAAGGTTGGCAATCATATGAGTACGTTATCGGTAGATACAATAACTGGACAAACTATAGCTGCAAATGTAAAGTTGCCTGCTGGTTCAGTTTTACAAACTGTTCATAGTCAGATTTCTAGTCAAGAAACTACAACAAGTAATAGTTATGTAGATTCAGGCCTTCATGTAATAATAACTCCAAAATATAGTAGTAGTAAAATATTAGTAACAGCTAGTGTGAGTCTTTACCAGACAAGTAATGCTGGTGCTGCTTCTGCAACTATAAAACGAGGTTCTACCATTTTATCTCCAGGCGCAGCATCCTATGGATTTGGGTACATATATGCAGCGTCTGCTGGTGGTCATGTGAATCAAATACCTATAGAGTTTTTAGATAGTCCTTCAACAACATCAGCAACAACATATAGAGTTATGTATTCTACTGGTGTTGGTGTTAACATTGGAACAGCATACATATCTGTTAATAGCACTCCCTCTACTATAACAGTTATGGAGATTGCACAATGAGTACTTTAAACGTAGGAACAATCGCATCAAAAACTGGTAATGCTGCTATTACAATCGCAGATAATGGTAAACCTAATATTTCGGGCCATGTTTTGCAAGTTAAATATTTCCAGTTGACAACTTCGCAAACTGAAACATATGGAAGTGCTGGTGCTGACCAAGCAATCACTAATTTTGTAGTTAACATAACACCTCAAAGTACAAATTCAATTATAAAACTTGAAGCAAGTATTATATATGAATCAGCCAATGTTGCTTGGAGTACAATGTGGTTTTTCTTTAGAGATAGTACAAAATTGGCAAATACCGAATCAAGCCCAGGCAGCAGACTAATTGGTATATCTTCTGGACTATCAAGTTTAGATGGTGATAATGATTCAACGCCTGAAATGGCAAATTTAACTTACTTTGATGCACCAAACACAACCTCTGCAATAAATTATAAATTAGGTGTGGTAGGTCGTACAACTAATCCTTTTTATATCAATAGGACTATAAGCGATACCAATAATAATAGTAATGATAGAGGTGTGTCTTTCATTTCAGCAACTGAAATAGGTGGATAAAAAATGAGTACATTAAAAGTCGGAACAATTCAAGACCACGTAAATGGAAATACTGCAATCAGTATTAATAGTAGTGGTAATGTTACTATGCCGCAATCACCAAATTTTACTGGTCTACCATGTTTTCATGTTACCAAAAATACTGACCAAACTCTAGCTGATGCCACTACAGCACTAGTTACCTTTGAGTCTGTGGTTGATGGTTCTAATGGTGGTAGAACAATTAATAAGGGTGGGTTGTATGCAAATAATAAATTTACAGTAACGGCAGCAACAACAGGCATTTACTATATTTACTGTTATCTTTTTTTTCAAGCTACAAATGATATTGGTGATTTTCATATGTATTACAAAAAAAATGGAACTGATACTCAACAAGTAGTATATGCAAATGCTGGTTCTTTTAATAATTTACGATTTGGAACATATCACAACCACCAGATAATTAATTTAGCTAATAATGGAGATTATGTTGAATTATACGCATACGCTGATTTATCAAGTAATGGTACAATGAATCTTAATCATAATAGTACTTCTATACAAAGAACAAATATGGGTGGATATAAGATAGCATAAACTCTAACACACTTTCCTTATAAATACTATCAAAGGAGATTGTGTGAATGGCAAGTATTTCGAATATATTCATAGACCAAGGTGCAGATTTTACAACCACACTCACTGTAAATGATTCCAATGGTGACGCACTTGATTTAACAAACTTTACCGCTGCAGCTCAAGTAAGAAAAACATTTCTTTCTTCCTCTGCAACATCTTTTACTGTAGCATTTGTTAGTCCAAGAACAAGTGGTCAAATCACATTATCTCTTACTGACGTACAAACAGCAACTTTCGAGTCTGGTCGTTTTGTTTATGATGTTGTCATAACAGCGGCAGATGGAAGTAAGACAAGAGTTGTTGAAGGTCAAGTAACAGTCAATCCAAGTGTAACGAGGTAATATATGTCAGATATAAGTGCAAAATTAAATACAACTTCCCCAATTTCTGGTTCAATATCTCAAGGAAACCAACCTACTGTAACAAGAGTTACGGTGCCTGGCCCCCAAGGCCCCACTGGTGCTGCTGGTTCTTCTGCAAATAATATTGCACAGGCAAATGATGTTGATACCACAACATTTGGATTAAATGACGGTTCACTTTTACAATATAGAGCATCAACGCAAAAGTTTGTTGCGAGAACAGAACTGGATACCACTACTGGTACTATAGTTCTTAATGGTGGTAACTTTTAAAGGAAAAAACAAATGGCAGTAACACTACAAATTAAAAGGTCAACTGGTTCTTCGGCCCCAGGCTCCCTCGCAGATGGTGAATTAGCGTATACCAAAGGTGATGATAAATTTTATATTGGTGATGGTTCTTCGGTAAGGGTAATTGGTGGTAAATCTTTCAACGATAAGATTGACCATGCAGCAGGAACATTAACAGCAAGTTCTGCTGTAATTGTTGACTCCAATAGTGCAATTGACGATTTAAATATTGGTAACAATGCATCAACTGGTGGTTCAATACAATTTAAAGAGGGTACTAATAATGGTACTCATCATGTACAATTAAAAGCACCTAATTCTCTTGCAGCAAATAGGTCTTTCACTTTGCCTGCAACTGATGGTTCTAGTGGACAATTTCTAAAAACAAATGGTTCTGGTGTTCTTGCTTTTGATACAGTAACACAAACAATGACCCTTGCAGCTGATAGTGGTTCAGATGATACATACACAACTGGACAAACTCTTACATTTGCTGGTGGAGAGGGAATTGATACTACTGTAAGTGATAATACAATTACAATCGCTGGAGAAGATGCAACTGCATCTAATAAAGGTATTGCATCATTTTCTTCAAATGATTTTGACATTTCATCTGGTGCAGTTACTATTAAATCTGGTGGTGTAACAAGTGCTCAACTTGCTGGTTCAGTTGCAAATGCAAAACTTGCTAATAGTTCTGTAACAATCGGTTCTGATGCAATCGCACTTGGTGGTTCACGAACAGATATTAATGGTCTTACATCTCTTGATGTTGACAATCTTACACTTGATGGTAATACAGTAACGTCCACAAACACAAACGGTAACATTGTTTTAGACCCAAATGGAACTGGAACAGTTGACGTTTCTAGTGCAAAGATTACAAGTGTTGCAACACCTAGTGCAGATTCAGACGCTGCAACAAAAGGTTATGTTGATGGTGTTATTAACGGATTAGATATTAAATCTTCTGTAGACTTTGCTTCAACAGCGAATGTTGCTGGAACATACAATAACGGTGCTGGAACAATTACTGCTGGTTCTAATGGTGCGTTAGCGATGGACGGTGGAGCTCCAACTTCTGGTCAAAGATTATTACTTAAAGACCAAACCTCTAATGTCCAAAATGGTATCTATGTTGTAACAAACGCTGGTGGTGCTGGTGCAGCATATGTATTGACAAGAGCTGGAGATGCAGACGCAAGTGCAGAAATTTCTGGTGGTGCGTTCTTCTTCGTAGAACAAGGTACTGCAAACGCAGATAACGGTTTTGTAACAACTCATAATGGAAGTCCAACATTAGGTACTGATGCAATTACATTCGAACAATTTTCTGGTGCTGGACAAATTAGTGCTGGTTCTGCATTAACTAAATCTGGTAATACTATTAATGTTGCAGTAGATGATTCATCTATTGAAATTAACTCTGATGCATTAAGAGTAAAAGCATCTGGTATTACAAATGCAATGTTAGCTGGTTCTATTGATTTAACTGCAAAAGTTACTGGTTCTTTACCAGTTGCAAATGGTGGTACTGGACTAACTTCTATTGCAAAAGGTTCTATTCTAGTTGCAAACTCTGCTAATACTATCTCTGCATTAGATGGTGGTGGGTCAACTGATAAAATTTTATTATACAGTCAGTCAAATGATACACTTGCATTTACAAACGCAGTAGACGGTGGAACATTTTAATTAGTCATGTAGGAGTTGCCTCATGGCTGTGAATGTAAAATTAAAAAGGTCACATACCCACTCTACTCTACCAACAACTTCGGATTTGGTAGAGGGTGAATTTGCAGTCAATACTTATGACCGTAAATTGTTTATGCGTGATGGTAGTAATGGAATTGTAAATGTTGCAAATCATTATGCGACTGATTATGAATCTGCAACTAAAACATTCTATGTTACGGTTGCAACCTCTACTACTGACCACCCTTATCATGGAAGTGGTTCTAGTAACAAGTATAAAATTAATGGTATCTTTTCACCATATCTACATTTAATTCCAAAGAATACTTACAAGTTTGACCAGAGTGATTCAAGTAACTCTGGACACCCTTTACGTTTTTATCTTGATGCAAGTAAGACAACTGCATTTACAACTGGTGTAACAACAAGTGGAACGCCTGGGTCTTCTGGTGCATATACACAAATTATTGTTTCAGATACGACACCTTCAGTTCTTCATTATCAATGTTCTGCACACGCAAATATGGGTTGGGCTGCAACTACTGGAACTAGAAACCTAACAAGTTTTGATACTGATGATTTATCAGAAGGTTCATCTAATCTTTATCATACAACTGCAAGAGTAAACTCTGCAATTGATAGTCGTGTTACACAATCTTTTGTAAATAATTTAAGTATAACAGCTGCATCTGCAACTGGTAATGCTGCAACAGCAACTACTTTACAAAATGCAAGAACTATTGGTGGGGTATCATTTAATGGTTCTGCAAATATAAACTTGCCTGGAGTAAATGCATCTGGTAATCAAGATACTTCTGGAAATGCGGCTACTGCTACTGCATTAGAAACTGCAAGAAATATTCATGGTGTAAGTTTTGATGGTACTGGAAATATCGACTTATCTGAAGTTATTCAAGATACAGTTGGTGCAATGTTCTCCAGTAATACAGAAACAAATATTACTGCAACATATCAAGATAGTGATGGAACTATAGACCTTGTTGTTTCTGCATCTGGAATTAATAATCTATCAGAAGATTCGACTCCTCAACTTGGAGGCAACTTGGACGTAAATGGTCGTTCTATTGTTTCTGCATCTAATAGTAACATTGCAATAACACCAAATGGTTCTGGTTCAGTAATTATTGACGGACTTTCTCACCCACAAGCAGATGGTAACGCTGGACAAGTTCTTAAAACAGATGGTTCTGGACAACTTGCGTTTGCATCTGTTAGTTCACTTGCTGGTGCTGGTATTCAAAATGTATCAGACGATTCTTCACCTCAACTTGGAGGCAATCTAGATTTGGTTACTCATAATATAGTAACAACATCTAATAGAGATATTAATCTTTTACCGAATGGTTCTGGTAAGGTTGTTGTGGGAACAAATGGTATTGAGTTTGGAGATGGAACTATACAAACTTCTGCTGGTGCAACTACTGGATTTGCAATTGCAGTAGGTGTTGCACTTGGATAATATAAATATACCTAAATAGGTATAAAGGAATTTAAAAAATGGCAGTCCCAACTTCAAAATCCACATTCAAAGAATACTGTTTACGGAGTTTAGGTAAACCAGTTATTGAAATAAATGTTGATGAAGACCAAGTTGATGATAGAATTGATGAGGCACTTCAATATTTTTCACAATATCATTATGATGGTGTTGAGAGAGTATATCTAAAACACGCAATTACACAAGCAGAAATAGACAGAGCCGCAACTAATTCTTCTGAAACAGCAACCGATAAAGTTGATAATTCAATTACGGCTGCATGGTCAGAGGGAAAGGGTTTTATTCCAGTTCCAGATTCAGTAATGTCTATAGTTAAGATTTTTGATTTTACTGATAAAAATACAACAAATATGTTTGATGTAAGATATCAACTTCGTCTAAATGACTTGTATGATTTTAGTAGTGAATCTATTATTCACTATGAAATGACAAGACAACATTTAGATTACTTAGACCATATTCTTGTTGGAGAAAAACCTATTCGTTTTAATCAACACCAAAACAGATTATACATAGATATGGATTGGTCAAATGATTTAAAAGTTGGTGAGTTTTTAATTATTGAAGCATACAGAAAATTAAATCCAGATACATACACAGATATCTATGATGATATTTACTTAAAAAGATACGCAACTGCACTTATCAAAAGACAATGGGGTGCAAACCTTTCTAAATTTGAAGGTGTGCAAATGTTAGGTGGTGTTACACTAAATGGTGCAAAGTTATTTGAAGAGGCACAGGCAGACATAGAAAAGTTAGAAGAACAAATTCAACTTGCATATGAACTTCCACCTAATTATATGATAGGATAATTTGATGCCGACAAACGTATATTTCGATACAGGCACTAAACCAGAACAACATCTCTATGAAGATTTAATGATAGAGCAGTTGAAAATTTATGGTCAAGAAGTGTTCTATATTCCCAGAACTTTAGTCAAAGAAGATGAACTCTTTGGAGAGGATACTTTGTCTAAATTTGGTGATGCATATCTTATCGAAATGTATTTTGAAAATATTGACGGATTTGAGGGTGAGAAAGAAATCATGTCCAAGTTCGGTCTACAGATGAATGAAGATGTAACATTTGTAGTATCAAGAAGAAGATTCGAACAATTAGTTTCACATGATTCTAATTTAATCGTAAAAACAAGACCAAATGAGGGTGACTTAGTTTACTTTCCAAAAGTGAGTAAAATATTTGAAATATCTTTTGTAGACAAAGATGACCCATTTTATCAAGTCCATAATTTACCAGCTTTCAAACTCAAGTGTAAAACTTTTGAATACTCTGGTGAAGATTTGGATACTGGTATTACAGAAATTGATGCAATTGAAACAGACAACTCACTTGACTTATTACAATTCCAGATGACATTAGAACAATCTGGTATATTTAATGAGGGTCTTGAATTAGAAGACGGTACTGGAAATGTAGAACAAGAGGATAGTACTGATAATGTTATCGGTGAGAATGAAACTGGTGGTGAATCAGTACTTCTTGAAACTGGTGACTATATAATACAAGAAGCAATCGTAATTGATACTGTAGATGAAAATGCAATGAATGATTTCTTTGAGAAAGAAGATGATAATATTATTGATTTCTCAGAGTCAAATCCATTTGGTGATATAGGGAAGAAATAATGTTAGGACAACAATTTTATCATGAGACAATGAGAAAGGTCGTAGTTGCGTTTGGAACTATGTTTAACAATATTAATATTGTAAGAACAAATAGTTCTGGTGTAACTGTGCAAAGTATGAAAGTACCTCTTGCATACGGCCCAAAACAAAAGTTTTTAACAAGACTAAGAGAAGACCCAACCTTAACAAAAAAGGTTGCGTTAACATTACCAAGAATTGGATTTGAGATTGCTGGTATTTCTTATGACCAGAGTAGAAAACTAAATTCAATACAAAAATTGAAGAAAACTAATAGTTCAACTGATGGTAAAACATTAAGTTCTCAATATATGCCTGTTCCATATAATATGGATTTTGAGATGGTTGTTATGGCAAAAAACTCTGATGATGCATTACAAATTGTAGAACAGATTTTACCTTTCTTTCAACCAGATTATACAATTACATTAAATGATAATACTGCAATGGGAACTACAAGAGATGTTCCAATTATTCTAAATAGTGTTACATATGCAGATGAGTATGATGGGTCTTTTGAAGATAGAAGAGTTCTTACATATACACTATCATTTACTTCTAAGTTTTATCTGTACGGCCCAGTTACAGACCAAAAAGTTATTAAGAGAGTTCAAGTTGACCAGTATACAGATGTTCAAGTTAATGCTCCTAAGAGAGAACAAAGATATTCAGTTACACCAAATCCAGTAGGTTCTTCTGCACCATCTTCAGATGATGATAATTTTGGATTTAATGAAGAAGTTTCTTTCTTTGAAGATGCAAAGAATTATGACGAAAGTTCTGGTACGGATACTGATGACGCATAAATAATAGAAAAGGATTAAGACATGGCAATTAGAAAAGTAATTTCTCGTTCTATTGAAGACGGTTCAGTAACATCTGCTGATATTGCAAATACTACTATTGCAGCTGCTGATATTGCAAACGGAACAATTACCTCAACACAACTTGCAGCTGGTGCTGGTGGAGTTGGATTTTTCCAAGGGGAAAATGGTAATAGAGGTGATACTACTTCTGGTAAAGGTGATATCTTTCGTGTGCATGAATCAACTCTAAACACAAGTGTAACAATTGCATCTGGTGAAAATGCACTTGCTGCTGGGCCTTTGACTGTATCCACATCTGGAACTGTTAACTTAACTGTTAACGGTGACTTAACGATTGTATAGGGGATAGAGAATGGGTTCAACATTAACAGTAGATAATATCGTAGGTGCAACTAGTTCAAGTGTAGTTAAAATCCCAGGCCATGTTATTCAAGTTGTAAGCGTAGCAAAAACTGATACATTTTCTTCTAGTTCTACATCTTTTACTGACGTTACTGGTTTATCTGTTGCTATAACACCAAGTAGTTCATCAAGTAAAATATTAGTATCTGTTCATTTTACGGCAGCAGCAACTGGGGCAAACAGTCCTCGTTTTAACTTAGTTAGAGGTTCAACAAATATAGCACAACCTTCTGGTTCTGTTCCTTCAAGTTTGCAGTTAAATACTAGTGGTAGTACAGATGGTCGTATGGGTTCTATTGTTTTTCTTGATTCGCCATCAACTACTTCTGAAACTACTTATAAACTTCAAGGTAGTACTGATGGAAACTCTTTTGTAGTAAATCGTAGAGGTGATAGTGCAAACAAGACATCTATTTCTACCATTACAGTAATGGAGATATCAACATGAGTACTCTATTCGTAAACAAAGTTCAAGCTGCATCTAACACAGCAACGACCATAAACGCACATGGTGGTGCTGCTGGTATTACAATGGATACTGCTGGTAGAATGAGTTATAAATCGCCTGCTATTGTTATGGCAGGAATTGCATCTGGAGAAAATCAATCATTTAACACTTCAGTTGTAAAAGTAAATTTCAAATCTGATACTGGAAATTTATTTACTCAAATAGATAGTGCAAGTGCATTTAATGATTCAACAAGTGAATTTACCGCTCCAGTTGCAGGCATCTATCATATTATTGTAAGTCTTTATGACTCAACAGCATCTCAAGCTATGAACGCTATATTGATATATGTTAATGGAGCAAGAAAACATAATTTGACTAGTAATAGACATTTTACTTCAACTGCAAATGAAAGTATGCACGGTGGTAGTGCATTTATGAAATTGGCAGCAGGACAAGTCATGGATATTCGTGCTCACGCAACTGGAACAACTACATTAGATTCTAATCCATATCACACTTATCTTCAAATTTTTTACGCTGGGAGTGAATAATGGCATCAACATTAAAAATTAATAATTTAGATACTGCAAGTGGTTCAACTATTACAGTTCCTACTGGTAAACAATTAATTGTAACGGATGCTGGTGCAGTAAGAGTGCCAGGCACAGTTTTACAAGTTGTAAATGCAGAAAAATTAGATACTGCATCAACCAACTCACCTTTGGGTACAGCTTGGGTAGATACTGGATTATCTTGCACTATAACACCAAAAGTAAATACTTCAAAAATTCTAGTCCATGTAGATGCAGCTTTAGGAGTGACTCAAAACCTCTTTAATTATTTTAGAGTTGTTCGTAATGTTGGTGGTGGTTCATATTCTATGATATCAGAAGCAGCCACGCCTGGCAGTAGAAATGCTGTTCATGGAATGGTCTATAATGCTGACAATCAAGGACAAATTAGACTACAAACATTTAACCATTTAGACAGTCCTGCTACAACTAGTGCAGTAATTTATAAAGTTCAACTTGCCACTGGTACTGGTGGTTATGTCTATCTAGGTCAAAGTAATCGTGACAATAATGGTGCAGACTATGACCCTAGAGCTTCATCTAGAATAGTTTTACAAGAAATCGCACAATAGAACAATTATAAATATAGAAAAGAATTAAACAAGGAGAAAATAAAATGGCAACAGTCGCAGAAGCATTAAATGAACTCTCAATCACAGAGTGGGTACTTCGTGGAGAACCTACAAAGGAAGACGAGTTCAAGACAATGTTCAGAAAAGTTACTGGAGCAGATGTAAACGGTTCTGCAATCGAAACTGATGACACTTCAAAGTGGGGTGTAACTTGGAAACAAGTATCAGACAAGATGACAGCAATTGATGCAGCTGCACCTATG
>VMHT01162123.1_pt1 | contig 10895 bp, 22 predicted proteins | sample 4693611 | NCBI WGS metagenome assembly VMHT01 (sample SAMN12280063, study PRJNA550983) | marine metagenome | isolation source: seawater sampled from same location over 5 years 0.02-0.2 micron viral filtrate | place: USA: collected off the coast of southern California halfway between the port... ... | reverse complement strand
TACGAAACAAGTTCAAAAACAAAATGGAGAACTTGTTGAAAAACAAAAAGAAAATGATACTCTAATGAAGGAGCTTCAAGTAGCATTAGAATCATCAAATCAATTAAGAGAAAAAGCAGAAAAAGGTCAAGATAAAGCATTAGAAGATTTAGAAGTAATGCAAAAGAAAACACAATTTGAACTAATTAGTACAATTGTGAAAGTTGCTTTAGTAGTAATAGTTGGTGTGGGTATAATTACTACAATTATGTATGCTATTGCACTAACTTCAGGAGCAGATACTCAAATTATAGGATCAACCTGGAGTAATATGTTTGGAATTTTACTTACAAATGCATTTTCTATTGTAGGCACAATTATGGGAGTTAAATACGCAACAGAAAAAGAATAAAATGAGTCCTCAGATATTAGACAATCTTAGTACAAAAACTTTTTATGATCTTTTATCCTTACCTTTTGATAGAGATATTAATAATAGTAATCAAGTAACATCTACAGTAAATCTTAATAAACTTACCCCAGAATTAATACAAATTATATTATCATTACCAATGGTACAATATACTGGGGATTTTAAAGCAGGAGGATTAGATTCAAAACAAAGATTATATTTAATGAGTGAGTTAGATGATATATTTTTGATAGATACTCTTCATTCAAATTATGCTCAATGTGTTACTAGACTTCTTAACGTCCCAGATCTAAGTGATAAAGAAATTACATTTACTGGTATTAAAGAAGATAAAAATAAAAGTATTAATTTAGTTAAAAAAAGCGAAAGTTATAGTTTAATATATGATGAAATAGATTATATTATTGAAATTGTTAATGAAAATGATGGAACTTTTACAAGTATTCAATATGGTGATAATTTTGTTATGGATACTGTGTTAGAAAAAGAAATTTTAGAATTTTTCTATAAAAATAAATAATATGTATAAGCATATAATTTGTTATACTTAATTGTTTTTATATGCCCAATAATATAAAAAATAAAATCATGGCTTTTAAAGATATTTTTAAAGACGATAATAATGTAAATGAAAAAAATGTTATTGGATTTATGGCATTTGCTGTAATGGTAATATTTGCTATAGTAGATTTAGTAACAGGCTACTTTGGTAAAGATTTAGTAATTCAAGAATTTATTTATAATTCATTTGTATTCATTACATTAGGTTCATTTGGTATCGCAGGATTAGAAAAATTTGCTAAAAAATGAAAAATAACTGTAATTGTATAACTTGCACTTGCCAGGCTACTTGTGCCTGCTCATGCTGCAATTGTAATTAATAAATTTATGAAATTATCTAAAAATTTATCCTTAGGTGAATTTACTAGATCCTCAACAGCAAAACGTAGAGGTTTAGATAATACTCCAAAAGGAGCTCATCTAGAAGCAGCTAAATTATTAGCTGAAAATATATTTCAGCCAATTAGAGAACACTTTGCTAAACCTCTCTTTATTTCCTCAGGATATAGAAGTCAAGCTTTAAATGAAGCTATTGGGGGTTCTAAAACTTCACAACATTCAAAAGGTGAAGCTATTGATATTGATATGGATTATCGAAATGGTCCAGAAAATGAAGAAGTGTTTCATTATATTAGAGAAAATTTACCATTTGACCAATTAATTTGGGAATTTGGAACTAACGAAAGACCTGATTGGGTTCATGTTTCATATAATAGTGATGGAGAACAAAGAGGTCAAATTTTAGCAGCTAAAAGAAATTCTAAAGGAAAGACCTATTACGAAAATTGGTCAATATGAAAACCTCTACCATAACTTTTTTAACCGTCCCTATTTTGACACTATCTTTTTTGTGCTCTTATTTTATGGAGCTTACTATGAGCAACGCTGAGCAATATCTTGGCCTAATAGCTGTTGTTTTTATAGATGGTTTTTTTGGCATAGTAGCCGGAATTAAACGAGAAGGTTTTCAAACAAGAAAAGCAGTTCGTGTATTACAACGAACTATAAGTTGGGTTGTGCTTTTAACAGTAATATTAATGGTAGAAAAAGGTTTTAAAGGAACAGCTTGGCTTAGCGAAGCAGTTATCATACCGTTCATTATATTACAAATAATCAGTGCCCTTAAAAATGCATCTATGGCTGGATTTATAAAAGCTGAAGAATTAAATAAATTATTAGATCGCATAGATAACCATAAGGGTTTTAGAAAATAAATTCCCATGTGGAAAAAAATACAAGAAAGGATACTTCCTTTTATTATAGCATTCTCCGCCCTGTCAGTTTCTGCTTCTGCCGCTTTCTATTCAGTTAGCGGCCTTAGCAAACTTTTTGCTGGGGCTACTTTAGCTGTAATCATTATGGCTACCTCATTAGAAGTAGCTAAATTAGTTATTGCATCTTTATTATATCAATATCGTACTACAATTCCAAAATTATTAAAATACTATTTAACAATAGCTGCTGTTGTTCTAGTATTAATTACTTCAATGGGTATTTATGGATTCCTCTCAGCAGCTTATCAAGAAACAGCTGCAAAAGCCGGTAGTATAGATTCTCAAATTGCATTAATAGAAACTAAACGGGATAATGTTAGGGAACAGTTAACGGTATACAACGCGGAAAAAAGCACCGTTAACGGGGCAGTATCTGATTTGAGGTCTGGTTTATCTACCAATAAAATCCAGTATAAAGACAAAGAAACTGGGCAGATTATAAACACAACTTCTAGTTCTACCCGCAGAGCACTTGAAAAACAATTAGATCAGGCTATTGCTCGTCAAACAGAAATTAATACTAAAGTAGATAATTTAAATGAGCAATTATTTGAATATGAAACTGAAATAGTAGAAGTAAAAACTAATAATGATATAGCAGGTGAATTAGGCCCTCTTAAGTACCTCTCAGGATTAACAGGTATGCCAATGGATAAAATTATTAATTGGTTACTTTTAACTATTATATTTGTATTTGATCCTTTAGCCATTGCCCTTGTAATTGCTGCTAACTTTGCTTTTGAACAATTAAAACCAAAAGAAAATATTTATGGAGAAAAGTTTATAGATGGAAATTTATATGAAGAAGATGAAGATGATGATGAAGAAATAATTGAAACTCCTCCACCTCCCCCTCCTACACCTACAATTATAAAAAAAGAACCACCTCCTTTCCACCAACCCGCTAATGGAAGGCGATAAAATATTTGGAATCTTAAAATATATTTCGTATATTTAAGGTATAAATAAAGTTATGATACTACGTTCAGGTAAATACAAAGGAAAAAAATGGACTGATGTTCAAACATATGATCCAGGTTATATTCAATGGGTTAGAGAAAATCGTCCAGAAATGCTTAAATCACAAAAAACTACTGTTAAAGAAGAAGATTATAGTTATTTGGATGAGATTGAAGATTTTCGTAAGTTAAAAACCTTACAACATACATTATTCCGTAACCCAACAAAACCAGAAGATGCCTTTTAGTTTTATTAAAGAATCTGCTTTAAGACATGATCGTGATGTAGTTGATAAAAACTTATCACGTTACCAACCATTAAATTATAACCAATTTAGATGGTGGCGTAGTCATACTGATATGATAAAACCATTAGGTAAACGTGCTCTTCTTAAGGATAGAATTTTAAATGGTGATTTTAATGAATCATCTTATTTTATGCAAGCTCAATTAGCTCTCCATCAAGCTAAAGACAAAATAAACCTTAATCGACATAACCATTCTGATCAATTAGAAATATTAGCTGTTGATTTAGCTCGTTATAAGCGTTTAATAGATGATTATAATAAAGAAGATGATGAACGTTTAGAAGCATTATATGAAGCATTTACAACCCACTTCAAAATTAATCGTAATGAATTGATAGAAGAACTTTGTAATTGGTCTGGGGATTTATTATCTTATTATGAACATTGTGTACAATTTAAATATGAAACTCCAATTTCTGTTAGAAAATCAAAACGAGGACGCCCAAGAAAAAAATGAGTTATATAATTGGTAGTAAATGTATTGATGTAAAAGATGGGGCTTGTATAGATGCATGTCCTGTTGATTGTATCCATGAAATGGTTACCCAAATGGTAATCCACCCAGAAGAATGTATAGACTGTGGAGCTTGCATCCCAGCTTGCCCTGTAGAAGCAATATGGGAAGATGAGGATGAAGCTAAATCTATGGGAGATGAAAAATCAATAGAAATTAATTATAAACATTTTGGATTAACTTATGAAGATTAAAATAGGAGACAATCAAGGTTATGTTATTGTAGATGACACTACAGGTAAAATTTTATCTGTATCAGTTAATAATGTTGTAGAAGGTAAATATGATGCTCTAGCATTTTCTAGTTATAGTAATAATTCTGATGGAACCCATACTACCTTAAAAGTAGAGGATAATTGGGATGAAGAAGAATCTAATCGTAGGATGAATATTATAGGACAAAATGGCAATACAGGAGAACATTACGAATTAGATTAATTTTTCTATTTTTTTCTAATATTTATAACAAAATTGAATAAATAAACATGGGAGTAAGAAATTTTAGATATGCAACTTCAGATAATTCAGTATCAGGAGAAACTGTTAGAGGAGCGGGATCAGATAAACTCATTTACCAAACATCTCCATCAACACCACCTGCATCTCTTTTCCAAGGGACAAGCATTGGTTCAGTTAAAGGACCTGAAGAAACTGATAGAACAATAGCAGCTTTCGCACATAGAGATATAAATTCTGCAGGTGCTAACGGAACTACTTATGATGTAACATTTTATGGTGGTGCTACTTCTTCTGAGTCTGCACAAATAGCAGCAATAAATGGTGCAGTAAATCAAGCAGATAGTGAGGGTATTGATATTAGTGGTCTCGGTGGTTACCCATATACATCAGATGTTGAATCAGCAGCAGTAGAGGTTAATAGTGAAGATCTTCCTCTCCTAGTTATTGTAAATGGTACAATAAGTTAATAAATAAAAAAACAAAATAATGGCTACAAGATTTTTTGCTAATGCAGCAGTAAATGACCCAAGTGAAGATACTGGAACAACAGAGAAGGGAGATAGAAATATTAATGACGAAGCTCCACAATGGTTACTATATCAAACTGCAACAGCAACACGCCCAACCCAAGCTAATTCTCATGTTTATGTTAGTGGTCCTGATGAATCAAGTCAAACTTTTTATGTAGCAATAGCTATGAGTAATTTAGTTGGAGGTGGAGGAACTCCTCCTACTACTGGTTGGCCTGATGTTGCATTTTATGGGTGTGTAACAGGTGATACTGGTGCAGTAAAAATAGCTGTAATGAATCAGGCATGTGGTGAACTTGCTAATAGAGCAACAGCAGGAGTCATTGAAGATATGAATGCTAATCTTGCAACTGCAGGATTTCCATTTTCTACAGGAGGTACTTATAGTAATTTTGCAAAAATCTTAAATGGATCTGGAACTGCAGGTGCTGCAGGTGTAGCAGGTTCTAAACTTCCAATTATAGTTATTGAAAATGGTACTGTTTTGATCTAAAAAATAAAAAATATTTACTATAAAATACTAAACAAGGGAAGGCTTTTAAGTTTTCCCTTGCTTTGTCTAAAAATTAGTTGTATATTTACCCAAAATAATAAGTTATGATAGAATTAGTAAAACATGCTTTAGGAATTTGTGGAGAACATTGGCACCCAAATATTTTTACAATCTTATTAGGTGGACTTGGATTAACTCCTGCTTTTAATTATATTTATTTTAAATTAAAAAGTTATAATGATAAAGGTTAGCCACGAAACCCCCTTATGTTTATTAGAAGATAGTCTTCATTTTAATGATTATGATTATTGTCTTCCTCATTTATTAGACCAAGAAGAGGGTTATTTAGAATATTTTCGTAAAGCAAAAGCTCAAGGACGATATATTATCATGGATAATTCACTCCATGAATTAGGTAAAGCCTATGATACTGATCGTTTATTTCATTGGGTTAATGAATTAGAACCAAATGAATTTATTGTTCCTGATGTTTGGGAAAAACGAGATGCTTCTGTAGTAAATGCTCGTCAATGGACCCAATATGTCCTTCCTGAAAATACTACTAAAGTAGCAGTGGTTCAAGCACAAACTATTCATGAAGCTGCAACTTGTTATCAAACATATAAAGATTTAAGGTATGAAAAAATTGCTTTTTCATATGGAGCTAGTTATTATAATGATGTTGTTCCTCATCCAAATAAGGATCTAGGTAAAGCGCTTGGAAGACTCTCAGTGATTTCAGCTTTATTCAAAACAGGTGTAATTCATCAAAATGATAGAATTCATCTATTAGGATGTGCTGTCCCACAAGAATTCGGATGGTATAAAGGATATGATTGTATTGAATCAATAGATACCTCAAACCCAGTAATGGCTGCTTTAGAAGGTATTAGATATGCTAATTTTGGTTTAGATAAAAAACCAAAAGCCAATATAAATGATTATTTTTTTATGTTAAGTAATGAAGTAGACTATGATTTATTAATACATAATGTTTCTAAATTTGGTGAAATTAACGATTTATAAATTATGAAAACGGAATACAAAAATGGAAAATTAATTATCCCTATAGAAAAGGGAGATACTATGTTAACTGGAAGGTTTAGAAATAAACCTATTAAAGTTGAAAAAGTAGAAATAGATGATCTAGGACAACCTACAGTAAATGGAAGTCCTATTTTAAAGTTTAGATTACCAAAATTAATGTAAAAGCGTTTGCCTATACGCTTAAAATACCTGGCAAATTTTTAAATTATATAATAAATGATTTTTGAACAAGGAAAACACGTAGTAGTATCACTTTCAGGTGGTATGGACAGCTCAACACTATTGTTAAAAGCATTAGATGAATACAAAACAGTAACAGCTTTATCATTTGACTATGGTCAAAAGCATAGAGTAGAGCTAGAACGAGCCCAATCATTAATAGATTATTTAAATGATAAAGGTCATAAAATAACTTATAAACAAATTAAACTAGATGGTTTAGTTGATTTGCTTAACTCAGCTTTAGTTGAAGGTGGAGATGAAGTGCCTGAAGGGCATTATGCTGAAGATAATATGAAAGCAACTGTTGTTCCTAATAGAAACAAAATATTTGCTTCAATAACTCAGGCAGTTGCTTTATCAATAGCAACTACTACAAAAGAAATTACTAATATTGCATTAGGAATCCATGCCGGTGACCATGCAATTTATCCTGACTGTCGTCAAGAATTTAGAGATGCAGATGATGCTGCTTTTAGATTAGGTAATTGGGATAGTGAATTAGTAGATTATTGGACGCCTTATCTTGAAGGAGATAAGTTTACAATTTTACAAGATGGAGAAAGTCTCTGTCAAAAATTAAATATTGACTTTGATGAAGTTTATAAAAGAACTAACACAAGTTATAAACCATATCCTAGTGGTAATAGTGACTATAAGTCTGCTTCTTCTGTGGAACGTGTTGAGGCCTTTATTAATCTTGGGAGGCCTGATCCAATACAATATGAAGATGATGAAGGATTGGCTTCTTGGGAAAAAGTTAAAGAGCACGTATCTAAAATCTTAGCAGAACATGAGTGATAGAGAAATAATGGATGCAAAAGGATTTGGTAGAGTTAATATGCCTAAACCTAAAAAACAAGAATTACCTGATGCTCGTAAACATCAAATAATTTCATTTATTAAATCAGGATTCCGTATTTTAGGGTATTTATTAATACCATATAGCTTGCCAATTGCTGCTGGTGTTCTTATATTTAGTGAAATAATTGGTATTATAGAAGAATTAGTATAAATTAAAAATTAAATTATGAAACAATTACTTTATTTTAGTGCTCCTTGGTGTGCACCATGTAAATCTTTTGGACCTACTATGGATAGAATAGCTGGTGAAGGTATTCCTGTGTCAAAAATCAATATTGATTATGATGCCACGGCACCTGCAAAATATAGTGTTAAAAGTGTTCCTACAGTAGTACTAGTTCAGAATGGACAAGAAGTTAAACGGTTTGTAGGAGTAAAGTCTCATCAAGAAGTAATGAATTTTTATAATGGGTAAATTTCAATCAAGTAAAGTATTTGACGGATTTAGTACAGTATTTCGTCAATGGAAAGCAGAAGATACACACTGTAAATTTCTACATGGTTATGGAGTTTCGTTTAAAGTTTATTTTGAAGGTGATTTAGATCATAGAAATTGGGTCTGGGATTTTGGTGGTATGAAGCGTGCTAAAACTCAAATTGATGGTATGTCTCCTAAAGTATGGATGGATTATATGTTTGATCACACTTTAATTTGTGCTGAAGATGACCCAGCCTTACCAGAATGGGAAAGATTAGATGAGGAAGGTATAATTCAACTAAGAGTTGTTGAAGCTACAGGAGCAGAAAAATTTTCTGAATATATTTTTAATAAAATTAATGATTTTGTTTTAGAAGAAACTGAAGGTAGAGTAAAAGTTACTAAAGTTAAGTTTGCTGAACATGGTAAAAATGCTGCCTATTATGTTGCCTGATCCAAAATTATGGAAAAAAACAGCCCCTTTAGGTCGTATTGAAGATTATGATAAAGTCCTTCCTGTATTAGAAGTTTATCGTTGTGTTCAATCTGAAGGTAGTAGATTTGGACGCCCTACAATTGCTGTAAGAACTACAGGATGTACTCATCGTTGTTATTTTGGTGAAGGTGGATGGTGTGACAGTTGGTATACAAGTGTTCACCCTGAAAAAGGTACTTTTACATTTAATGACATTATAAAAATTTATGATGAGAATCCTCATATTAAAGAAATGATGTTAACAGGAGGTAGTCCAACTATGCATCCTAAACTAGTAAATGAAATAACTCATTTTGCTCATGAAAGAGATATTCTTATTACTATTGAAACTGAAGGAAGTCATTTTTTAGAAACTGATTATCCAATAGGTCTTCTCTCAATTTCACCTAAGTTTAGTAATAGTGTTCCTGTTGTAGGAGCCCTTACACCTAATGGGACAGTTACAAATGAAAAGATGATTAAAACACATAATCGTCTTCGTCTTAATACTGAATCAATTAAATCTAGCATTAATTATCATAATGATTATCATTACAAACCTGTTTGGGATGGTACTGAAGAAGGTCTAGCTGAAATTGAAGCTTATAGACAAGAACTTAATATTCCTAAAAATAAAACATTTGTGATGCCTGCTGGAGATACTAGAGAAACTTTAGTAGAGATGTATCCTTTAGTATTTGAAATGTGTGCTGAAAAAGGTTATAATATGACTGGTAGAGATCATATTATAGCATTTGATACTAAAAGAGGTGTATAATGCCTGAAGATTATTTAGCTAAATTATGGAATTCATGGATGGAAGGTACTTTATCTCCATATGAAATTACTCAAAAAGTAGGTTTTTATGGATATAAGGTATCTATACTTTCTAAACAAAATATTGTAGTAGAAAAAACTAATGAAAGACGAGAATATCGATATTTAGGATGAATGAGAAAAAAAATATCATTAATTATTTAATTGAAAAAAATAATTTTACTAAATATTTAGAAATTGGAGTAGATAATCCTATTGGGAATTTTGACCTAATCCAATCTCCTATTAAACACTCAGTTGATCCTTGTATTGAATTTATTGATGCTATTGTAGATTATAAATACCCATCAGATGACTTTTTTTCTCTTTTGGAAAATAATCAATTAAATTTATCTTCTGATTATAAATGGGATGTTATATTCATAGATGGGTTACATATATCTACTCAAGTAGAAAGAGATTTTAATAATGCTTTAAATCATTTATCTGAAAATGGGTTTATTTTATTTCATGATACCAACCCACCAACTTTATGGCATGCTAGAGAAGAATATTATGTTAATGGTTATCAACAACATTGGAATGGGACAGTTTGGAAAGTTATCTATAAACTTAATTCATTAAGATCAGATTTAACTATTCACACAGTTGGAGGTGTAGGATCTACTTTCAATACAATTGAAGATGGATTACATAATGATTTAGGGTGGGGTGTATCTATAATTCAAAGAGGAGAACAAAAATGTTGTGAATTTGATAATCCTTTTTATGAATATAAAAAATTTGAAGAAAATAGAAAAAAGTATTTAAATTTAATTAATTTAGAAGAATTTTATCAAATATACTAATGAAAGAATTAATTACATCTGAAGAAATTCAATTTCAAACAAAAATAATTGGTAAACAAATTACTGATGACCATAGAGGAGATAAAACTCCAATTGTAATGGTTGGTTTATTAAATGGTGCTTTTGCGTTTTATAGCGATTTAGTACGATCTATGCCAATTGACGTAGAATGTGATTTTATGCGCGTTAAATCGTATGTAAACCGTAAACAAGGCGATATACAAATCACTAAGGACTTAGAAACACGTGTTAAAGGAAAGCATGTTTATATTGTAGATGATATTTACGATACTGGAAATACCATGAAAGCAGTTATTGAATATTTAGAAGTTAAAAAACCAGCTTCAATTTCAATTGTGTCTTTAGTTACTAGAGCAACATCCCCAACCCCAAAACTAAAATCATATCATGCTTTTACTATTAATGATGAATGGGTAGTTGGAATGGGGATGGATAATGAAAAAGGTCATATGAGAAATTTAACTTCAATTTGGGCTTTGTAAAATTAGTTTTTATATTAACATAAAATAAGTTATAATACATGGAAAACAAACGTAGAAAAATCCACGAGGAATTAGAAGTGGTACAAGAAGGGTTTGCTAATGGAATAGCTCCTGGTTTCCCTCTTAATATAGATCAAAAACAAGAAATGATAGATGAAGCTACTGAAGCTTATGGTAAGTTTTTAGATGCTTTAAAATGTGATTGGAGAAATGATCCAAATTCAATGGAAACTC
>VMHT01041898.1_pt1 | contig 10897 bp, 17 predicted proteins | sample 4693611 | NCBI WGS metagenome assembly VMHT01 (sample SAMN12280063, study PRJNA550983) | marine metagenome | isolation source: seawater sampled from same location over 5 years 0.02-0.2 micron viral filtrate | place: USA: collected off the coast of southern California halfway between the port... ... | reverse complement strand
GTATAAAATTCTAATATCAACTGATCGAAGTCACAGTTGTCTTCGATCCATTTGGCAACATCATAATTTCCCGTGCCTGGACACTCTATGTCCACCGCCTCACCTTTGCAATGTTGTGATTTGCTCGAACCACCTACAGCTTCATTCAAAGCCGGGCCTCTGTATCCTGAGTTGATTACAGTCACACCAAAGTTGTCTCTGACCTTCTGCACCACATTTTCAAAAAGCTCTTTTGCATTGGCTAGATGTTCTTCACCCGGGGTATTGTCTAGGCCTTTCCTAGTTGCGGTTTGGCTCTTGGTAAATTCAGCTAAGGTAAAATTGTTTGATAAACGTGTCATTACACTGGTATTTATTATATGATACTATAACTTCATGTTAATATTCCTGCAATCGGGATATTCTACCATGTGAGGAAGGTGACTGTCTCTTTTTTTATACTCTTCTAATAGTCTGTTGCATTGTTCTGCATGTTCGTAGGGCATGTTATAGTGGAATCCTAATCTATATTCTGTCTGGTCGATCCATCTTTTGAACTTTTTATCTCGTCCATCATGGCTCATCTTTTTCAATACTGAATACTCTTTCTTTGTGCCACACAGTATAGCACCACCACGTTTGTTGTCCACCGGTTTTCCGTTACCAAAACTTAAACACTGCAATTGACCTTTCCTGTACATCTTAGGGTGTAGCAACCTGGCACTGTCCCAGATTCTTGAACCGTGTAATTGGTATTCACCCAACCAATGCTCCTCTTTTAGTTTGTACTTGATGCCAAGTTTCAAAAAGGTCATGGGGACACTTAGATAGGTGTAACATGTACTGGTTAGTTTTTTTATGTTGTCGTGTCTAAGACACAGCTCGATAGCGTGTGTGCAACAATCGGTAGCGACCACAAAGGGTGCTCCGGTGAATTCTGCCAAATTTTTTTCGAATTTTTCTACTACCATCCACTCTTACTTAATAAAGCAGACTGGTCACCTTTTGTAAAAATGAATTGGTTTTCGTTAGTTTTGGTAATATCGTATGGTCCAAAGTACTTTGTAAGGTGTGTGCATTCTGCGATTGAGTCCATGTCTATCTTGAATGCTTTGGTTTCTTTCATTATTTCGTTTGTTGGACCAAACTTGTGCAGTTCGAATTTAAGGTCATGCCCTGCACCTGACTTTCTAACTGTCATTGTGTTCTCTACTATCTTGCACTCCATCATGTCGTATTTGTCAAAGAAATGCCTTGCTTCACTTACTCTCATCTCATTTACTTTCATTTCGTATGATTCAGGCGTTGTAGGAATTTGTTCTCCCAGCGTTTCGGCTGACACTAGTGTTGGATTTTCTCCCTTGTGATATGTGTATTCAAATTCTTCTATGTTTGTCAGTTTTTTAAGATCCTCTAAGAATGAAATTATTTGTTTGACCACTTCCGGCTTTCTGGCAAATTCTATAAACACTCTGTGTTTGCCATCTTCCAACGTGCCTGGAGTAGCGTCTGCGTCAAGCACACTTGAGTAGCCAACCTCTGCAAATCTTTCTAAATCTCTTGCAGGTGCCTGTCCGTCCACAACAAATCCAAGAACCAAAATATTCTTGTCGTCACCCATTTTAGATTTATACTGGTCCACCGAAAATTGTTTGCTTACAACACCATCTAGATCGCCGGCCTTTAAACCTTCATTAACTAATGTCATCAATGTTCCCTAAATCTGCAGATGGATTATCCTCTGTTTCGATTTCATCTTGGCCATACTTCATGTTTCCCATTAAGGCCTTTGGCATCTTTATTTCAACTATCCAGATGTCATGGGCATCTATTTTACCTTTCGTAGTGCCTGGCCTGTAATCCTCTGGTGATTTGATCTCTCTTGGTTTAAGTAATTCATCTTTCTTGTAACTTACTTTACATCCTTTGTCCACTAGTCTTTTTCCGCCAGCTGGATCAGGCATCTTGTCAATTGGCCACATGAAAGAACATGTAACGAAATGTCTAGAATCGACTGGACCAGACAGTAATTCTCCGTCTTCCCAATTTTTAAACACGTAAACATCTAGCTCATCAATTACCCTCTCGAAATCTTTCAATATTCCTAATGTAGGACCTGTTCCGTATAGGGTTTGTACGTTTCTGATTATGTCTAAGACGTCATGCATAGTTCTTATTTATCTTAAAGATCTGAGTTGTAAAATATGCATAGTTTATTTGGAAATTTTATCGTAAGTATTTGTACATGAGTCGAAAACTAAGACACATTAAATCACAGTCAAACACAACCTACGAGGAACCTTATGCTAATATCAAACGGCCTACAAATGCGACCTTTATTCCAAAGGAAACTATGGAAACTAATGAGGAAAAAGAGAGTGTATGATAAGCGAGTGAGCTTGTATCTACAGAATCAGAATTGGCTTAAGATAAGGAAACAGAAGGACAGGAGAAGACGTAGGATATTGTCCAGACTATGGAAAGCAAAGCAGTTATCCATGCTTAGACGCATGTACAGTCAGTCTATTTGATGAATTGATCCAACATGTCTCCATACGCTTTATGGAAATGTTTGTACAGGGTGTCGTAGGTAATATGGTCAACTAGGTTTGGCTGACCGGGCACTTCACACTTCAAAACTTCTTTGTCGACGAGGTCCAACACAACTCCGGATTTCACTAACTTACCTGGTCCAACATTCTTCTTTGAAAGTTCGACAAGCTCATCGTAAGTGCCCTTCATATTGAGACTGTAGTTAACGATCATATATCTTTTTTTGTTGTGCTTACTGCCCATTCTTTACTCCGAGTATTGCTAAAATATATCTGTCTTTGAAACCTGCATTTACACCTGAGTGCCAAGTGTTAGTAAATGACGCCTCCACTATGGTGCCTTGGGGAACATTGTAAAACACCTGGTCACCAATAAAGAATGCGTGTCCAAATTCTGGTGGAGACAGAGCCACCCACAATTTTCTAACATTTTCCGGCGTCGTTTGTAATTTTTTAACAGATCCTCCCATTGTGTCTTGGTGCGGAGGTGTGAATTGTCCAGGTTCAAACTTATAAACATTTATATCTATTGGTTCTTTCTTGATATCAAATTTATCATAAAAATCATCTCCAATTAAATCTGCCAATCTATCATTTTTAATCCAGAATGAATACGCCGAATCCTTGTACCAAGTTTCACATTGTTCCTCGATCGCTTGTACATGATTGTTTTTTTGTGCCTGTCCTTCGTAGTAGTCATTCGTTCTTTGATATAAGTTTGTTTTTTCCTGTGTGGTATTGTTTACAATATCCATAAATTTTTCAAAGTCAATATTCAGTACGCCGTGGTTTACTATGTCAGACATTGTTTAACCTTGACAGTTTGATCATCACACTTGCTAAATTTATTTCTGGATCTGCCACAAAAGAATGGTCAACCAACCCTTGTTTAATGATTAGTACCGCTTTGTCTTGTGCGTCTTCGTCCTTGGATATAATTTCTAAGTTGTCATACAACCATCTGTATATCTCCTCGCACTCCTCTGGCCTTGCTTGGGCACAAACAAGTTTTCTGGCTTCTTGTATTTTGCCCTGTTTGAAAAGATCCACCATCTGCAACCTGTAATCCTGCTGTCCTGAGTCACCACTTGCTGGTGGCATCAGTTTGCCGTTCCTACAATTCTGCTGTATCATGTTGATACACTTTCTAAGATCGGGATATGATGCTTTTACATATGTGTCAAGTACTTCTATATCTGGCTCCATTTGTTCAGCTATTAATATTTCTGCTGTTCTCGCCGTGAATTCATTTTTGTCTATTGTTTCCATATGGAATCCTTGGCATCTTGAATGCAGTGCCGGGATAACCCTGTTGGGATAGTTGCAAGTCAATATGAATCTTGCTGATGTGTGATACATTTCCATCACGCCACGCAACGCCGCCTGTCCGTTCGGACTCATGTAATCTGCCTCATCCAACAAAACATATTTGTATGCACCAAATGGCATAATCTGTACAAATGAATTAATTTTTTCTCTTACTGTGTCTACTGAATTTTCTCTAGAAGCATTTATTTCTAGTATGTCATAACTGCTTACCTCTAGTTCTTGGAATAGCACTTTTGCCAGCGTAGTTTTACCCACACCTGGAGCACCGCTCAACAACAAATGCGGAATCGCTTTGTCATCAATCCATGTTTGTATTTGATTACGTTGTGCATCATCTCGCACAACATACTCTTTCAATGTTTTTGGTCTATATTTTTCTACCCAAAGTTCTTTCATAATACAAATGTTAATATTAACAGAAACACACCCACAATAGCAAGAAAATATCCTGGTGCGTGTAATAGAGGAATCAAGCTGACCCACCTTATAAATTTCTTCATTTTTGTTTTTCCATTAATATTTGTTTTGGCGTTTTGCTTCCTGGATGTAGTTTTGCCAGCCTACAACTCAATAATTTTTTAGCACCCTTGCTTGTTATTATAACAGGTTGTCCATTTGCATCCAACTCTATTTTTTTAATTTTTGTTGATACATTACGAAATCTCCCAACCTCGACAAGGTCACCAACCTTTACGGTAAGTTTATATTCCTTCATTTACGTAACCACTTTCTTGCGGCTTCAATAGGATTTTTCAATCCATCATATGTTGAATCAATAAACTTGATATGTTTATAAAGTTTCCCAGAAAGTTTGTCAATAGACTTCTGTAACCTATCGACTTTGTCGTTTAAGTTCTTTATTTCTTCTTTTGTCACTTTACACTTCTTTTTAAATCGTCTCTATTGTTGACAAACACTCTCACCAGTCTTGATACCTCAACTTCTTCTGTTTTGAGTGTTTTAGGATTTGTAAAGATCACTTTGCTTTTGTTGACTTCTAATTTTATACCTATGTCAGAGGCCACCACAATGGCGTCATCCGTGTTCTTTCTCCAATCATGAGAACTATATTCTGTCATGCAACTATTATACAGCTTTTTCTTTGTACTGTCTATATAATTGTTCTGTGGCCATGTTTTTACCTTTGGCCTCGACCTGTATATCAAAGTATTCAGAGAACGACAATGCCCAATCATTTACCTTTCTATTTGGTAATAAGTCACTATGTGCTCTAAGTTTCTGTTTTTTGCAACCACGTGCAAGTAGATCCTTAATGTTGTGCATCTCAGTGTGTGTTTTGTCTCCTAGTTCTGCCACTGCGAGATGTTCGTCCCTCGAATAGGAGTAATGCATACTTGGCCTCTGTCCTCGCCAACTGTCGATAACACGTTTTACCCTGTCATCAGTAGCTTCAATGTATTCCTCATCTCTGATCCAGTGGTGATGTATGTCTAGCACCAGTGCTAGATCCTTTTCAAGTTCTAGACTCTTCTCAAGTCCATGTCCCATCTCATCGTTCTCGATTGTAATCAAGTTTCGAGCTTCTTGGGATAGTCGTGGAAGTGCCTTACGTATGCCATCTGGTCCCTGTCGTCCTGAGATGTGTACGTTAATCTTGCAACCATCTTGGAACGATTTGCCAAATCCCATCCAACGAGCCATGTCAGCATGATATTCAAATTCTTCAATACTACGTTCTACTATTTCTGGAGTGTCACTTGACAGGACACAAAATTGTCCAGGATGGAAACTTACTTTGACATCTAACCTTCTTGCCATCTCACCAACAGGTGCAAATAAATTTGCCAAGTGGCTCTGTAACTCTGGTCTTTGCCACCAAGACTTCCAATCTTTCTCTGTGTATCCTTGTAGCATTTCACTACCAAGTCTGACCATCCTGCGTTCAGGTGGGAGAGATCCTACACGTTGCACCAATCTACGTGCGGCAAGTGTATTGTGAGTCATGATATCCCACTGTCGTTGTTCGGCCTCGTCCTTGTGTTCTCGTAGCCAACGCATAGTGGTTGATCTTCCGTTGAGCTCTCGGTCTTTAGCGTTAACTTTCATGCCACCAAATTCGCTAGTGTCATTTAGCCATTTGCAACAGAAACCAAAACGTTGTATCATGTAGATATTATAACAGATATTTTTTAAATGTCTACTCTTCTAGTAGTGTTTCCATCATGGCCCAGTGTCCAATGATGTCACTACAATGCAGTTTGAATCCGTATTCTCGGTCGATGTCTCTTAAAATTTTATTTGCTTTTGCCATGCTTATACCTGCATTGGCTGGTAATTGTAATGCATTAATTGTTTTTTTCTTCAATCCTTTTGCCGCTTGTACTCTATGCCAACCATCTGTTAACAAGTAATATCCTGAATCTTTTATTGGCGTAACCAGTATTGGATCCCAAACGCCATCTTTCTTCAACTTGTTAATCCATGTTCTTTTTTCTTTATTAAGTGGACGCTCAACGCCCAGTCCCATCTCTGCCATGGTGACTAATTTATCTACTTCAACTTTAACTTTTTTTATCTTAATCGCTTTCATATTCGATATAATTTATGTCGTTTATTATTTGCCATTCTGGACCCTTAGGAAGTGGTCTTCTTTGTGGATAGTCATTTACATCTGATATTTCCCTGTATTTGTTTGCACAGGCAGGCCCACAAAAGGGTCTAATAATTCGTTTATCGTATTTGGTATCATGCAAACTATCATACCAGTAAATTGCGTTTGTGAAAGTTTTCTTACAGACGTAACAAGTATGGTTAATCATTACCCGGAAGTTTTGTCATCTGTTGGGCTCCACCCATGTTGATGTATCCGGCCTTGTGTCTGTTGAAGTCAGGCTCTTCGTCTGATACTAGAAGTATATCGTTTTCGTCTATCATTCTCACTTCCATTTCGATACCTATGTCGTCCCCGTTAGAACCTTTTTCTTTCCGTTTAAGTTTGAATGCTCTCGACCATCTACCATGTGCGACAAGCACCCATTGGCCTATCTCGACATCATCCTGCAGTTTACCCACAGCGTATACCTTGCCCCATCTAGGGTGGATACCTTCTGCAGTACCATCGTCATCAACCAGTATGATTCCACCTTTGGATTTGGTCTCTCCAAAGTGCATGTCGGATACTAGTACTCTCTTTTTAAGGGGGGTGATATCATTCTCGACAGTGTATTGTTTTCCACCATCTGATCCAAAGCCTTTTGCCTGTGCTGATTGTATGTCCATCTTAGTATTATTATACTAGATCTATTCTAAGCCGTCAAGTGCCGCGTCTATACCTTTTTTAGATTTTGTTTCTGTTTTTGGTTTAGGTGCTGTTTTCTTAGGTGCTGTTTTAGATGCTACTGCCGAAGGCTTTGCCACTTGTTTAGGCGGCTCTCTTCTTGGTGCTGGCATTGGCTTACTGACTGGCGTGTCGCTTACCATACCTTTTGGCTGTTCGTAATACTTCTTAATGATAGTTTCTTTTGGAGTCACTACCTTACCGCCTGCGCCTATTACATCGCCTCTTGCATTAACGTTCATGTTTCCAACTGCTTGTACACTTTCGTTTGCAGATCTTAATTTTTCTATGTCAATCATGCGTCCCTGCATTGATTTGTACATTCTTTTCCTGGGTGCTCTTGCTACCATAATAATATGCTCCTATATAAATTACTTATCATCTTAGAAATTCGGTGATGTCTAAATTGTACAGCAAAGGATTTATCTTGTGTACCCCTATCAAAAATAAACAGAAACTGGCCACACTTGATCCTCGACCTACACCCCATACAATGTTGTTAGCTCTTAGTGTGTCTACAAAATAAATTAAAAACTGTAGCACCTGTATAAATTTTTTCTTCTCAAACAGGTCATACTCCATCTGTACTCTAAGTTTTTCTTCGTCGTTTTGACATTTGTCTAATAACCATTGCAACACATTAATTTGGTAATACTTCTCAGGCATGTGCCACCTGTCGCAATTTTCTTTGTCAAATTCACTAATGGCTGGTCTTTGTGGCACTGTGTTTACCACTGGCAAGTCTATGCCAAGCTCTTTCAAACTGTCAGTGTACTTTGTGATGTCGCTGAAATATAATTTTGTTATATCAAAATCTGGATCTGTGTATAGCAAGTCGATGACATCCTCTTCCGAGAATATCACGTCACCGTGATCATTTATCTTTGTCTTTACCGCCATCTAAAACCTTTGGTTGGAACTCAAATATTTTAGCATGATACTCGTGCTGTTTGTCAACAGGAATCTCGTTATTGTTCCAACTGAAGTGTCCTGTGTAGATGCCTTTGTCAAGTTCTTGATCATATGTTGCCGTGTCTGCCCTCAACCACCATGGATCGAATTTACTGAACTTCGCTGAAAACCAATCGGGTCTATCTAACAGTATAAGCTCTTTGCTGTCTTTGTCAACCGAATAGGTAATACCATCACCTTGCCATGAGGATAATTCGACGTAATTGATAACAATCTTGCTGTCCAGTATAGCATTTGCTTTGCAAAAACACACCGCGGCCATTATTTGATCATATGGAGGCTTTGGTAATTCAATAAATCTGTTTGTGGTGCTTTTCTTTAATGTTGTGTAGAGAGGTTCATCCCTCCACGTGGTTATCGTGTTGGCGAAGACCTGTTCGAATAAGTTCTTAAGCCTCTCGAAATATTCCGTTTGTTCTTTAAGACTGGCTGTGTGTGGAGTCAATGATATGTTCAGTTTGTATTCATTTGCAAACAGTTCACCGTCCACTATTATGATTGATCTGAATTTTGTCTTCCAGGTAAATGTGTTTGACATCAAAACTATTTACTAGTCGATGTTGACCAAGTCGCCAAGGTCTGGCTCGCCTCTCAACTTCTTGTTGTTCTTATGCCATTCCTCTATACGTCTCTGCCTCACAGCATCTTGATATGTCTTAAGTGCCATCTGTAGATTCTGTAACATTTCCGGATTACGTCCACGTCTTGCGATTGCAACTTTTCTAGATAACTCTTTGATTCTTTTGGATATGTCTTCTTCTGACATGTTGCCTATTTCTTCTTGTAATGGATGGAAGTACATTATACTCCTTTGCTATTATGCGTACTGTTTCCCTAGTTGGTGCATCAACACAGTTGTGCCTCCGTCTGGTGTCATGAATTCATAAAGAACTCTACCTAGACCGGGAGATATCTGATCTGAAGTTCCATCACTGCCGTGTACGTTGTCTGCTTTAATAGTGGCAGTTGGGAACGTCAGAGTTGATGCTGTTGGAGCCACAATAATGTCAAGAATTATTCTCCCCAAGGCGCCAGATGGTGGGAAATTTGTAAATGTAAAAGTTGTTGATGCTGTGACAGTAGCAGTTTGGTAATGCCCGTTCTCATGATTAAGAGTGATTGCACCACTAGATACGCTTCCGTGTGCATAAACAGTTTCTGATGTGTCCTTTAATTTTGCTCTTGTAACTTCGTTGTCTGTGAAATTACTGGCCGCATTCATGTTTGCCTTGTTTGTTTGTAGATTTACAATCTCTGTTACCGCTTCTGTAAAGTTATTTTTTATCGCAGTGAAATTATCTCTGAATCCTTGTGAGCTGTTGTCTTGCCCTGCTTTTGGATACGCTCCGTCTACATTTCCTGGTACTATATTACTTGCCATTTATTAAATTCCTTTATCCCTAAATTTAAGATATTTATCGTTAGCTCTTTCTACCTTAATTATTGTACCTGCCGAAGGCACCTCTTTGGTAAAATTAATCGTTGTTTTCTTAGTTGTAGTATCGTGTGTGAGAGTTATCCCAAACTCGTGGTCGGCTGATCTAATAACGCCGTCTGCAGTAAGGTAAGCAGGTTTAACATTATTGTCTGCTGTAACACCAGATCCAACAAACACAGTTGAAGTTCCTTCCTTGACTAAGATATCCTCTTCATGTAATATTTCTGCTACTTCAAACGCAGTTGTAGATCCATCACCGGTAAAGGTTTCTGTAGCAACTTTGCTCTTGCTTACAACATATCTATCTATAATGAATGATATATTTTTAAAATTGTAACCACCGTCTGCTATTCTTTTCTTAACTAATTCAGAAGTTCCTGGCTTGCAATAGCAAATAGGTACAGCTTTAACAAATCCCAGTGGTGCAAGATCTCCACTTTGTGTTGTTTTCATCCAAAGAGGTAGATAGTCCCATTCTTTATGACCGAGACTCTTCATTCGTGATCTCATATTGGCAACTGCATTTGGATACAACGTTTCAATGAAGCCAAGGTCAGCACTTAATTGATTTGCAAATCTAACCTTTGATCCCGAAGTGCTAAAAGCAAGTCCACTATCTGTTGTCACTTCGTAGTTTATGTAATCTGCTGTAGCATTCATACTTGATGCTCTTGGTCCTAAGATTGGTTTAGCCACTGCGTCTCTCAATGTAATCGAACTGGACACTGCCAATCCTGAACTGTTCTCTAATTGGTCTTTAATTTCTATATACACAACTTCATACTTGATAGTTGTTCCATCTTTGGCTACCGCTGTTTTTAGGTCACCAAAATATAGCGTTTTAGGTGCATGATTCTGTTCCATCTGTGTTTGGAATGCCGTCAACGTTTGGGCTTCCAACCCTGACAACATTAACATATCTGGTTTTATCTTCATGCCAAAGTTTGAATCCTCTGGTCTATAAATGTATTCTGGAGAATTGATATCTGGATCTTGAGCTATGTTGTAAAAAATATTCTGATCAATAAATGATGTTGCGTGGCCTGTCATGTTTCCATACTCTATTGTAGTGTATGGTATGTCAATGTTTAACGTAAATTGCTTAGACGTCGCTGATGATTGGTATTGGTCACTTACCGTTACTGTGAATGTGTATGCTCTAGTGGAGTCTGTAAAATCGTTTGGATCAATAGCACCTATTAGATGACCGTCAGTTGATAAACTTATACCTGTTGGTAATGAACCTGACGTAACAGAATATTGTAGCACCCTGTTAGCGGCATCTGACTCGGCCTCTATTGATAGTGTGCTTGGAATGTCTGCTTTCAG
>VMHT01004222.1_pt1 | contig 10898 bp, 17 predicted proteins | sample 4693611 | NCBI WGS metagenome assembly VMHT01 (sample SAMN12280063, study PRJNA550983) | marine metagenome | isolation source: seawater sampled from same location over 5 years 0.02-0.2 micron viral filtrate | place: USA: collected off the coast of southern California halfway between the port... ... | reverse complement strand
CTCCAGAAGTTAACGTGTACTCCATTACCTCCGCCATCTGCAACCATTTTGGCTCTATCTAGCAAGTGCAAAGGATCACTATTAATACAATAGCAATACACAACGTTTGTTCCTGCTAACACCCGCTGTATGACGTCTATGCGAGTCTTAAGGGGTAAACAAGCCGGGTTTGCCATTATCTCATCTTCTTTAATAAAGTCAACTCCGCCTTCTACGAATGCAGTAACAATTTCAACTAATGCTTGTTCTGTTAGTCCTGTCTTAGGTTTAACAATACTACCTAGTAATGGTTTGTTATAATTGCCTGTAAGTTTTCTAAATCCTGATAATCCGTAACGTGGTGCAACTGCATCACATAATGAAAAATCGATATCTAAATCTAATAGTTCACATCTGTGAATATAATCGATGTCCATTTGTCCACCCATTAACACACAAAGTAATTGTGCTATTCCATCAGTTTCCCAGTCAATAATTCTATAGGGCCAAGCAATTTTAACTATGCCTGTGTTCTTTCCTATAAAGTCTGCTGGCTGTCCAATAATCTTTGCTGAGTATTGTTCAATCAACTCTGGTGTTTCATATTCATTTCTTACACTAGGGTTACCTACACTTTGCCCGACTGCTAATCCAAATGCCGCCTTGTTTAAGTCGTTACCTTCTAGTTTGTATGTTACTGTAAAGTATTCCTTGGGATCTACTTCACTCACGTATATATCAAGCATAATGTATTGTACCTTCTTTATTCTTTAATGTCAAACATATATTTGTCATCTGTGTCACAAATATCTCTAACTACTGTTAATTCTACATCGGTTAAGTATTCAACTTGACTAACTTCATATGGGTATAATATAAAAATGTCGCCTTCGCTAAATATTTGTCCGTTAATTTTTACTTTTCCTTTTCGCATACAGTTGATCTCTGTACCTTTTTTATGAAAGTGATCCTGATGGAATTCACCTTTTTTGTGTCTGTGAATACCAACTTCAAAGTTTGCCTTAAAAGCCGTAGGTTCAAAGTTACCTACAAACCATCCACCTTTCATATCATCTAATTTAAATTTCTTCATTTATGTTCCTCTAACAAGTTATATTCATATAACTCTTTTGGTGTATTAACTATAAGCATATCAGGATCGTGTACATCCATAAACTTAACTTCGTTAACGTAAACTTTACACATATCAGTTAGTTCAGGATAGTCTAATATTAATTCATTATCTAATATTACAGTATCAAAGTTTCCTACTTCAAGTGTTCTTTGTAAAACACTTCTGCCATTACAGGCAACAACTGCGATTGGGTAATCCCAACCTATCCACTTATCGTTTGATACAGATAGTTTGCCCATCCTTTATGTCCTTCATCTAATGTGTGTCCACCTGTGCCACAGGGCCAGCCTTGACTTTTTGTCATGTCAATAAAACTTGGCATAATGTAATTAACATCTTTAAGCCATTCGCTGTCTGGTTCGTCAAGTGCAAACGTTTGTATTAATTTTACTTTTAAACTTTTTGCAATTTGTTGTAAGTTCCACATACGTTCAAACTGCATTTGTTTTCTACTTTCAGTTCCTAGTGTTGTTGTATACAGTTTATGCATTTTATTAATTGTGTCAACTAACATAGGATCTAAATTCATTTCATCGTTACCTGGTATATGTCCTGGTATGTTATAACATACATTATGATAAGGTATATACTTTGCACCTTGCCAATCCACTGGTAACTCATCACGTTCAAACGTTGTCCAACAAACAACAACAAGTAATTCTGCACCTGGATGTTTATTACACCATTCACGCATAAAACGTATTGTGCGTCTTGCTATTCTGTTCCCACTTGTTCCACGCATTGCTTCATTTACAACTGCTGGTATACTTAACTTATCTGCAAGTAGTTTGGGCCAACTGTTACGCAATCTGTATGTAGGTGTGTCATCATTATAAGGTAATCCTAATTCATCACCTTCGGTCCAACTATCACCATTTGCATACAAACATTTAATCATCCACGCCACCATTTGTTATGATAGTTAGATAAATCTTCTGGAGTACCAACCGGGCTAAAGTTCTTTGCTTCTACCTCATACGGTTTAACAATATTATTTTTAAGTGTGTAATTATACACTGGTGCTAGATAAAATTCGTTATTATGTCTATCATTGTTTTCAATCATTTGTTCAGCACCTTCAACAAATAAACTTCCTTTGCTCCAATGGTATAAACCAACAGTAGCCATATTACTAATTGCGACTTTCTCTGCCGCTTCTGTTATGTGCCCGTCGTCATTAATCTTAACAAAACTATGTTTATTATGATTATGTGGGTAGGTCATTACCCAACTCACGTGGGGCTCAAGTTTACATTTTTCTAAAAACATTTCGCTATCCCAATGTAACACTTGATCACTGTTAATACTAATTAAAGGTTCATCGTTGTTTATAAATTCTTTTGCTTTTAATAAACTACAAGCGGCACCTTCTGTAAGATGATCTAATACAACAATATTAACATTGTCTGCAAAACTTTCTAAATGTTCTCTGAGCCATGGATAATCAACAAGATGTTCTTGTTGGACTACGAATGTATAGTTACCAGCAATACCTAAACTATCAACAGCACTTTGTATCATTGTAGTGCCGCCAACTCTTACTAGAGGTTTAGGAACAGTGTATCCTGCATCTTTGAATCTACTGCCGGCTCCTGCCATTCCAATTATAATATTCATTGATTTCCTACTTATATATGTATGGGTCTTTTTTCTTAATCTCTTTTAATTTTTTTCTGTAAGCACGTTCAAGTTTAATTCGGTAAACTATGTCACCAAACCAACGTTTAATTTTTTTTAGTATATACATTTTATGAGTTCCATATTGTTTACTGTTGCAAGTGAGCAACAATAGTTTTTGCTAATTTTATATGTCCTAATTCATTAGGGTGTCTTCCGGGAGCCCTTACGTCTTCAAGGTGTTCGTATTCCATTAATTGTCTATTGAAACTAATGGGATATGGGGATATTGCATCCAACCATTTATTATTTGCTTCAGGTCTACCTACTACAAATTCAGGATTGTCTAACGCATATACTTGTAATAAGTTAATTCCTAAGTTATCACAGGCTTGCTTTAACAACCATTGTAAGTTAAAGAACTTATAACTATTTACCTTACTACTGTTCAGCATAGTACGAATCTTATGATATTCTGGAAGTAGTCTATCTAAATCCTTATCATTTGTTTTATTTAAATGGGGATTGTTTAATAGCATACTAATATACTCATTGTCAATTGATTCCCATTCTGTATATCCATTATTGTGTTTTCGTTTGACACTAACTGGCGCCTCTATTCTTTCGTATGTTGTCCAGGCAACTATTACTTGTAATTCATTTGGATTACCTTTATAGTTTCTAATGTAATCTATTGTTTTACGAAATATTCGATCATTACTGCCGCCACCTAATCCTTCATTAACTAGTTGAGGTATCTTTAATTGCCTGGCAACGTGCCAGGGCCATGACTTATAAAATTTATAATCCAGCTCGTCAATAGTACCATCTTTAAGTTCTTGCCCAAACGTCCAACTATCTCCATTAACATATAAAGTTTTAATCATATTAGTGATCCCACTGTGCATCTACTTTAGGTTTAATAATTTCAAACACTTGTCTATGTCCTTCGTAGTCACAATGTCCTGTATTCCTTTTGTCAGGGTACTCTCTACTAAAATATCCCCAATCAACATTTGCATAATTTACTTCAGGTAGCAGTCTTTCAAAGTCTGGCTGGTGTCCCATAAAAATGTGTGGTATATTATTTGTTTTCATCAGCAAGTGTGCTGATGTTAAAATACCAATGTCATACTCATTTTTAATATCAAATGAGAAAAAGTCTGCTACCCAATTCTGTAATACTCTTAAACGTGCATCTGGTTCGTGTCTTTCAAACTGTGCCCAATGTGCCTTAACATCTCTATCAAAAAAACTATCTAAATTTTGTAGTGTTTCACTTTGCATACTATTATCAGTTGTAACTGGAATAGGTCTTCGAAACTCTGCTGGTGTGTATCTGTCATATGGTGGATAGTCTTCATAATTTAAATGTTCGATTGTTGGTTCTGTTCCCATAGGTTTATCTTGCCCAGGTTTAAACCAAACAGTTCTTGCCGCATTTGTCATGCTAATAATAACAAAAGGTTTATAATTACCTACTGTCATTCTTTCAACTGCGTGTTTAACTTGCAACCAAATAGTGAAGTTACAACACCCACTTCTACCAATTACTTTTTGTTCCACACCTTTGTATTCGGCAGTAAGTCCACCAAAACTTTTTTCAAAACAATCATGGTCAGGTAGTCCACTACCATTACTAAAACTATCACCGCACGTTATAATTAAATTTCGCATATGTTATTTTCTCTAATATATCTGTTAAGTTCTCTTGCCCAAAGCATATGTCCGTATTTGTTTGGATGCATACCCGAAATAACTTTTGTATTATATTCAGTGTCATCTTGATTTGTAATATATCCATGAAAACTATGTGGTGCTTCTGTTTTACCATAGAATCTTTTACTGTCTACTTGTTCCCATAACCAACCATCGTTTTGTCCGTTGTAATGAAAGTTCCAACGTGGATCAGCATTACCTACCGTCATCTTTTCTGTTTCACTGTTAACGTAATTTTTATCTTGCCATTGCGATATCTGTGTTTCATCTACATTATAAAATGCTTGAAAGAACAAGTAGTTAATCTTATGTACTTTAAAAAAGTTTTCTAATTGTAGTACTTGTTGTACATATCGATTAACATACTCTTCTTTATTCCATAAGTACATTCTGTAGTTATCAAAGAAGGGTTGCATACCTCTTTGCATATACGGATGGTTAGTTTGATTGGGCCATATAGTAGTCCAGCCAGAGCCGTTACGTTCGTCTACAGGATCCTTATAGTAAAAGTCCTTACGTTCAGGACTAGTTAAGCCAACTATGACAAACAAATTGTTTTCACAGTCTATATCAGGCTTAATATAATTTTCAGTAATCCAACTTAATGTTGTTCTTACAATTCTATCATTACTTGCGGCAGGATAAGATATGTTTGTTAAGTCATCTGCTTTAATCATATCCTTTAACATAGTGGGCCAAATTTTAGGAATGCGATATGCATTGTTCTCTGGATCCCAATCACTTACAGTGTCTGGTAAAGCAGGATCTCTAATCTCACTGCCAAATGTCCAACTATCTCCTGTTGTTAATAAGTGCATTAATAAGCCGCCTTTATCTCTTCAAATTGTGTACTTGGATCTAAATCTTCTACACTAGTTCTCCAAAGTGTTTCCATTAATTGTGGAACAATTTGTATCATTTTAATATTTCTTTTTTGTGCTTGTTGATATATTAATGTTCCAGGACTTAACATACTATCTCCTGGATCTGTAGTATAACCACCTTGTAGTTTTAATGCTAATGGATAAGTTTCCCAATTATAATAACGATATGAATCACAAGCAATATCCATACTAGGACTATCACCCCAGAATATAATATCACTTAATCCGTGTTTACCAAAGTCGTTTGGTACTAAACCTCTGTTACCAATACTATAGTATATACTTCTTTCTTCAATAGGTCTCGGACCAAATGTTTTTCCATCTGGTGTTAGCATATCATATCTGCATTTAATTACTTTATCATATCTAAAATTATTCTTTACTTCAACTTCACGTTTCATAAAGTTTGATTTTTGTATACTGTAAAGCATATTACCAAACGGGCCTGCATGATTAATTGAAGTTTGATAATCTAGTTTAATTAAATTATGTACACTATCATTAATAGTTTCTTCTAATATTTTGTAGTCATCTAATTTATGTAACTTGTCACCTGAGGTTGTCCAAGTATGACAATAAATATCTGCTGGTGTATCTCTAAAGTAATCCATTAAACGTGGCATAGCAACTTTAAAAGTTCTAAGTTCACCACTAAAACATATTGCAGTATTAGAGTGTTTCATAATCGCCTCCTCCTGTCATATGTTCTTGTTTAGGTCTTACTAGTTTAATTGGGGGATATATTTGTTCTAAGTTTAAGTTACATTCTTTTAAGTAATACATAAAAACGTGTTCAGGTCCATAATGTAATTTCTCTGGCATTTCAAAAAACTCTATTGGATGTCTATGAAAGTGACTGTAAAAATCACAAGCAATATCATAAACATCTGTTGGTCCTTGCCAATACAAATCTCCACAACGACTTCTGTGATTGCCTTCTTCAAATCCTAAATGTATAACTTGTAACGTATCTTTCTTAGGTTCAGGTACTTGCCAATCTTCGTCAAACATAGTGTCCCAACGTAATCTGACAACTAAATCAAAGTTACTATTATTCTCTATCTCAAATTTCTTTTTTAAATGTGATGCCACCATTACGCCATAAAACTGACTTTGGTAATTAACATCATGTAATGCTTGGTCTAACCCTGGAGTAAATTCAATTTGTTTTTGTGATACTATTTCTAGTCCAGGCAATTCTCTACGAAGTTCTTGTATTTCAGAATTAGGAACCTCTTCTATGTCATCAATACCTTTAGTCACTTTAACAAAGTTTGGTGCACTACGAGTATTCCATGTATGTCCAAAGTAATGTACTTCATGTTCTTTAAATACATCTTTCCAAGTTGGTAAACATTTACGCCAACTCTGTCTTAATTGTCCACTTAAACAAATTGCTATTTTCATAATGTTATCCTTTTAAAACCAGTTCCAAACTCCACGTATTGCTAAACACAAATACATAAGTTCCATTAGTGCTCTGGGTATATCTTTATCTTTGTAACCCATGTATACCCAAATACTACAACTGAATAATGCAACTGCCCACCCTAGCCACTGTAGTTCTCCGTTACCACTTGATAATATAAATGCACTTATCATTGCTAGGATAAAACCTAACCATCTAAATCCATCCAGTTTTTCGTAAAAGCGAATTTTCATAATTGCTTACCCAATCTGAGCAAATACCAAAGCAACCTTCAGGGACGGTATCTTTCTCATTTTGCAAACATATAACACTTTTAGATGTTACTTGTTTGTAAGGGTATGTCCAAATATACCCTTTACTTGTTAATGTTCTTTCATCTTGTTCATGCCAAAAGCAATGTATGTAATTAAATAACATAAATTCTAATGCTTCTAAATTTTTTGCATGATTCCAAAATGCATTGTTGCTTATAAAATTTTGTGTAACAGGGTATGTAGGTTTGTCGTGTCCTAGCCATAACCTTTCATTAACAAACCACACATCAACTTCGCAGTCAAAACCTTTGTCAACTGCGTTAAGTAAATACTCAGGATCGTTTTCCCTCTCAGGTTTTGGACCTGCTGTATTTCCTCTATGTGCGATTAGTTTCATCTTTTTTTCTTATACTCCAAGTTTTATCATCCAGTTCTTCCCAAATAAGATTATCGCCTACGTCCCATCCTACTTGATCTAAACACCCAGGGGGAAATTCTAAAAACAGTTCTTTTGTCTTGCCGTTCTCTTGTATTTCTACTGTCCAACTATTTGTTCCTGTTTGTTTATATTTCATTATTTCTTCCTGTCTGCTTCTTGTTCTGTAATCATTACACCATAACGTTTTGGATTTTGGTATACACTTTTAAACCATATACTACCTTGTGCATCTAAATCTGCAACTCTGTAATGAAGTTCATCTCTTAATCTATCGCCATAGTGTTGCAATTTTTTCAAACGATCTTTAGGATTTGAATATACTTTTGTTTTCTCTCGTACAAAAGGTTGCATAAAACCATAGTCGGCAATTTGTGTATGATCCCAGCCATCTAAATTTATTTTCGCAACTGCTTCTCTGGCTCCTAATATTGCCCAATCACCATTTGGAACATCCATACCAACACTACACCAAATACTAAGACGTTGCATATTTTTAATATGATTCTGTGTTAAGAATTTATTTTTAGGAGGAAGTATACCTTTATCTAAACTCATTTTAACGCCTTCTCTAAAGCCGCCTCTGTATGCTTGTTCTGGTGTTGCGTTAATAACTACATCACTAAATGTGTCTGCCATTTGGAAGTATGTATGCATCCAACAAAAGTCTACACTATGAGCACCATCTTCACTTTGGTCATTCTCATGACTATTCATATTCTCAATAACGTGTTTGGGCCATAGTTTAAGTCCACCATTACCGTATGCTAAACTATTAACAATGTTATGTCCACACCAACTAAAGATATAATCGCTTTGTTCTTCTTCGTCAATCTCAATAGTTTGTTTAAAGAAATCTTTGTGTACAACATTGTCCCCGTCTACTGTAACTAATCTTCTTTTAGTTGCAATCCTACCTGCTTCATTGTGTGCCGCATCGAAACCCGTAAAGCCGTCAACACGTTTAGCCCATGGGCACTTGCTTAACAAGTCTGCCCAATTCTTTTCTTTGTTTGGTTCATCGTAACTAATGTAAATTACATCAAAGTCACTAATTGGATAAGTCTGTTTCATTTTCTATTTCCTTATAAGCCATAAACACATTTACATCATCTTCTGTAAGTATTTCACAACTATTGATTTTTTTATATTCTTTAATATGATATTCTAATTCTTGCTTATGTTGTAAATCTATTTCAGCAAGTGATAGCAAATAATTTCCTTTTGGCACTACCCATAATTTTCTTTTAGAAGGTAAACTACTTGCTACATTAATTTTTAAATTTCTTGTTTCTTTATTAAAAAGTAATGTTACAAGTCTTTCAGGATTCCATAAAGACGGATCTAATTTATGTAACATTGAATTGTTTCGAGAAGCATTGCTACTAATGTCAACAATCTTTACAGGGGCTGAATCTGTATCAATAATGTAATTATTTAAATTAACATCTTGCATTTTTAAAAATTCTTCTCTAGTAATATTTGTTACTAGATCATCTTTAAATTCTTCTTGTTGATTCGCTGACATTGATAATATTTTACCAAACGAATCGTAATAAAGAAAAAACTGTTGTTCTTCTTTATCTTTTTTTAGAGAACCAAAATGTTGTTGCATCATTTGATTAAATTCTAAATCGCTAAATTCTGACATTATACTCCTGCTTGTTTCTCTAAAGTTTTAATTAATTCATCTGTACACCATGACTTAACACAATAATGTACTGGCTTTGTTTGATAGTAGTTATTAATCCACAAACCTTCTTCATTATATTGTCCGTCTAAATAATCTGTCCAGTCTGTATCACTAACTGTGTAATCTAATAATCCTTGGCATCTACTTTTCATATGTACAAAACTAAAAGATTGTGGAGGTGTTACTTTATCTTCCCAACCTAATAATCTAATTGCCATTCCATAAACCTCATCAGTGTAAGCAACATCATTAGTATTAATTCTCATAAACTCGTTTGAATACTTTTCCCAATCCCTATAGATATCTTCTACTTGTAAATAAAACAATAGTGCTTCTTTACTTTTCTTAAAGTATGTTAATGCACTGTAGGCATTATAAAATTGATTTTCAGAAAACCCTCTTCTATAATAAGTATCGTCTCCAACTATATCTCTAAACGTGTGTATTTTATTACACACTCCAATTGGGAAGTTTCTGGCTTTCATTATTTCCCAATAGTAGTTTACATCTGTTGTGAAAAGCATATCAGCATCAAGTTTAATAGTTTCGTCATATGGCGTCATATGATAAACTTTCCACTCATTTTGTAACTTCCAATTATGCATTATTGCTTCGTCTGTCCAGGGGATAATTTTGACATCGAAAACGTCTAAATAATGCTTAGGTAGTTTTTCTAAATCTTCTTCAGTCATACCTACTGTTAAGTCACTCGGCCCTTTTGTTTGACTTGCTTTCAAACTTAATGCTAGTGCATATGCCATTCGAGGATAGTCCCCAAATTTCTTACTGTATTGTGCAAATGTAAAATATCCTTTACTCATGAATAAATCTCCATAAACTTATCATAATTTTTTTCTAAAGATTGTTTGTTGAGCATATGTACATTTGTATCTTTAAGTAATACAGGAATAGTTTCTGTTTCTAAAACTATACTTCCTTTTTTAACATCTAATATATTTTCCATTCCAAAACTATTGATTTGTCTAACAGGTAAAGGTTTAATATAGTCGTCTCTAAAGCCGCCAATTATATGACTTGCAATCGCGGCTGTTATATCATTACGAAAGTATTGATAAGGAATTCTAAATGTCTTTTTATAAAAGTCGTAATTTTCTTTTACATACTTTGCAATATCAAACCATTCTTTAGTTTCTTCACACTTGCGAAAGTACATAACTGTAAACCAGTGTACTTTGCTAAACCCATCTTGCACAACAAGTTCATAAATGTGTTGTTGATGTTTAGCAGGAATTCTTGTATGTGTGTTCATAAGCATGGGTTCTTTGTTTCCCCATACAGAGTTTAGCACATCATTTTGTATTAAGTAATCAGTGTCAATTAATATTGTTTCATCAAATGGAGATAGATCGTATGCAGTGAGCCTATCAAGATTATGCCATTGTACAGGAGTAAATTTTCCATCCACGTACATTGGTCTTAAATTTATCTCTTCTACTTTTGCTTTCCAATCAATAATGACATCAAATAATGATAAATCTTCTTCGCATTCATCTAAAGGTGTTACTATTGCAACAGGTACATTTAGATAGTGTTTGGCAAGTACTGCCGACACTTTTGCTTGTTTTATATAATTAAAGTCTTTATTGTTTTTTGCAAAGAGAAGAATACCTTTATTCTTCGTTGAAGTCATATTGAACTAACTCTTCGATTGTCCTTGCTTGTCTTAATCGTCTTATCTCTGCTAGTGCATTGTTCTGCTCTTGAGCATATTTCTTCATGCAACTATCTTTG
>VMHT01099330.1_pt1 | contig 10899 bp, 14 predicted proteins | sample 4693611 | NCBI WGS metagenome assembly VMHT01 (sample SAMN12280063, study PRJNA550983) | marine metagenome | isolation source: seawater sampled from same location over 5 years 0.02-0.2 micron viral filtrate | place: USA: collected off the coast of southern California halfway between the port... ... | reverse complement strand
TACTTTAATAGCTTCTTCTGGTAGTTCTAACGCTGAAGGCATCTTCCAAACTTTAGGTCTGGCTTTTGTCTCTCTAGTATCAGAGTTTCTAGTAGCTCTGTTATCTTCAGTTTTATTATCTATTTCTTTGCTCATGATTTTTGTAACCTCGCTTTTTGTTTTGCGTAATCTTTAAATGACACTCCAAGCTTCTTAGCTAGTTGCTGTTCGCTCGGTGTCAACTCGATACGATTTTGTTTGCGTCCAGTCGATGTGTTGCGTGTAGCTGAAGCGACAGTTTGGACGGGTTTCTTGTCTGCTTCCACGTTAAATCTTTGAGGCAACTCTTGTCGCACTCGCTTATCTATTTCACTATAATACTCATCACTCTCTGTGTCAAAGCCTTCATTCTCTAATTGTTTGTGAACTGCAAAGGCAACACTTGTTGCAACTTGATCTTTTCCAAACCAAGTATTCTTATTTGCCCAGTCACGAGCTTTGTCTGATGGTTCATTATATTCTTCTTGAACAGGTTGAGCTTGTTGATAAACCTGTTGTTGTTGAGCCTGTTCTATATAAGCTTGCTCTTGAGCATCGTATTGTTTTTGCTGTATTAAATACTGCTCATGTCTAGCTTTATCAGCTGTTGCCATGCTTAAAGCTTCTGTTGCTGTTGCTATAGCTTCAGAATCTCCAGCTTCAGTTGCTTGTCTTAATGCTTGTTTTGATAAGCTAAGTTGAGATTCAACTCTATTACCAAACTCATCACCATAACTAGATTGAAAAGTTTTTTGAGACTGTCTTAGTTTTTCATTTTGATCTTTAAGATCTTTAGCATACTGAATAGCCATCAGCTCCCTTCTTTGAAACTCTTTGGCTTGTGCTACAGCTTTGTTAATTCTGTTTTGTGCAAGGGTAGCTCTCTTTTCTACCTCTGACTGATCCTTTGCTTTTTCTTCTACTTTAGGTGAAACTTCAAAGTCTTCTTGTATCTCATCTTCAGATGCTGCTGATACCTCTTCTTTAATTTCAACTTCTACAGGATCTTCTTGTACCTCATCTTCCACTCTCCTATTCTCTGGAAGTGCGGCCTTTTCAATTTTTTCATCTGTAATTTCTATATCTATATTCTGTGCTTCTTCGCTCATTCTTTACTCCTATAAAGATTTAATATCATCTGGATCAAGGATTGTTGCAATCACTTCATCATCGTTAATAATACGAACTTCGTTATCATCTTCTAATCTAAAACGAGTTCCTGCATATCTACCAATTAGAATCCAATCTCCTTTATTACACCAAGGAGATCTTCTATCTGGCTCACCAAATTTATTATCTTTATAGGCTAATGGGCCTACTTTTAAAACATAGCAGATCACTGTAGCCAAAGCTTCTTTATCTAAAGTTTCTTTAACTAGTTGAATACCACCATCAGTTTGACCTTTACCTCTGTATGGCAATACAAGTATTCTCCATCCAGTAGGATTTGGCATTCTGTCAAGTAGTGATTTATCTAGTAGTTTAGGATCGAGTACCCTTTCGTCTGATTTTATAAAAGCTTTGTCTAGTTCTGAATTTTCTTCAACTTTTTGTTTTGCAACATCTTCTTTGTGTTGTTCAAATTTTGTTTTTTTTGCGATTGTATCAACCATCGTTATCATCCATTTGCAGCGTTTCTCTTAAATCTTGTTGTAGGGAACGAATCGCTGATAACTCTCCCATAAGATATTTGTAATCTTCCATTGATTTTATATTGCCGCCAGCAATAATGTCAACAGTGTTTCTCTCTCTTTCTCGCAAAGTTTTAAAAAAATACTCTGCTAGTCTTATTCCGTCCAATTAGCTCTCTCCTAATTTTCAAATATTATTAACGTCTACCTCTTCCTCCCATTCTTGGCATCATAGGTATCGGTCTGTCCATTACATTCATTCTATCCATTCTGTTTATTTTTGGTAATTCTAATCTTGGTAAATCTACTGGTGCCATAGGCATAGGATCTGATGGTATAGGTGATGCTATCGGAGCAGGCATAGGCATTCTTTGTTGCATAGGCATAGGCATTGGATTAGGCATCATAGGCATTTCTTTAGGTAAAAAATCTGGAGTTGGCGGCATAATGCCTGGGCCAAAGCCAAAGTCTTGTGGAGGTAAAGGTGGAGGTGGCATACCTCTTCTTGGATCAATTATTGGTCTGTCGTCAATACGAATTTGATCAGATATACGCATACGCTTGGATGGTATGAACTCATCTCTAGGTTCATCCATTCTTTCTATTGACATAAAGTCATCTCTTATTCTTGGAGGCATTCCTCTAGCTTCTCTAATAGCATCTATTCTAGGTTGTGCTGGAATGTCTATTGGTGGTATTACTGGATCTTGTGGTATCGTGCCTCCTGCATCAGCTATTCTTTGATTTATTGCATCCATATCAATATTAGAAAAATCAAAATTAAATAAGTTTGGGTTTTCTAAACCACTAATCATAGGTCTATCAATAGATATATCCATAGGTATATCCATAGGAGGTTCTTCTACAATAGGAAGTTTCTCTACAATAGGATCTATTTCTCTTAAGGGAGGTCTTGGTGGCATTTTATTATGTGATACTACGCCATCAACCATGTAGGTATGAGTATTAGAAGTGGTAAAGTTATACACTTTTATAAAATCTTTTTCACTTTCAAGTTTTGTAACTTCTTCTACACCATCTTTAGTTATTAATTTATCGCCTAACTGTAATTCTTTAACCTCTATTCCATAATCGTTATAAACTGTATTAGATAGTTTAGAGTTATTAGATTTCCACCCATCGTTAGTTAAGAAAGCATGAGCATCTGTAGCAGTTATTCTATCGTTTATAGTCCATAAACTTCTGTCAGCTTTCGGAATATCATGTACATAAGAAACTACATCTGTTTCACCATTTAGAGCTAATACTTCGTCTCCCATTGCAATATTTTCAATAACTTTTTTAGTTCCATCAGCCATATCAATTTTAGTTCCTGCCACAAAACACATAATTGGAGGAGGAGTAATATCTCGAGGAGGCATTGGAGGTGGCCCAGGAATACTTCTTAATGGTGGTTGAGCTGCAAACATATCTCTGATTGGATCACGCCTAACATCAGTAGGCATGAAAGCTTGTTCTGGTTGTATAGGTGGTGTGTAACCTTCAGGAGTAAAATAAGCTGGGCCGCCTTGAACTAAGGTAGGTCTAGGTGCAGCAGGTCTAGCCATAGCTGATCCCATGCCTCCACCTGAATCTCTGCCAGGTATACCTTTTCTTGCTGACTTAGCTAATCCACTAAAAAGTCCCATTAGGAAATGCCTTTAAACTTAGTACCTCTAAGAGCAGCACCGCCTCCTCTTGACTTGCCACCGCCATAACCTTGTGGTTGTGGAGCAGAGCCATTAGGAATCTTTTTAGGATCAGAGTAATTAACTGTCCCTTGATCTTTAATCGTTACGCTTGATTTTACTTTCATATTACTTTCCTTTTTTGGTTGACTTCTTTTTTGCTTTGCTTAAAGCAATAGCAATAGCAGTCTTTTGTTTCTTACCGCTTTTTACCAACTCTCCTATGTTAGCAGATATAGTCTTTCTACTGCTACCTTTTTTTAGTGGCATTTTATTTCTTGTTCTTAGTTCCTGCTGGTCTGCCTCTTTTTTTAACTACGGTCTTAGCTTTAGGCTTAGACTTAGTTTTAGCTTTTGGCTTTTCTTTTTTAACTTTGACTGCGGTTTCTTTAAGGAGCTTCTCAGCATCTTTGTCTGCTTTCTTGGCGATTGCTTCGATGTCGATTTTTCTATCTGCATCTTCATTGATGATCGTCCCATTGCCATTGTTAATCTCCTCTTCTTTTTTAAGCTGTGCTTTATTAACAGCCTGCATTTTTTGTCTAACTGAACTCATAATTATCCTCTCATTATATCCATTGCTTTAAATTGTGCGGCTTGATCCATACGCTCTCTAGCTATGTCGTCCTTCATTGTAGCTATTTCTCTTTGAATTGCCAAACGCTGTTCTGCAAGGTTGGTATTCTCCATAGATTTCATAGCATCAAACTCTTGTCTTTGTGCAAATTCTTCACGTTTTCTTTGTACATCATCAGCCTTAATATCTAATTCCTTACCTCTTAGTTCTACCAAAGGATCAGGTTGTGGTTGTGGTGGCATAAACATAGCATTAATCTGTTCTGTCAACTGAGCAACCACTGCTGCTATATCTTTAGCAACCTTGTCTTGTATCTGTTGCATGTATTGAGCAGATGCTTCGGGCGGTAACTGTTGTATTTGTTGCATCATTTGCTGGAACTCTGGATTCTGTGCATTCTGCTCATCCACTATTTCAGATGCTCTAAAAGATACATGTTGATAAATATGTGCTTGAATTAAAGATAGCACTATAGGATTAGCTTGAGCTGTCATAGTTCCATATAACGACATGTGAGAGTTAATATGTGCATCGTGATCTTGTCCTGCAAAAGCTTGAGCAGGCATACCTGCTATCAAAGCTGCATTCTCATTAGCAGGATCCATAGGCATGGGTTCTGGTGGTGGTGGTAATAGTTGTTCAATATTCTGAACACCCATAGCACCATACATTCTTCTGTATGCTTCATGTAATCCAGCAGGGCCATGTATTTCAGGATTGCTTTGTACTGTTCTCAGTATTTCTTGAGCCATCATAACTCTCTGACTCATAGAGAAAGTATTAGGATCTGATACAGGTAGTACGTCTACTCTGTCATCAAAGTCTTGGGACTTAATAAGTTGATTGCCATTAGCTGTAAAGTAAGGATAGTCTGGTGGTAAATACTCACTGAATACAGATGCTAGTATCTCAAACTCAATCCTTTGAGATGAATGTAATCTTTTGTGGATCGCACTCATTACACGAGTGCCACGTTCTAATAACGCAATCGTGGTTCCAACAGGAGCATTCTGATTACCATCGCCAACTTGTGTATCGGCTATAGAAGCGAAACGCCTTCCACTGTCGACCAAGATACCCAGGAGAGAGAGTAGGGTTTGGCTTGGTTCCTTAAAAGGTAACGGTACAAAGGCATCTCGCAAACTTCCGCCAGGAGCATCCATGTCTCTGAACTCGCCAGGTTGTAGTGGCTGATCATCATTACGAATACGAATGCCTCGGGCTTTAAATCCAGCAGGTAAGTTCGATAGAGTACCTGAATCAATTAGCTGTCTTAGAATCGAAGTCGATGCTTTAGACAAGCCACCTATCATGTGAGTCAAACCAAAGCCGTAGAATCCTAGCCCTGGTAAGAATTTATAGTGAACAAAGTAGTTAATACGTTTTTTTAATTGATCTGTTTCTTTGTAGTTTCTACGTATAGATAACACCTTATCATTGGCTATAGTAATGATATAAGGTAGTTTTATGCCTGTTGGCTCTCCTTCAGAGTCAAGTTCTTCGTAGCCTTCTAAATCTAATTCAGTATGAACTTCATGAACTCTGCACGTATCATTGTCATCGTAACTAGGGCTAACGCCTTGAAGCTCATCTATTTCTTCTTGAACCTCATCAACATCGTCAGCTATCATGCTACCTGTAGATATATCTACGTCACGATAAAAACCCACTTGCTGTAATTTCTTAATGTCATTCATTGACATATCAATGACATGCGTAATTCTTGTAGCACTATGTAAGTCAGTGGCAGCGTAAGGTACGATTAAGTCTTCACTAGGTATAAACTTTGATACAGCTCTGCCTAGATTCTGATCGTAGTAAACTTTTCTAAACGCAGATCCTGACAAAGGTAAATAAAATAACATCTGATCTGTTTCAGAGTCATACTCTTTCATAACCTGCATAAGCTGGTAGTTCATAAACTCTTGAACTCTCGAAGCTTGTTGCTCTGTTTCAGCATTAGCCATGCCAATAACTTGAGTCTTAACAGGCCCTTGAGATGGTAGTAATTCGTTATAAGCCTGTGCTTGGAACTGAGTAACAGATTCTGCTAAAAGCGGGTGCATAACTCCAGAGGCACCCTCAAATGGCTGGGATCTTTCCTCGTACTTCATACCTAAGTATTCAAGTCCTTCTTTGTAAGTCTTCTCCCAGTCAGATCTGGATTCTTTATCAGAATCAATGTTGCCCATCAGATCATTAACAACACTGGTGAGTTCAGAAGAATCTAATTCTTCAGCTAAATTAGCATAAAAGTCTGTATCTTCCATGGGTGGTGTAGGATCACCAAACATAATAGAGCCATCGTCCATTTCTTCAAAGCCTTCAAAGTCAGGATTCTCCTCTTCGATGTCAACTTCAACTTCCATTTCCTTTGAACGATCACGAACCTCTAGTTCTATTTGATCCTCAAAGGTAATAGCCTTATCTATGTCTGCCATACTATTTGCCTTTTGTTAACTTCATATACTCTTTTTTCATTTCAAGTATTTCTTTAGATTCTTTGTTAATAGTTTTACTAGTTAAATATGGAGAATCTTGTTGAAGTCTGTTTTCTGCGTTATAAATTTTAGTTTTTAGTTTATCAACTTTAGGGGCTTTAGCTTTTTTTGTAACTTTTTTTACAAGCTTGCTAATATGTTTAAGCCCCTGTCGTTTAATTACCATTATCTTAAAGCTTTGCCAAAACCTCTTTTAGCTGCACCAACTCCTCTTCTTGAAGATCTTTTAGGCTTGCTACTATTGATCATACCACCGTCAGCTTTTTTCTTAGGCTTTCTAATAAAATCAATAAGACCTTTATCGCCACCGAACTTTTTATCTTTACCTAAAAGAACTCTTTTAACTGCATTGATTACAGGTCTTTTTCTTTTTTTCTTTGTGTCTGTAGATTTATTGGCTGTTACTTTTTTTGCACCACCAGCTTTGTTATAAGCAGCTAGACTTGAATAACCTTTATTTTTAAGATCATCCTTAGTTACAGCAGTGTATTTTTTACCATTGTGAGTAAATAAAGTTGCTTCACCCTTAGCTCTAGCTTTTCTAAAAGCATCATCAAATGATTCTCCTGCAAGAGATTTTCCAAGTTTAGTGCCTCCAATACCAGCCCCAACTACTGCAGCCGCTGCTGCTGCCTTAGCAGTATTAGAAACTCCTTTTTTTGGTACTGGTACTGCTTTACTTCCAGGATTTGTTTTCCCAGGTGTTGTTTTCTTAATGGCTGTTTTCTTAGGTGGTGTTTTTGTTATATTTTTATTAGCAGGATTTTGCATAGTACCAGTTCTTCCTGGTGGCTGATTTCCTTGTGCTATACGCTGTTTTGGTGCCTTTGGTTTTGGCTTTGGTTTAATAGTCTTTGCTATTTTTTTTGCTATTACTTTTTTTACCATGTTATTACTCCTAATAATATATTCGCTGTTTCGGGACTGGCTCATCGTCTTCCTCGTCTGAGTCCAATCTTATAAAGTTACCTTGACGAAATCTTAGTATAGCCTGTGTTGTTGAATCTACAAAATCGTCATTCTCTCCAAATGGGAAAGCCGCACATTCTTCTATCACTTCTTCTGCGAAGATCGTATCTGGAGCCCAAACCATACCTGCTTCAAACACTGGCGAAGCTGAATGTACACGAGTAACTTTGTCTCTTCCTTTGGTCGGGCGATAGTTCACAACTGGGATCCCCATCATCCTCAACTCATGCGTCAAAGGTGTACCACTTGCTTGGGATTCTACCAACACTATGTCAGGTTGCCAAGACATAAATTCATCATAGGCTGTAGTCTTCAACTCAGGAAAGTCCCATCGTCCTTTTCTAGCATCGAGCAAGATAATAGATTCAGGAGCACCATCGCTAGGACGGAACACGCCCCATGTGGTAATCGCAGAATAGTCAGCTGTCTCCTTAGAACTAAACGCGGTATCGTAGGACTGTAATATGTAAGTAGTATTGGGCGGTTCATCGTGTTCCCATTTCTGCCACCAGTCTCGCTTAAGCAAAGCACCCTCTTCACTGGTAGGATTCTGCATATACTGAGCATTCCACTTAGATATAGGGATCGAAGCCTTAACAGACTCCAGCTCCTCGATCTTCCAAAACTCGGGCCATAAAGGTGTATTGTCTTCTAATATCGCAGGTAATTCTAATATATCCCACTGATCTGCGTGGTCTTCTGACATTCTTTTGATGAGCTTTTCAGTAAGATCAAGCGTACTCCAACGCGTCATAACAATAACTATGATTCCGCCAGGCTGTAAACGCTGTCGCGGCCCCGAGGTGTACCACTCGTATGCAGACTCTAGTGCGGAGGGTGAGAGGGCATCCTGTTCCGAATGAGGATCGTCAATGATAAGGAGGTCAGCACCTCTTCCTGTAATTGCTCCACCGACTCCCGCTGCGAAATATTCTCCGCCATGGTTGGTTTCCCATCTTCCTGCTGACTTACTGTCTGCTGAGAGTCTGACTTTTTCGAAGATCTGTTTGTACTCATCGGTATCCATAAGGTTTCTAACCTTACGTCCAAAACGGGCAGATAATTCTGCCGTATGGGTAGTTTGCATTATTTTCATGTCAGGATGCAAGCCCATGATCCAGCTCGGAAAGAATACAGATGCGAACTCAGACTTGGTATGACGGGGTGGCATGTTCACGATCAGCCTCTTGGTCTTGCCCATGGCCACATTCTCTAGCTTCTTAGCGAAGAGTTTGTGATGTTCGCCCTCGATGAAGCCATCCCATACATGCTTGACGTATTCGATGAAGTCTGTGTGTGCAGCATTGCTGACTTCCATCTGCTTGAGACGGTTTTGTATCATGACCATCTCTTTTAGAGCGGCATCTGGTACGTGTTCTAGTTTAGTTTTTTTATCAGGCATCTCAAAATGTTTCTCTCCATGTGAAATATGGTACCCCATTATGGTACCTAATTAAAGCAAGGGGGGGTGAAATGGTTTAGGGGCTAATTATTTATGTTGATAGTTATTTATATACTCAAAAAAAAAAACGCGTGGCACTATATGTGGGGGTACCCCCTAAGCAAAACGCGACTTCAAAAAACGGCAACTGACCCAAAAGAGACCCATAAATTAATTTACATTAATGTATGTAAAGTGTAGATAATCTGTGCAAAATAATATACAATCTATATATAGATTGGTAGCAATTAAGCTGCTGATAAATGGAGAACTTAACAATGAATCAATTAGACGCATTGAAAAGACTAGGACTTAAAGAGCGTAAGCTCTCTAAGTCCACTGATGTTATTGAATACTTAGAGACAATAAGAATTAAAAACTCTCTAATGAAATCAATAAGAGAACAAGTGAAAGGTCAGTTATTAATAACTGATGATAGCTTAAAGAAACTACCAACAATGAAACATTGGAGCGAAGTTTCTGATACAAGACTTGATAGCGACAAAAAGAAGCTATCTTGTACTTTAAAGGGGGATAAGGTTTTCGCTGACTTAACAATAAGTCATAGAAAATCTTATAAAGTTAAACCAACAATCTCAATGAAGATTGACAACTATAGGAGAGGGGCGTAAGCCTCTCTCTGATCTGGAGAACTATATGAACTATGAAACTTACGAAGATACTAAGCTCACTTGCGAAGAAGTGAACGGCAAGTATTTTGATCTGGAATTGAAAGTAAAATCATCTTTATCTTATCTAAAGAAATACAACGGGCAAGTATGCAAGTTAGAAATCTTTATGTGGGAATCTGATGACAACCATATCGACTACACATATTTCTTAAATAAGAATGAAGTGGACGGCGGCCAACTTAGACCATGCGGTGATATGTTTGAAGATGAGATAGGCGACTTCGAATATGATGTGCTAGTCAAGGACATCATCACTGAGGTGTATACACAATGAGTCTTAAATTAGAAAAAGCAATTACCAATTTAACAGATAATTGGTATGACGATGAACTTAAATATTATTTAGAGAACTTTAATACTGTTGATAATAGAGAAGCTTTAGAAAATATACCAACAAGTGAACTTGAAGAATGCAATTATAAAGATTTAAGAAATCTTATCGATTGCAAAATCGAAGTAAATCTAATGCAAAGTGATAAAGATATCCTTGCTGATTATGTAGAGATACTTTGGGAATACATATCCGATAAAGATATACCCGAAATTATGTCAAGATATGAACAATTAGAAAAAAATTAAAATAGGACTGGGGGCCTAACACGGGGAGCTGAGGAGCTCCCTTTTTTTATTCCTGGATTTTAAATCCTTACGCAATCGGACGCACATTTATTTTAGTACGCAAAGGGCCGCAAGTTTTTGATCTACGCATGAGGTCGCAAGTTTCAAGATCCGATCAGATCCCAAGCAGATCATTCAATGCTTGTAATGTGTAGGTAAAATGCTATAATTAAAGCTGTTAAATAATAAGCGAAAGCAGGAGAACTTAACAATGGAACAAGAAAAAAAATGTGCTGATCTAGTACAAGAAAAATTCAATGAGACTGAAGCAGACTTTAAAGCCGCGTCAGAATTTTTTGAAGAATACGAAAATGCAACAGAAGGAGAGCAAATAGCTCTGATTGCTGTTGATAAACACAAAGGCAACTATTACCACGAATACGAGGATCTATTTGATTATGTAAATCAGACGGCGTTAAGTTGGGATCACGTAGAAGCTGACGGAAAAAACGCTGGATATTATAGGCTTCAATTTTCATGGGGTGGGCCTAGTGATGAATGCAGGATCTATTCAAACCTTACTGAGTATTGGTATATGGATTGGTTTGATGGTGCTTGTGTAGAAGTTCCCGAAGATTCATACACGGCCATGATCTGTAATATGTTTTACGATTGTTCAGAGGTGGCATAATGAAGGATCTAAAAATCGGAACTATCAATGGGATCATGGCGGCATTAGCTGTCATGGTTCCGATCACATTAACAGGTCATTATGTTGCTATCATTCCAGCACTCGCAATTTTTATATGCGGAGCTGTATTTGG
>VMHT01036945.1_pt1 | contig 10899 bp, 3 predicted proteins | sample 4693611 | NCBI WGS metagenome assembly VMHT01 (sample SAMN12280063, study PRJNA550983) | marine metagenome | isolation source: seawater sampled from same location over 5 years 0.02-0.2 micron viral filtrate | place: USA: collected off the coast of southern California halfway between the port... ... | reverse complement strand
GAGTGTAACCTAACCCGTAGCAAGACCGAGAAATGGTTCTTGGACCTTATGATTGCCCAAAACCAGGGTAAGAATAAGCGTAAAGTCTATACTACGTTCGTTACTATCCTACAACTCTCTAAGGGTGGTACGTTTGTGGGTTCTAACAAGCTGAAGCACATGACCACTGCGATGATGGAATTAAACTGGAAAGGTGGCGAAAACTCTGCCCAACGTTATATGGAGTTTAGTAAGAACCGGTTGGGTCAAGTAGGCCAAAAGATGTTCTTTAACTTTGAGAATGGAGTTACCTTTGACCAGGCCCGATACCAACGAGATCTACTGAATGAGTCTATGTTGGCTGAAGAGCGTCAGAAGTTAGAAAACGAGGAGGGCGCATTCGATGCACTCTTTGGCGAACTGAAGACTGAGGCGCAATTGGCAGAAGAAGAGGCCATTGCAGACATTAACGCCCAGGTGGAGGCATAACCCAATCCACCGTTTTTAATTACACCCAGAGGGGCCACTGTGGCAGCAGTTGGCCCCTTGCTATGTGGTTTTATGGGACTGTGCGCGATCGGGCCCCTGCGAGGCCGCCAAGCGTGTGTGTTGGCGCGCCCCCATTTGACTGGACCGCTGGTAACATTGAAATTGACTGAACGTGGGCCCGTCTTGGCTTAAAACGGCTTTTTGATAGTGAAAAGTTGGTATATATCTACTTTACTTGGCTATGCCCTTATGGCCTAGACTGGCAGATACTGGCTGGTATGGGTATATATTACCTAACTGGGCAGGAATGGGCTACTATTATAGATTGTGCTTATTATCCCTATAGTCCTTATATAGATGTAGTGTTATCATTATACTTATTATACCTATGATGTATATGTGTTCCATGTTACTTATGTGGTATTAGAGAGTTTGTATTACTTTACTTACTTATATATGTATGTGTATGTGTAGACTTTGTTTACTCTGTTCCCTTTGGTGTCTTATGTTCTTGTTGAGATTTGTTGTGCTTTGCCGAGCGCGGTTTGAACTTAGTCCGCTTTGCCGGCTTCCACCAGTAGCCATCATCTAGCCTGGTTAGAATACGATTCATAATGCCCCAGAAGCAGATTAGCATTAAGAGGCATTTAAGGAGTATCATTATTTGGTGTGGATGCTGGGAATACCGGCTACCTTTCTAATATGTTGAATCCAATGTGTAGAGAGTAGTGCCCAGTCTTCATTGTAGTCCCAGTGCCACTCCTTAGAGATCCCATCTCCCTTATCATGTAACCATAAGTGAGTAGCTAGAGGGAATTCTTCCATACACTTATATAGGAATTGAACTGCCTGTTGTCTTGGGTATTTCTGTTGCCCCCAATTACCATCTCCCTTTGGATAGATCTTATGCATTTCTCCTCCGTGTTTACCCTGATCCCATACTGAACAATTAGCTACATGAGATTCAAATAGGTAGAGTAGTGTCATCTCTAAGTGCCAGTCTTTTCCATGTGTTGCCATGTTGTCTTCACAGGCTCTTAATATCATTGTTTGCCATCCTACTGAACCTCCATCTGCATGTGAATATATGGTGTTAATACCCTTACTTGGATCGTGTTCCGGTCTATTAAGTAGAGCATTGACTATTGGACTATCTAGGTGATGATTTAACCAGATGTCTGTGCGCGGAAAGATAGGTATATGATTAAATTCTGGCTTACCTCTTAAGTGACCAGGTAGACAGTCTTCTGGCTTTAAGCCATCATAGTGACAAGTATGTGGATCGTAAGATCTACAAACTATATTCTTTACATGTACTGGTGGTAGAGGCCTTACTGCCATATCATCAGAATCAATATATGAACCTCCCCAGCCTTTTAAGAATAGGAATCTTAATAGATCACATCTGTCTCTGGCTGATGCTGCATTATATAGAGGTTTCCATGCTGCTCCGTTTGGCATGTGTCTATAAATCGTATCTGACCATCTTACTACTGTGATCTTATGTTCTGTAAAAATCGGTAGTTGGTCAAATGTATTACTTACTAAGTAGATTGGTCTATGAGGATTAAAATACCTGGTTGAAATTAAGGAATCATATAACTGTTGTAACCTCTCTCCTTCACAATTACCATCCCAATAGAACCATATATTTTCTGGTCTTGGTTTTACATCATCTATATTAAGAGGTCCTCCATTTAAAAAGTCTGTATCATACCAGTTTCTAGTAAAGTGTGGTTGTAGTGTATATTCTTCTATTCCCTCTCTATCTGGTTCATGTTTTACTGCTCTATCATGTCTCTGTTGAAATTCTGCTAAAGTTTTATTTGGTGATTTGTGTGTTAAGTGCGCGGAACTTATACCCCATCTATAAAGCATAGTAACCTCATCAAACTCATAATTTCTAATATCTGGATAATAGACCATCCATTGATCTTCTCCTGGAGGCTCTGGTGCATTATCCCAATCTAACCATTCAATAAACTTTTTAGAGAATGTATTACCGGTATTCACAGCACTGCCTAATCCGTTTTGATCGATCTGATTTACACCAACATAATAATGTTGAGCAGCAGCATATAAATCCATATCCGGATGTGCTTGTGTATGTCTCAATACTATATCACAGGCACTTGGTAATAATAAGTCATCATCGTCCAATCTGTACATGTGGTTAAACTTACATTGGTCAAATCCAAACTTAAGCTTGTCCATAAACCTTTCAAACTTAGGTACATTATGAATTTTTACTCTAGGATTATCATATTTGTATTTAATACTAGGGTCATCATTAATAATTACCATTTCACAGTTCTTATTAGTCTGTCTTAAGAAAGATTCTACTGCCTCTTCTAGTAGATGTGTTCTTTTCCATGTTGGAACCATAAAACTAATTCCGTCATTAAATCCAAGTCCTAATGTTCCTGCATCCATTTCAGTTGCTTGATAAGATTCTTTAATTAGAGCATGATAATTATGCGATGCCCATTTTGGATCTACATCCGGAGCTAGAAACGGAGAGCTCTTCATATATAAAGCCTTGTAAAATGGAGAACCATCTTTAGGATTTGTAACTACTCCAGCATTATGAAATATTGCATGTTTATCCCACATTTCCATGTTTTGAGTTCCCCAAGTAAATTCAAAATCTATCGTAATTGGAGTAGTGTAGCCTCTTTTCCATAAATTCCATAGTACAGCCCACATATCTGCGCACCAGATCTGTAATGGGTGCCAATCTGGCTCATCTTTCTTGATTTTGTTAACTTTTTGGCTAATTTCTTCGAATAATCTCTCAGAATCAACGAAAACATCTCGCCAATATTGAGAATCTATCCCTGGTTTTAGCATATATTGTGCTCCTCCGGACTCTGCTTCTTTAGATCTTACTAGCTCAACAGGAATGTCTACGATAGCACACATATCTTCTGTTAAGTTATTTTTAAAGCCATCTAAGTAATGTGGTCCAATATAAGTTCTTGTATCTGATAAGAAGCATTCTTTATCTTGAGACTCATTTAATTTGTCATCGACTTTTATTGGTTTTGTTAAAGCAATATCACAATCATGATACATCACTGCTTTTTTCGATAACCAAGGATTTGCTGACCAATGTTTTTCTAAAATATGAGGTCTAACAGATGAAATATATCTAGGTCCCTTTCTATCATCTTTATACCAGTAAAATCCTACTCCCTGTTTTTTCCATTTGTCTGCAACTTTTTGAAACCATGGGTCTATTCCACCGCCTTGAATTGCACATACAATATGGCATTTTGAAAGATCTAACTTTCCATATTTTTGAAAAGAGAGTAGCATTGCATCTACTTGCCATGAATAATAGTAGGTTGCTGGCTGTGCACATAGATAAATTAAGTCGGTCATATTATGAGTTCTAAAGAACCTTTTATTTTTGGTATGTAAACTATTGTTATTTTGTATATATCTAGTTCACGGTCGTCTAACTAGCTACTGGGTACTACCATTCAATAGCTCCGGCTGCTCTTTTATCTGGATCTACCCAAGAAAACAATCTAGTGTCTAAAACATCGTGAAGTACAATTGTTTTATCGTTTATTTCCCAATTGTAAAAGTATTCATAACTAAAACATGCAACGTCTGGTCCGATCTTTTGAATTATTTTATCAGAGAATGTTTTACATCCATGAGCCCAATTAATTCTATCATATACAGATAAACATTCGTTCACTATTCTAGAATTTGGAGCTGACCCATACACTGTACAATCATAAAGAGTATTATTTGCTTGTGTTGGTTTTAGTCCTGAGAAAAAAGTATGTTGAGGAGTTAGTTGATCTCTAATTACGTCGAATGGCCTAACAGGCATCGCGTCTACATCACAATAAATGCCGCCATAGTCTCTTAAAAGCAACAATCTTACTCTATCTGAGATAAATGCCCATTTATATAACTCGGGATCTTTAATATAATTTTGTAAAAACGGATCTTCTTTATAGACTTCTGTAAAAACTTCGTTACCCCATAATTTTACATCCCAGTCTGGATGTAAATCTTTCATTTTCTGTACGAATTGTTGGCAATGCTCGGGCATTTCTTTCTCGCCTACCCATATTTGATGTATAATCTTAGGTATTTGAATGGTATTTTCCATATATTATTAGTTTAATTTAAAACTTTAAATCTTCTACTAATTATATATATGTCTTAAAAAAAGTTTACTCTAAACCATCAATAGTTGAGATCATAACTCATTCTCCATTTCTCGGCCTCCTGGTTCTCTTAGCCCTTCTTCGCCTTCACCGGCGCCGCCTCCGCCGCCTCCGCCGCCTTCAATCGGTTCAGCGCCGCCGCCACCTTCACAGGTTTCATTTGTTTGGTACATTAAATGTACTACATCTCCGGTTTCAGGAGACATCAACAACCTAGTGATTGTTGCGATATTTCCATCGAATCCAACAGGCACGATTCCTGCTTCATGGTTAGTAAATCTTGCAGCGGTATACGTTGCTTTAGCATTCCATGTTGTTCCGGAACAATCTTCAACTTGATAATAGTAATATGCGTCTTCTGTTGGTTGAACTGTAGCATTCGTCGCTCTTGTTGTAGCTGCAGTCGCTAATGTTGTAGCTGCAGTTGCTTGAGTTGGTTTAACGGTTGCCTTAGTAGCCTGAGTCGGAGCAGTTGTAGCTGCTGTAGCCTGAGTCGGAGCAGTTGTAGCTGCTGTCGCTAATGTTGTTGCCGCAGTTGCTGCTGTTGCTGGAACAGCCGTTCCGTCAACTGTAATAGTAACTGTAGTATTAGCATTAGGTATTGCATAAGACAATGTCCATTCTTCACCTGCATTTGCAGCAACATTTTGCGTGGCACCACTTGCATATAATGTGTTAGATGAGCTAATAGAGCCAATAGAAGATGCTACATATCCAGAATTTGGCATATAGTATAAAGTTTTAGTACCTGTTGAGCCTGGGGCTCCAGTAAATGAGTCTTGTTGCCATGTTACATAACCAGCACCTGAGCCAGATGTTACATTTGCTTGCATTCCAGCATTTTTATCTCTATACTTAACTGTTAATGTTCTTTGTATTACACTTGTTCTACCATCCACGAGTACGGCTGCAGATCTATTTGCTGAACCTCCAGTTACTGTAATTGAAATTGCTCCACTTGAATTAACAGACGATGTAGCATGACTCTGATTATCAGATATAGTAGGGCCTGATGACCAATAATATCCACTAGTTACTGATATTGCCTCGGTAAATGTATGTGTTGCTCCTGGAACTAAGTCTACTGTTAGCGTTTTAATACCTTCAGCATTTGCTCCAACTATAGCAGCGTTAGAAATAGCTTCAGATAATGTTACTGTATATCTATATTTGTCTTGTGTTGATGTTCCTGTTGCCGTTACAGTTGCACTACCACCACCAGATGGCATTGTTACAACACCACTTACTGTATTACCAGATCGGGCCACAGTTACAGCACTACTATCATCACTTGCCCCGCTTAATGCTAAAGTATATCCAGAAGAAGCAGAGTATGCAATTGAATAATTATGAGTAGTTCCGACACCACCTGTAAATGGATCTGATGCTCTAGCAGGACCTGCGTTCGATATTGAATCTGTGTAGTTAAGTGTAAATGATCTTGAAATTGCAGTTACTGTATCATTTACTACTACTGTACCGCTATTAATAGATAATCCAAATCTTGGATCTAATGATGGCATTTCAAAATCAATATCTGCATATTCTACATTAGCACCACAATAATTATTACGTTCTACTACTGTTGTAGCAGCGCTTGCAGCTAGAGGAGCTACTGTAAATGAATCTATTTCATTATCGTAATCTGTAGTATTATTTGGTCTTACTGGAACTTGAATAGTATTAAATGTTGATCCAGTATTACCTGCAAATGCAATTACTTGTACTCCAGATACAATAGCACCTCTACTAACTCCAGCTGGATCAGTAGAACATGCTTGTGATGTTGCTGTAACACCACTTGAACCACTATCAGTAGAAACTACTAAGCTAAATGCATGAGATTTTTCTGAAGTTGTCATATATGTTGGTATTGTAACCGAACCTCCACCCGATGGCATTGTTAATGTACATGATGGAGTATATGCATGTTGTATTGTATTAGTTCCAGCTGTAAAACTACCATTAGTACCTCCTTCATTTGTTATCTCAGAATTAAGACTATTACTTGTTGTTGGAGTTACTCTTTGATAATCTTGTACTGTAACCAGAGCAACTGGTGCTGTAATACTAATTACATCTCCAGCATTACCAGAAACTGGCACATCAACATGTGTTACGCCTATTTGAATATTTTCGTCTGCTTCATTTTTCCAACCATAATAAAGGCTTTGGAATTTTGTAGGTATTTCAAATCTAACAGTATATGAATAACTATTTACACTAGAAGATCCTGCTACATCTATAGTTGCACTACCTCCGCCGGATGGCATTGTTGTTTTAATAGTTAATGTTGTTCCTGATTTAGTTACTACCACATCTGTATTATCAGATGTTACTGTACTAATAGAGTAAGTTATATCAGAATCTGTTCCTGATAATGTTCTTGTTGTTGTAATTAATTCACCAGCATTACCACTTACAGTAATTGGACCTCCATAAGTTTCTTCTCCGCTAAAATCATCAGTAAACGTAAGTGACATGTCATATTCTGATTCGGTACTAGTACCTGCAACAGTTACTGTTGACGATCCTCCTCCTGATGGCATTGTAACTACACCATGTACATCATGTCCAGCTCCGGCTCCAGAGCCGATACTAACATAAGTTGAAGGATTTGCCGCAGTATTAGGATAATCTATTGTAAAGCCGTCGTAATCTGTTCCAATTACTAAATCTGCGGCCCAAACAAACGTATCTCCAGTATAACCTGTAAAACTCTGTGATTGGTCAGCATTAAGTACTGAAATTCCAGCAATTGAATCCGTTACTGTTAAATCAAATTCATAATTAGGTTGATTTACTTGTCCTTCTAGGAATATCTCTGCTATACCTCCGCCAGATGGCATTGTAAATGTACCTGTAACAGAAGTATCGTTTACAACTATATTAGGTCCTATAGCATTTTGAGAGGCTGTATTTGAATAACTATCTGTATATCCTGTAACATCTATAGAATAATCTGATGGTACTGGAGCTAAAGCTAACTCAAAATTATGTGAAGAGCCTGTCACACCTGAAAAGGTATAAAATGTAGCTCCTGTTTTTGTTGTGTATGATGATGCAGCATTTAGCCAAAAACTAGCTGGATCTGTTCCTGTGACATCAATAGCACCTGATGGCGATTGAACATTATCGTCAGCATCTAATGTATCTGGTTCATCTGCAATTACAATCACTTTCATATTATATGTGTTTGCTTTAGTTTTAGCAGAAAGTGTAATAGTATATTCTGCATCTTCAAGCATAGGTCCTGCAATAGAAAATTCATTTACAGCCAAACCAGCATCAGTACCAGAATGTCCAACACCATTATCTGTAAACGTCTGAAAATATCCAGCAGTACCAGATTGAGTAGATTCAACTACACCAGTAATATCTTCAACGGTATAAACTGTTGTATTATCTAATTCCCATGTTAAAGGACCAGGCGATCCGTATGAATTGTAAGTAGAGTAATTTCCAGTAAATATAAAAGTATTTGCATCAAAATAATTTGGGTGTGTTGTCGGAATTGGTTTAATATTCCATGTTCCTGAATTTGCCGCTTTAGCTAAATTAACTTTTACTGTATAACTACAGGTAGTTGATGTCCATGCACTTCCATTCCAGTTATATGCAACGCTATCTCCTGGTTCCATATACCAACCATTTGCTATTTCATCACATGAATATAAATATGTGTTATCACATAGGGTTGAAATTGCAGAAGTTAAACTACTAGTCCATGAAGAATTAAAGTTTAATCCATAAGTAGCTGCTCCTTGGGGCATTGGTTCTTGAACTGTTGAATTATATCTACTATCTCCATTTGCAGCTTGACTAGTTTCATATAATACTTGTATTCCTTCGTTCTCTAAATCATTTGCTAAACCAATTGTATAAAGAGCATCTTCTTCTGGTCCATCATCTGTAATTAATATTATTAATTTCTGCATATCAGATCTAAAAGACCCAGCAAATTGATTATCAACTACTTCGCTTATAGCTCTAAGTCCATGTTCTTTAGAATCGCCAATTGGCATATCAGTTGTATTGATCGAATTAAGAGCTGTTTGGAATGAGCTAGAATTACCAACACCATCCATCATTTCAGCACATGTAATAAGTACATTACCAGATGATTCATTAATCTTTTGTCCAGCTGGTAAAGAAGTATAAAAATTACTGGTATTATAGTTTGATCTACCACCATCGAATAATACTAATCCTAATCTATAATTACCTCCAGATTCAGAATTAATAGTACTAACTATATTGCTAATACCTGTTTTAACGCCATCTATTGCGCCGCCCATTGATTGAGTATAATCAACTACAAACACAACATCCATGCCCTCAGAACATGTGTCTGGACCTGCAGCATACGCACTTGAACCAGCGCCGGCGCCAGAACCAGAACCACCATAGGCTGCAATAGTTCCAAGGCTAGAATTATTAGAAAATATTGCGGTCGGAGTACCACCACCGTCACATAACACACTAGAGGATGTTGGGTGGTACATTACATTTACTTGCGCCGAGGGTTCTGGGCAAGTTAAATCATTTATGAATTTTTTAACCGATAACGCCATGTTAGTAAATTAGTTTATATATTTATTGTTGCCACATTAGTGTTGCTGTAAACCCATAGGCATTAGCACCACCTTCAGTACAACGAATATAAACTGTTTTACTATTAAGCCCCGATACATTCAGACTTGATAAAATAAAGTGTTTTGTATTTGCTGGAATAGTCCATGTTGCTGCTGTTGTACTTTGATTTGCAGAATCTACTGCTATTAATTCAAAAGCTGCAGCTTGTGTAGCTTTTATATTATATGCACATTCTATTTTTGTTAAAGTACCTGTTAAATCAGTTGGTACAAATACAAAAGCCTCTTGGACATTTGTAGCAAGGAACGCTTCATTTCTAGCAATAGGGTTTAAAGCTATATGCTCATATTGATATGCTGCAGGTCCAGCAGGTCCAGTTGTACCTTTAGTTCCTGTTGCACCTTTTTGACCAGTATCACCTTTAACGCCAGTTCCAGTTGCACCTTTTTGACCAGTATCACCTTTAACGCCAGTTCCAGTTGCACCTTTTTGACCAGTATCACCTTTTAGACCAGTACCTGTATCTCCTTTAAGACCATCTACACCAGATAATCCACTACTTCCTGAGTCACCTTGTGGACCAGTTGCACCTTTAAGTCCATCTTCACCATCACCACCGGCAGAACCATCTGAACCAGTTGCACCTTTTTGTCCAGTATCTCCTTTAGCACCATCAGCACCATCTTCGCCATCTGCACCAGCTTGACCTTTTTGACCAGTATCACCTTTAGCGCCATCAGCACCATCTTCACCATCACCACCGGCAGAACCATCTGAACCAGCTTGACCTTTTAGACCAGTATCACCTTTTTGACCACTACCACCTTTAGAGCCTGTTGAGCCTGTTGCACCTTTTTGTCCTTTAACTCCATCTACGCCAGATAATCCAGAAGAACCAGATGTTCCATGAGAACCATCGTTACCATCAGCACCATCTTCGCCATCTGCACCAGCTTGACCTTTTTGACCAGTATCTCCTTTAGCACCATCACCACCACCAGAGCCATCTGCTCCAGCTTGACCTTTTTGACCAGTATCACCTTTAGCGCCATCATTACCATCGCCACCATCTACACCATCTGCACCAGCTTGACCTTTTTGACCAGTACTACCTTTAGAACCTGTTGAGCCTTTAATACCATCTACGCCAGATAATCCAGAAGAACCAGATGTTCCATTAGAACCATCATTACCATCGCCACCATCTACGCCATCTGCACCAGCTTGACCCTTTAGACCAGTATCACCTTTAGCACCATCTCCACCATCTGCTCCAGCTTGACCTTTTAGACCAGTTTCACCTTTAGCACCATCGCCACCATCTACGCCATCTGCACCAGCTTGACCTTTTTGACCAGTATCACCTTTATTACCAGTTGTACCTTTAATACCATCTACGCCAGATAATCCAGAAGAACCACTTGTTCCATCAGAACCATCTGCACCGCCAGTACCATCAGTACCATCTGCTCCAGCCTGACCCTTTAAACCAGTATCACCTTTAGCACCATCACCACCATCAGAGCCATCTGCTCCAGCTTGACCTTTTAGACCTGTATCTCCTTTAGCACCATCACCACCATCACCACCATCTGCTCCAGCCTGACCTTTTTGACCAGTTTCACCTTTAGAACCTGTTGAGCCT
>VMHT01209245.1_pt1 | contig 10900 bp, 12 predicted proteins | sample 4693611 | NCBI WGS metagenome assembly VMHT01 (sample SAMN12280063, study PRJNA550983) | marine metagenome | isolation source: seawater sampled from same location over 5 years 0.02-0.2 micron viral filtrate | place: USA: collected off the coast of southern California halfway between the port... ... | reverse complement strand
GATATGAATGATCCTGTTTTAGTTAAAGCAAGAGCAGCTAAAATGGCAGATGAAAAAGAAAAAGCTAAACAAGCAGCATTAAATAAAAAATATGGTTCTTCATATATGGATAAATTAGATGCTGAAATAAACTTAAAACAAGAACTTCAAGATTTAAAAGATGAAAGAGCTCAACTAATGATAGATATGGAGCAAGAAGCAGAACCAGAAGGTGGTGAAATTGCTGATCTATATGGTATGAAACTTAATCGTATTGATTTAAGAACAGCTGAAATAAAATCAGAATTAGAAGATCTAAGAATGTATGAATCAATTAATGAAGAAAATGAAAAATGGGATAAGATTGCAAGAGATGAGTATGGCAAACCTTGGATGGAATTAAATATTGCTCAAAAGCAAGAACTTCTAAGTTACATGAATAGAGAGACAGAAAAACAATTTCAAACGGATTATGAAAAACGTAGAAGAGAAACATCTGATTATATGAATGAAGATAGAGAAGCAATTAAAGAAACATTTCGTTTTATTAAAGAAAATAATCCAGAATTTACAAATGAAGAGATTAAAGCTGAATTAAAAGAAATTGAAGAATTAGGTAATCAACTAAATGAAGAACTTTGTGCTAAAGGTAAAGCATATAGAAAACGTAGAATGGCAGCAGGTGAAAAATCATCAGCTTATTTAAGTGGTAGAGCAGTTAAAGTTTGTAAAGGTCAAATGAGTGGTAAAAAGAAAAAGAAATAATGGCCGAGGAAAAGGACAGTAATAGAGTACCTGAAGCTGCTTTAATTTTACCTAGAGGTAAAAAAGTAATACTTCAAGCCGAAGATACAGACTATAAAAGAGGTTTAATAGTAGAATTATTAGACAATGGCGGTTATGAAATGGCTTATTGGTATGATAAACCTAATAAACCATACCCAGTTGAAATTTTAGTTGATGGTCAAAGTATTAAAGAAGATGGTAAAATTGTTGAAATGAAATTCCACCCACAGGATTATTATGATAAACAAGATATGAATGAGGCTGAATTAAATAAAAGTGAAAGAGCTAAAGTAAAAAAGATTGTAAAACAATTACAAAAATCTGTTAAATCACATGATAAACAATCTAAAATACTTGATAAATTAGTAAAAGAAGAAGAAGGTAAAGCAGCCCCATATGGTTCAGGATATGAAAGAGTTAAAAAAGCAGTTGATGAATCTTTACGTGACTGGTTTAAAAAAGAAAATTGGGTACGCATTAATACATCAGGTAACATTGCGGGTGATTGTGGTACTATGAAAAAAGGTAAAGCAACTACTAGGTGTTTACCTAAAAAAAAGGCCCAATCTTTAACAAAAGCTGAAAGAAAAGCAACAGTTGCTAAAAAAGTACGTGGTAGTAAAAAAGGCAAACAATTTGTAAGTAACACAAAATCCGCAAAATATCGTAAAAAGAGCAAATAGGAAAAATTTCTAATATATTTATAAATAAACCCAACTAAAAATAAATTTTTAAAATGAAAAAATCAGAATTAAAAGAAATCATCAAAGCTTCATTTTTAGCTGAGGCTGAAGATTCTAAAAAAGGAAACATAGACATGGAAAAGCACTATGAAGGTGCTATTAAAGATACTGAGGATCACATAGCGGATCTAAAGTCAAACATGAAAGACTTTGAAGATAAATTAGCTAAGCTCAAAAAAGACTATCCTAAAGACGTTAAGGAAGAAATGAGAGGAGAAAGAATGGAAGACGACGTTAAAGAAGAAATGGAAGATGACGATGTCAAAGAAATGATGAGAGGAGCTAGATATGAAGAAGACGACGTTAAAGAAATGATGAGAGGTCAAAAGTTTGAAGAAGATGATATCAAAGAACAAGAAGACGTTGATGTAGAAGATGACGTTGATGTTGATGTTAAAGACGAAGAAAATGTAGATGTTGATGTTGAAAAAGACATTGATATTGATGACGTATCTAAAGAATCAGACATTGAAGTAAAATCAGAAATCCCAGGTGAATCATCTGACGTATCAGCTATATTAGGTCTTTTAACTAAAGCCCAAGAAAAAGCAGAAAGCATGGGTGATGAAAAATTACTTGATCAAATCGGTAATACTATTACTTATTATACTAGAGCTCATGTTGTTAAAGCAACAAATGAAGATTTAGAAAGTGGTGAGTATGGTGCTCCTATAGATGCTAAATTAGATGTTACTAAAGGTGACTCTGATGTTGCTGGTGTATTAGGTGCTGAAGCTGCTTTAAACTTACAAGAAGTAGAAAGATTTAAAAAATTAGCTGGGCTAATTAAATAATAATAATTAAATTTATAAAAAAATGGAAACTCAAGAATTATTTGAGCGCCTAGAAGTTCTATTTGAAACTTTTAGAATTGAGCATAGTGGTAAATCTAAAGCCGCTCATGGTCGTGCTAGAAAAGCTTTAAGCGAAATAAAAAAATTAATCCCAGATTACAGAAAAGCTTCTGTAGCTGCTGATAAAAAATAAAAATGGCATTAAACGAACGTAAGCTCTCTAAATCCGAACTTGATAAAAGGGAAGACATCATTATGAATATGAAAAAAAACAAGAAAGATCTTGTTAAAAAATATGGTAAAGATGCTGAAGCAGTGATGTACGGTCGTGCCACTAATATGGCTAAAAAAGCAACTAAAGAAACAAGAGATCCTAAATTAACGGAGTTAATTAAAGATGTTCTAAAAAATCCTAAAAAAGCAGACTTAAATAAAGATGGTAAATTATCTGACTACGAAAAAACTAGAGGTAAAGCTGTTGAAAAAGCAATAGATAAAGTTGATGAGGTAAGCATCCCTAGCTCAGTCTTGACAAAAATGTCTGCTGAAGTTAAAAGTGTACAAGATTTAGCTAAATTAATAGTAGGAATTTATAATGAGGTACAAGAAAAAGAACAAATAGATTTTTCTAAAAATCAAAAGTTTGGTAGAGTTCTTAGTTTTTTAAAGGACATTATGGATGATGAAGATGTAAAAGTAAATGAAGATTTAGATTTAGGTCATGAAGATAATGAACCTCATATGATAAAAGGGGATTTATATAGAGTTGGTAAAGCAGCAATGGAATTATATAAAATGGTTGATCAATTTGAAGGTGTAGGAGAAGTTGATTTTCCTTCATGGTGGCAAAGTAAAATATTCAAAGCAAAAGATGCATTAGTTGGGGCAAAACAATATCTTGACTTTGAATTAAATGAGCCTAAAATTGATGCCGTAGTTGACGTAGCTACAGACGTAGTAGACGAAACAGTAGAAGATTATATAACTTCTGTTGATGATTTAAGTGAAACTAATATAACGGAAAATATGAATTACAATAAATGGCGTCGTGCCTTTAATGGAAAGCAATTTGCATATAAATTAGTACTATTAGAAGATAGTATGGGCAATAAGAAAAGGTACATGATAAGGTTTAAATATAAAGAAACCCCTAAAGCTGATGTAGTTTATGTAACAGAATCTCATTTTGGGGGACATGAAGGAAGTGGATTGCCTTTTGCTATGTCTAATATGCAAAACAAACCAGAAAAATTATTTACTGCAGATGATAAATTTGAATTTGAATCTGAGGATTATTTTGAAAGATGGTTAGGAGAAGGTCCTAAAGGATTAGAAGATTTATTAAAGCATTTTCTCGGAGGCAAATTAGCAACTAATGCTATATCAGATTGGTTCCAAACTGGAGTACAGACAATAGTAGATATTAAAGAAGCAGAATATATGCCCTCGGCAGCTGTAAATGAAGGAGCAAATGATGGATCAAATTATGGTTCAAACGAAAATTCTAATTATGATTCAAATGATAATCCTGAATCATACTCAGGACTTAAAAAGTTTGTAGCTGAAAAATTAGCTAAAGATTTAAAAGAAGGCTTACCTAAAGGGTTTTGGGATAAAAAAATCGATGCTAAAGATGAAGACCAAGATGGAAAAGTAGATGAAGATTTACTTAGAAAAGGAGGTAAAATAGCAAAAGCATTAGACGCATTAGAAAAAGCAGCACAAGAAGCTAAAATATCAGGAGATAAAGCAAGAGAATTATTTTCTAAATTTAAACAAGAAATGGCTGTAAGTGAAAGTTTAGATGAAATTTATAATGCTAATTCAGGTACATATATAGATCCATCTAATGATTATAAAGAATATAAGGCTAAAGAATTAAAACTAGATAAAACTACTGAGGATATTAGAGGAGTTATAGCTAAAATGTCTGATGCTTATATGGCTTTAGCTAAGGAATTGCAAGGAACTACTAATCCAAAAGTAGGTAGATATATGAGTGGGATGGCTGAAGAAATTAAAGATTTAAAACGTATGCTAAAAGGAATGACTAATGAAAGTTTTAAGTCATTATCTAAAAAAATAGACAAGCAAAAAGGTAAATCTAAAAAAGACGCAGACAATATAGCAGGATACATAGCTAATATTAAAAGAAAAGGTGGAGGTAAAGGCCCAACAGCTAAACAAAAGAAAAGAATGTCTGAAGACTATGATTCATTAGTTAATAAAATTAAAAAATCAGGTAAATCCGAAAAAGCAGCAAAAGCCATTGCGGGTGCAGTAGCATCGTATAAAGCAAAAGGTGGAGGCAAAGGTCCAACAGCAAAACAAAAATAATTATGACAGCGGCAGAATTAAGGGAAAAGATTAGATTACTTGTCCCAACGCTCGTTGGTAATAAAAGACAAGCTGAAGCAGCTGCGGTTGAGTATGATGAATTCACAAAATTTCCTATTTTAAAAAGAGTAATAGTTGATTTATTAACCCATGAATTTGATAGTTTTATATCATCAATAGATTGGGTTGCACCTAAACCTACAACTTTTAGAATTAATCTAAAAAATGGATTTAATTTTTATTTAATCTATACTAGAACAAGTTGGATAGCTCAAGTTGAAGGTAAAAAGTATTATTTACTTAATTTACCTGAAGAAGAAAGAGCTATAGATGCTATTGCTCGTATTTTACGATATGGGGCTCCTGACAGTAAAGATGATAGTGAAAGTGCTGGAGGAGATGATTTAGCAGGAACTGAAACAACAACTGATGTTGAAGTAGAAGATGATGTTGAAATAGATATATAATGGATCCAATAACTAAATATTTACATAAAATAGCATATAAATTTCCTAAAGGATATCCTGATATGGATAACCCTGAAGATAAAGTTATGTTAATGTCCCTTGTGGAACAAGAAATAGAAATTGATAAATCTATTGTTCCCAATGATCAAGATGGAGAAAAACAAGATAAAGTTGCAGATGTAATTAAAAATTATTCATCTGAAGATATAATAGGTTTATTTCAAAGTTTAGAACTAGATCAAGAACAATTAAATAAATTATTTAATAGAGTTAATAACTTTAAATCTTATCGCCCTATAAAGAAAGAAATAACAGACTCAGGATGGAATCCAAAAATTATTAAAAAATTTTCAAGAGAAATTCAAGAATTAATTGAAGATTTAGGTATAGAAGATAAAAAGAAATTTATAAATTATCTTAATAGTAAAAAAATAGACTTTCCTAGTAATTCAACAGGAAATTTAATTAAAACTTTAGTAGCTACAGGTGTACCTACTAATGTAGTTCAAAAAATAATTAAACATACTTCTCAAGATGAAGGAACAAGAGGAGTAGGTATGGGAGAAGTTGGACTAACTTTATTATTTGATAATATAGGGGCATCAGGAGGTAAAGGAGATTTATCAATTGATGGTCAAGAATTTGAAATAAAAGGAAATGGAGCTACTTTAGGAGAAAAGCCATTTAATTTAACATCTGCTTTTAATGAAAAATTAGGTAAATATGGTATTGAAGTACTAGGAGGAAGATCAGGAATTACATTTAATGATAAAAAATATGGAATGAATCAATTAAATCAAGTTTTATCTGATGCTTATAATGCTACTGAAGATAAAGAAGGATTTAAAGCTGCTTTTAAAGATATTTTAGTAGATGATAATAAATTAGGAAGCACAGCGGTTGATGCTAGGTTTAAGAATATTGATTTTACAAATCCAGAATCATTTAATACAGAAATTGGATTAATGAATTTTATTAGATATGCAGGTAAAGAAGGATTTAAACATTTTTTAGCACATGATTATGGTAAAGGAGGCCCTAATAATGGACAATATATTTATGTGTCAGGTAGTCCTGAAAGAATGGCTAATGAATTAAAAGACTCAGGTATAAAATTTGAAAAAATAACTCCTAATATTTTAAGACCTAGAATGGGATTTAGTAATACTATGAAAGAAGAATAATATGTGTAATTGCGGATGTAATACTTGTGAAACAAAACCAACGTTAATGCTAAACGAAAGTAAAGCACCGCGTACTATACTGTCTGAAGGTTTAAAGCACCATATAGACAATAATAAACCGCTTACTGAGCATTTATACCGTGCAGGTTCACGTGCTTATTTCGATTTATTTGCAGAAGCCAGATCATTATATAGTAGAGGTATTTTAGAATTTACCCATAAAAATGATATAGCATTGTTAACTGAAACTAATTTAGGTCATTTTGGTTTATATGAAACTGTAAATTTTGAAGGTGAAGAATATGATATAATATCAAAAGATGGGGATTGGGTTTATCTTAGATCAATTCATGATACACAAGTAGGTAGAAAAGAAATTAAAGTTAAAGAAAAAGATATTACAATAAATGAAACTAAAGTACCTTTAGATTTTCCTATTGAATTAAATGAACAAATGGACATTTACGATGATATTGCAAATATGGAATTTGGAATGGATTATGATCAATTAGGTTCAAATGAAAAAGAATGGGTTCGTGATGAAATAGATAATATGTCTATAAATGAAGAAGTTGAAATTAAAAAAAGTATTAAAGACATTGAAGACGGTGATGTAATATTATACAAGGGTAAAAAGTTTAAAGTAGATTATATAGATCCTTGGAGTGCTGGTGGCAGAATACTTAACCTCACAGACCTTAAATCAAGTAAAAAAGGAAAGTTAAAAGTTAAATTTGTAACCCCAAAAGGAAATACGGGTACTGCAAGTGATACTATGTTAACAGTATTAAAAGAATCAGTAATAGGTAGAGCTTCTTTAGAGGAAAGAATAAATACTATTCTAGAAGCTAAAAAGAAGAAGAAAAAAGATAATAGACCCATAGGAAAACCTATGCGTTCATCTTCAGGTGGAAAAGCTTACAAAGTATATGTTCGTGATCCTAAAACTAAAAAAATAAAAACTGTTAGATTTGGATCTGGGGGATTAAGAGCTAAAATTAATGACTCAAAAGCTAGATCTGCATTTGCAAAGAGACATAAATGCTCACAGAAAAAAGATAGAACTAAAGCTTCATATTGGAGCTGTAGATTACCACGTTATGCAAAATTACTCGGACTTAAATCAAGCTTCTCTGGATTCTGGTAAACCCTATATTGATTTAGAGGTTACAGATGAATATATTCTAAGGCAATTTAGTGAAAATGTTGACCCTATAGAATTGCTCTGGCATCGTGATGATGAAGATAGAACTGTAGAAATAGTAGGAAAAACAGATTGGAGTTTACAACTTGATAATTCTTTGCCAACTTCACTTCAGGAGCGTATATTTATACCCAGACATCAATGGCATAGAGTAATTAAAGGCACTGGTGTCTTAACTTTAAAAATATATAAAAATGAAAAAAGCAATATGTAAAGCTATCTGTGCTATAACTTTTAACAAAGTATGTTTAGGATGGTGCGAAATGAAATGTTGTAAATAAGATAAAATGAAAGAATTAAATAATTTTAGAAAATTTTTAAATGAAGGTTCATGTGGTTATACCCCAGATGGTAAACCAAGATCTAAACCAGCAGGTCCGGATTTAATGAATGAGTTTGTTGGTGGAACTTTAGAGAAAAGAAACGAACCTTTATACGATAAATTAGTCCCAGGTTCTGGTAATTCAGATTTTCTTGAAGGTGAAATGTTAAGAGCAATTAATAGAATTGTTTATAGATGGTATAATGATGGTGATTACTTTTACAAAGGATATGGAGCTGAAACAGCAGGTCCTGCTCATTCATTTTTAACTAATTCAAGAGAAATTCCATTTGAAATACAATCTACACTAACAAGTATATTTAATAAAGCAATCGACGCACCAGAAGATGGTTATGAAAGATTACTTAAATTAGCTTTAGAAAAAATATTAGATTACATTGAAGACAAAGCTGGTGATTACACTGAATCAAATGAAGACATGTTTAATTATGATTCTGAATTTGAAGATGAAGAAGATTACGATGATGATTATGATGAGTATGATGATGATGATTATTATCAATAAATAAAAAACTTACAGCTCGATTCATAGCCGAGCGATTATAAAAAAATTTTGAGAGCTGTGGCCTCCTTGTTGGAGGTCACACTTTTTTTTCGTATATTTACAACAATAAAATTAAATTCTAAATGAGCAAACACGTAGTAATTGTAGGAGCAGGAGTAGCAGGTATAAATGCAGCTACTAAATTAGTAGATAATGATTATAATGGTCAAATCACTATTATTGATATGGGTAAAAATCCATATAATAGATTGCCTGAAGAAGTAATGACAGGAATGTTAGGAGCTGGTGGCTGGTCTGATGGTAAATTAACTTATCATACTTCAATTGGAGGTCATCTTTCAAAATATACAGGTGATGAAAAAGCAATGGAGTTAATGGATCAAGTAATTAATAATTTTAAAAGATTCCACCCTAAACCAGAAGAAGTACAATGTTCAAATCCAGTTGCAGAACCAGATTTTATTAAACCATATTTTGGTTTAAGATTATTTCCTGTATGGCACGTTGGTACTGATTATTTACATGAAATTGGTAAAAATTGGTATGATTATTTAGTAAGTAAAGGTGTTAATTTTAGATGGGAAGAAAAAGTAACAGACATTGATTTTGTAGAACGGGAAATAAAAACAGAATTATATCAAATGCCTTATGATACACTTATTTTTGGTGTAGGTAAATCAGGAATTGATTTTGGTAAAAAATTAGCAGAAAAATATGAATTACCAACAGAATCAAAACCAGTACAAATTGGTGTTAGATTTGAAGCACCCCAAAAACATTTCCAAAAATTAATTGATGTAAGTTATGATTTTAAATTATATCGTAAATTTGATGATGAAGGTGTTTCATTACGTTCGTTCTGTACAAATAATAATGCTGCTTATGTTGCATTAGAAGAAACTTATGGAGATTATAGCTACAATGGCCATGCTAAAAAAGATCCCAAGTATAAAAATGATATGACTAATTTTGGAATTCTAATGGAAATTAGAGGTATTGATAAACCATTTGATTGGTCTAGAGAATTAGTATCAAAAGTACAAAAAAATAGTATTGTTAGTGGAGAAGGTAGTAATGGTAAAAAAGCTATGGGGCGTTGGCAAAATAAATATAAAGCAGGTCTTTACTGGAGCCCTTCATATAAAGATAAATCATTAACTTCTGAGGGTGATTGGGTACATGCTCATTATGTTAGTGAAGAAGGTCTTCAAGAAGTTAAAGATGCATTTAAAGGATATTTTAAATACATTGAAGATTTTATTGATGATATGAAAAAAATATTTCCATCACTTAAAGATGATTGGGGAATTTACATTCCAGAAGTAAAATATTTATCACCTGAACCTTTAGTAAATTATAAAGATTTAAGTTTAACTACATACCCTAATGTACACTTTGTAGGTGACGCATTAAGTGCAAGAGGTATTACAGTATCAGGTGCTCAAGGTACTCTAGTAGCAGAACAAATTCTAATATTAGATAAAGAATTAGAGGATTTTTTAAATGATCCTGCTAATAATAAAGAACCACATGAAATGGGTGACACACATGAATATATTATGGGTGGTTTATCCTATGATAAAGATGGGGATTTTATAAAATTTATAAATAAACAAAAATAAAAAACAAAAGTTATGAGTGAAAAACTATATCAAGAAAAAGTTATAAAATTTAAAGGAGCTAGACATTATCTTATAAAAATGGAAGGTGAAGAACATTTTAAACATCACAGATGGGATGATCCTGCAATTGTACCTTATAGAAAAGATAGTGAATTTAAAAAAGGTTTTTTCTTAAGTGGAATTGAATATCCTGAAGAAACTTTTAGAGAAATTATGAAAGAAAGAGAAGGATTACCTTGGTATAAACAATCTGCTCCTAAAGGAGAAACATATAGAAATTAATATGAGAGAACATACGTTACAAGCAATGCCTTATAAGGGTGAAATCCATGAAAAAGCATGGGGGCATGAATTATGGATTATTAATAATGAACTTTATTGTGGTAAATTATTAGTATTTAAAAAAGATAAATCTTTTTCAATGCATTATCATATTTTAAAAGATGAAGCATGGTATATATCTAAAGGTGAGTTCCAATACACATACATTGATACTGAAACAGCTGAATATCATAAAGTAATAGTAAGAGAGGGAGATTGTATTCACTTAATGCCAGGACAACCTCACCAAATGTTGGCTCTTGAAGAAGGAAGTTGTATATTCGAGGTATCAACACAACACTTTGATAGTGATAGTTATAGAGTAGGAATGGGGTCATCACAACTTGATCCATTAAATTTACCATTTTAATATGAAAATAGGTTTTTGTGGTACAATGTCAGTAGGTAAAACAACTTTAGTTAATGCTTTAGCTGAATTACCAGAGTTTAAAGAATATAAATTTAGAACAGAACGTTCTAAATATTTAATGGAAATGGGAATACCATTAAATACAGATTCTACTGTTAAGGGTCAAGCTGTATTTTTAGCTGAAAGAGCTAGTGAATTAATGCAAGATAATATTATTACGGATAGAACAATTATTGATGTTATGG
>VMHT01092903.1_pt1 | contig 10901 bp, 17 predicted proteins | sample 4693611 | NCBI WGS metagenome assembly VMHT01 (sample SAMN12280063, study PRJNA550983) | marine metagenome | isolation source: seawater sampled from same location over 5 years 0.02-0.2 micron viral filtrate | place: USA: collected off the coast of southern California halfway between the port... ... | reverse complement strand
CTATGTCGTCTATTGCTAAACTAAACTGAATTCCGCTTAAGTCTAAAAAGTTTAAACTTGCTTCAACACTTGTTAAATTAAAAGCACTTACACTTGCGTCTAAAAGAGTTATACTATTGTCAATAACAGCTATCTTTGCCGTGTTAGTTGCTATCCCTGCTATCTGTCCTAAATTAACAGCATCGGTCGCATCTGTTCCTGCTCCTAAATCAACTATTTTAAAACTATTCATATCTAAATTTTGAGTTATATTTATATTCTCGCTATCGGTAGGTGTGTTTAATAATCCATTCATAGACTTCCTTGTTGCTGTATTACTCGCCATTTGTTATAATATTATATATTATTTTCTGTGCTTTTAGTTTATTATCGGGCAACCTTATTTTAAAATGTTTGGAAAGTTCTTTTAAACTTGCGTTTTTAAGTTGCGGGTATTGTTTGTCTATTTCTACTTGATATTTATTCCTTCTTGTTGTTGGAATATCCATTAATATATTATAATATTTTATGTTAATATATTAAACAAAAAATTGAAGCTGTTTAATTAAATTAATAAATGTAAAAGTTATTGTTGTGTTAATTAAATAAATAAATAAATATGACTAAAGGCACAAGCGGGGCTCAAAAACGGACTATTATTTGTAAATGCGGTAAGCGTATTATTGGAGTGCCTAATAGGTTGGATACACTCACACGCCTACATAATAAAGTATGCCCTGATGGAGTTAAAGCACAACTACCATCTACTATACCATTTGACGGCACTAATATAAGTATGGGAGGTCTAACAAGGACTAATAACGGCAATATTGCGGTAAAAAATGATAACCTAATATGTAAAGGTTTTGTAGATGGACACATTAACAATTTGCTCGTAGATAGACCCGACTTTACGGGTAATAAAAACTCGTGTGAGTTATTTGAGGACTATATTAATAATACATATATTAAAAAATAGGGTAAATATGGGGGGTCGCTAGGGTCGCTATCTCGCCCACTTTTTACAAAGTCTTTAAAATATTTTTGTTGTTTATTATTTTTAGGAGTTTCCAAAAAGAGGGCGAGATAGCGACCCCAGCGTCCCTACTCATTTAGTGGGTTCTTCTTTAAAACAAAACTCGTGCTTCCGTCTTTATGTTTCACAACCTTACTAATATATTCATCATATTTATTTATAAACTTTTGTGTATCACCTTTATCTTCCGTATTATACCCTATATCATATCTAAAAGAATAATTATTTAATCTAACTACTTTACCATCTCGTCTGTAATTCTCAATAGTAAAGGCAAAATCACTTTTACCTCCTAAATTTGGATATTTTCTTTTTTTATTTACAAAACAATACATACCACCTACAATAAATCTTAAGTCAGTCGTAATAGGTTTTCTATTTTCCATAAAACCAGCATTAGGTATGGGATAATAACCTGCTAAATTTGCTCCTACATTATTCATTATTCCAAATGTTTTATTAAATAATTCATAAGCGTTATTTACTTTCACTAATTTACCATTTACCAAATGTAATATAGCAGTTATGTCGTCGTCCATCTTTACCACTTTAGCATTTAATGGGTAATGTGAGCTAATAAAATTTATTGTATTTAAATAACCTTTTGGACTTCTTACCTGTTTTAATTCAGGGGCGAGTTCTTTATATTCTTTAGCGTCTTTATCGCTCTGTATAAATAATGTTATATATTTTTCCAATTTATATTTTTGTATTATTTTAGTATAGGTTTTTTTTCTAAAAGTATCAACTCTATCATAAGTAGGTATCGCTATAAATATCGGCATATTACTATCCCTTTTTATTTTTATATTTATCTCTTAATCGTTTTAATATTCTCTCTTTATTATCCAAATAATATTGTTTTGAATATTCATTTTGCATAAGTTTAATCCTGTCTAAGTCAGCGTTCCGCCATTCTTTAGATGTTCTTGTTGGAATAGTTATATTAACACATTCGTTATTTTCTATATAATGGCGTTCTCTATAATTTAATTGTGCTAAATCATCTACCCTCTCTACCTCCTCAATTTCTACTTTTTTATCATCAGCAAATAATCTTTTACTGGAACAGCCTACCGCCATATTTTTATTAATATTATAGTCGCTTCTATGTTTGCTTAATCTTAATCTTAATTCATTAGTAGTTGCTCCATAATACACTAATCCATCTTCATTAAATAATCTATAAACAGACATATATAAATATATCAATCTAAAAAAAATAAAAAATAAACTAAAAATAAATGAGTAGAACAGCACTATTTGATGAATTAGAAAGTATAAAATTTCCTTTAGCAACAAGTAGAAATAACATTAAGAGAGGCGGTAAATCAACTATGGGTTTTGTTTTAGGTAAGGTTAGGAACAGAGGGTCGGGTTTAAATTATGATAAACGAATTATTAGAGATAGTAGAAGAACCAGCGAGCAAAAGTATGCTAAAGTATATGAGTTAGCAAAGGCATTAATTAAAAAAGAAAAACCAAACTTTAAATATAATAGTATTCAGTTTAATAAGAATGCGAGGACAGCAAGACATAAAGACGGGTTTAATGTAGGAATATCGGCGATGATAACTTTAGGTGATTTTACTGGCGGTAATTTATTAGTGTTTGATGAAAATGAAAAAAACCCCCAGTCGGTTAAAACTAAAAACAGATGGGTTATATTTAATGGCTCAAAATTTCCACACGAAACAGAACCATTTAAAGGAACAAGATATTCTTTAGTATTTTACAATACCGCTCAAAAAAAATAAGGGAACGTAGTTCCCTTTAAATCCCTCCTTTAATTTAAATTGGGGGTTAGGGGGAATTTTATTCCCCCATAATATAATAAGAAATAAATGGATAAGTTTTATCTTTACAAGTCGGGAAGAGCAAATAAAAAGTTTGTTATGAATATGCCTTACTACGACCACGCCCATCATTTCGGTAGTTTAGGAATGAGAGATAGGACATTAATTAATGATAAAAAAAGTAAATTTTATATAGACGATGAAAAAGAAAGGAAGCGAGTAGTTCAAGGTTATAAAAACAGACACAAGAGCGATAACATTAATTCAAGACATTCAGCGGGAGCGTTAAGTTGGCATATTTTGTGGGGAGCAGATAGTTTAGCAAAGGGAATAAAAAATTATGAAGACCGATTTAATGTAATAGTAATTGATAAAACAGACGAAATATATAAAAAAAAATAAATATAATTAGTAAATGACTACACATAATGATACCCATATTTCAAGTCAGCAAATATTTTTAACAAGCAAACACGCAGACCAAGTATATAGTAAAGCAGAGTGTGTATTTTTTTTAGATACTCCAATAGCTCCTCCAAGAGGCACAAGGATATTAATGTCTGTTACGGATTTTGAAATACCATATTCATTTTACACTATTAATAGCACAAATGATAAATTAAAATTTACTGGAATAACGACTATAAATATTACACACGGAAACTATAATGTAAATAGTTTAATTAGTTTTTTAAATACAGAGTTAGATAGTGTCGCCAGTCATATAACAGCGTCTTATATTACTAACCAAAACCAAATAAGGTTTGTTTCTACGGGTTCAGCAATATCAATAGATACCTCTGTTAGCACGTGTTTATTTGAAATAGGTTTTAATGAGGACGACACACAAAGCAACACGACAATACAAGGAACTAATGGAATGAATTTAGCGGGAATACCAAACATATATATTAGAATTAAAAATATAACAACCGCAAATTTAGACAGCAAAGGACAATTAGCATCTACTTTAGCGAAAGTAAATGTTAATGTAAATCCTTTAGAATATATATTTTATATGCCTCAACACCCAGTTTATCAAACAATAAATGAAACACAATTTAATAATTTACATTTAAGTATTGAAGATGAAGACGGGAATAAATTAGAATTAAACGGACAATTTTGGAGCATAACTTTAAGCATACATTATCAAATACAAAGAACGCCAAATATTGTATTAGACATAGAGGAGGAAAATAAAAAAGAAGAACCTAAAAAAAAATAAATAGTTATTTAAATTAAATGTTTGGACTTAAAAAATTATTCAGCAATATTCAGCGTTTAGGTAGTAAGAGAAGTTTTGCTTATAAAATAGGTCAAAAACTCTCACACGAAGCAACAAGACAATTAGGTAATTTAGCAAATGTAGCGGGTGCTGTTTCAGCTGTTAGTGGCGGTGTGCCTCCTCTTAAAATGTTTGCGGACGCTGTCGGCAGTGGAGCAAGAGCGGGACAAACTGGGATTGAAATAGGGAAAGATTTAGGAGCAAGAGATGCTGGAAAAGCAAGAAGTAGAATACCCAACTTAACTAAACAAGTAGCACAAACTGGAGCAAGTATGGCGGGAGCAAGTATGTTTGTCGCTTAAATAAATAAAGAGGTTCATATAATTTATTATATTTAATTATATAAACTATGGAAATATTTGACTATGTTATGTTAAGTTCTACCACCAAAAATCAATTAAGCGGTAATACTTTTGAATTTCTTATTCCTCCAACATATTATAACGAGCAACGCTCTCCCGTATGTATTGTAGAAGTAGTCCAAATTCATTTAACAAAACATTCAAGTAAAAAGGCTGCTTATATAACAACTAATTTAACTGCTAACAATATGTATTATAATAAAGGTAAGAGTGTATTAGGTTTATTAAATAACAATACTGGAAATTCATACCAAATAGGACAACCATTAATGTTAAGCACCTCCGCCAGACCCAGTAAAATAGACATTACATTCCACGAACCCGACGACGCAAGTTTCCAACCCGACAATTTTAAATTAGTTTTAAAGTTTAGTTATGGAAATCCCAAAGATACCTCATTAAAAATACAATACCAAAATTAAGAATTTATTTAGGATATTTTTTTGTTTAGTATCTTTATAACGAATATAATGGCTCTACCTCAACCACTCAACTATTTAGACCAGCAAAGAAAGGCTGCGAGTTCTCGCTCATTCCGCTCTAAACTCACCTCATCTAACGGCATAACTTTTAACTGCGGTGATGAAATAGTCTTTGATTTGCCTGGAAATGTCGCCAACTCTTACTATGATATGAATACTATGTATGTTGAATTCCTCGTAACAAATGGCGATGGAGCATCTGTAAAATTTGACGGGGGTGCGGGTGCGTATTCTTTAATTGAAAGAGCCCAAATGACCACAGCGGGTAGCACTCTCTCCAACATATCAGCCTATAATAATTTAGTTAATTGTTTATTTGACAGCACAGTATCAAGCAACTACAACAGAAACATCGCCCACGCTATGTTCGGCACATCTTTAGAAGGTAAATCCTATGAAGGTGCTACCATCGCTACTACTGCCTCCCGCAAAGTTTGCCTCCCACTTATCCTCCTCGCACCCTGTGCTACCACACCTAACCGCTTTTTTCCCGCATTCAGTCGTGATAGGCTACAATTACGCCTAACACTTGCTGAAGCAACTACCGCCTTTTTCCACACCGTAGCGGGTCTTACTAACAGCGACATTTCTATTACTGGAGTGTCCCTTAACTTTTACACCGTAGAATTAGCGAGAGAAGTTCAAGCACAAATAGATAGTATGACTGGCGGTAAGTATGATATGATGTGTAATGATTACATACACGCATCCTCAAGTGTTGTTGCTGGAACAACCGCCCACACCGCCACATTAGGTTTTACCAGCGGAAGTTTAGAAAGAGTTAGTGTATCACACAGAGTAAGTGCTAACATCGGCAGTGTAGTAAAACATTCATTCACACGCTCATCTGCTAACTTAAGTCAATATCAATTAAGCGTTAATAACACTTTATACCCTGCCCGTCCTCTTCTCGTAGATGGCGTAAGTAATGCTGAAGTAATGAGCGAACTTCTTATTGCCGACCACTCCCTCCACAACTTCGGCGTTAATGCTAACTTTAACAGCAACGGAGCAACTCAAGCGTCCCAATTTAATGTAAGTGATGCGTCGGGTGTAATTGTCGGTTCTTTCTTAACTGCTGTAGAATTAGAAAGTTTTGCTGGAAGCGAGAAGGTATATGCGGGTATTAACACTATCTCCGCCACCACTCAATTACAACTTGAATACAACAACACCTCCGCTAATGGCGACGCTGTAGCAACTACCGCTGTCCCTAACACTTGTACTATTGATGTATATGGCTTACGCACGGTTAAGATAAGTTTGGATATGCGTAATCTCGGGACTTATGAGGTATTTGTATAAATATAATAAAACGATTATTATAATATGAATTATGTTTAATTTACCATTCAAAAAATCTCTAATTAACATATATAATAATGTATATGTTAATAATATATAATAATCCAATTACTAAAAGAATAAATGCTTTATATAAATTTGATAATATAAAAGATATTATTATTTGGAGTGGAGGTATAATAAATTATAGCGACGCAAATAAAAAAGATAGAAAGTATAGAACATATAAAAGTTATTTTAAAGTTATAAAAGGCATCAAAAAGTAGGGGTCGCTGGGGACGCTATCTCGCCCTCTTTTTGGAAACTCTTGAAAATATAAATGTCTAAAAATATTTTTGGGACTTTGTAAAAAGTGGGCGAGATAGCGACCCTAGCGTCCCTCCATATTTAAGAGAAACTTAAAGTAGTTGGGGTATTTACTTTAGAGAATGTAGGGTGTCTTTTGTCGCTTACTTTATCTCTACTTGCTTCAGCCATTATTGGATACCAAGTATCGGGAAATGATGGGAAATGTTCTCTGTAATAATCCTCACTATATATCTCGTAATCAAACTTACTTAAGTCTAATGTATCATTTTCATAAACTAAAAACTGACTAGCGAAGTCTGCTATTTCCTCCTCATTCATTTCGTTCCATTGTTCCTCCTTCTTATCACAAGTTAATAAGTTAGCACTATTATCCTCATAATATTTAATACTACCTTCTATCCTTTTACGCATTTTTTCCTTCATAGTTTCAAATTCTTCAACCGACATTTCATTATATGTTTTATAATTATCAATACCAATTAACCCCATACTATTATCAACTTGTTCTCCAATACTTTTTAAAAATTCTGCTTCTTCATTAGACAAATTATGGGGGGATATCCCCCCTGACCCCCCTTCATTAATTAGGGGTTTAGAAGGGGACGAAGTCCCCTCCAAATTATTATCTATCATATAATTAGATAATTTAGGAGAATTATTATCTTCCATATATTATACAAATGGAAAAAAATAATTCCGTAGAAAGCGAATTAAGCGATGATAGTTCAGTTGAAAAGATTAAACGAACTAAAAAGGTTAAACCTGCTGAAGCAAAACCTAAAAGAGAAAGAACCGAAAAACAAAAAGCACACTTTGAAAGATTACAGATACTTAATAAAGAACGCCGTGAGAAGTCAAGGAGAACTAAAACAGAAACAGAACAAGAAGTTCAAAAGGTTCTTAATGCTAAAAGGATTATAGCAGACCACGAGAATAATTTAGATGAGGGTGAAAAGAAATTAGTTAAAGCAAAAAGAATAGTTCAAACTATATCACCCTCTTTAGAAGAAGATGAATTAAGTGAGATTGAAGAACCCAAACCCAAACCCAAACCTAAAAAAAATAAAAGAGTTATTGTTGAGGAAAGTAGCGATAGTGATTATACAGAGGAAAGTGTTTATGAAGAGGAAGAAGTTAGCTCATCATCAAGTAGCGAAGAAGAAGTTATAGTTAGAAGGAAACGAAAACCTGCTAAACAAAAAGCACCTAAACAACAAGAGATAAAATACAATATACCCACAGAACAAATATATTTTGCTTAAGTATATATAAATGAAAATAACCGAAGTAGATAGCAATTTAGATATTAAAGTTCCTAAAATGAAATGCGAGCAGTGCTTTAATCCACCAGCACCATATCCTTTAGAAAACAAACCTCATATATATATGTTCGTAGGTGCTAAAGGTTCGGGTAAAACAAGTAATGTTATTAATATGCTAACCAATAAAAAAAAGAAGGATAGAATATATTACAAGAACCAGCATAGCGTATTATTAAATATTCCTGAAAATTCATTTCATTCAATAGACAATAAACTTATTCAAGACCACGATAAAGTTTATCACGATTTTGATGTTAATTTTTTAGAAGAAGTTGAGGAGGTAGCAGGGGAGAATGCTTATGATGATGAATTTACATTAGCTGTTATTGACGACAGCGGAAGCAAATTAAAAGATAAGTATTTAGGAAAACAATTAACCTCGTTAGTATATCGTCATCGTCATTTATTATTAAGCATACATTTATTAGTCCAAAGTATGATGGATGTTCCATTAGGCATAAGAAAAAATGTAGATGGAATATTCTTTTTTAAACCTATTAATAGCAAACAAAGCACAGCATTTATTGAGGAATATTTAGGGGACTTAACAAAGGAAGAAGTCCAGCAATTATTTAATTATGTATTTGATAAAAAAGGAAACTTCTTATTTGTTAAAACAAGCACTCTACCTTTTACATATTATAAAAACTTCAATAAATTAGAATTTTAATATTATAATAAAATATAAATATGGCGACAAAAATAGTTAGAAAAGTTAAGAAGGTTAAGAGAAAATATAAGCAAAAGCAAAAGCAAAAGCAATCACAAAAGGTAATCATTAATATAGGCAAACCTAAACCAACTAGAAAAAGAAAAAGGAAAAGCAAACCTAAACCTTTTATTAGTGAAACCTTAAGTAGTGTATTAGTTCAACAACAACAACCAGCATTTAGCACGGCAGACTTACAAACCCTTTTAAACGCTCAAAGGCAAACTTCAGTTGTAGGAAGTCTTCCCAAAACAGAGAAAGCAAAAGCGACTGTAGATATGGGAACAAGTCCAGTTAAAGTAATGGAGGAAACACAACCTATAAAATTAACAAGTCAAGAACAAGAAAGAGAATTAATGGGAATGGAAGACACAAGAATAGCAGAAGATATAGAAGGAATATTAGACGCAGAAGAAATACCGCAAGTTCCTATGAAGAAACTACCATCAAACCCAAGAGAAGAAGAATATTATATAGACCAAAGATTTAATGTATATGTTCCACGAGGTTCTACTTTTGACCCAAGTAAGCGTAAATTAATAACAAGACAAGGATTAGGGAGTGAAAGAAGAGCAGATGTAAGAGAGCAGTTAATAAGGGGAGTAGAAATTAGAAACCCGTCAATAACACAAGCAACAATACAACCAAGTCTAACGGGTGCTACTCCTACCTTTACTCCTCGTATGGGTAATTTTATGGGAATAACACAAGAGATAGGAGCAAGAGATTTACCTAATTTAACAGAGGGAGATATGCGTGAGATGGGCTATATGTAGAGGGACGCTGGGGACGCTATCTCGCCCTCTTTTTACAAACTCCTCCATCAAAAAAATAACATTTATATTTTTGGGACTTTACAAAAAGTGGGCGAGATAGCGACCCGAGCGTCCCCCCTATTTTATGAAACTATCTATATGTTGCTCTATTACTTCGGGTATTTGTTTATCCCCTATTTGTAGTTTATTACAGCATTTAGCAAACTCTCCTTTTTGCTCCTCTACAAATTCACTAATAACTTTATCCTTTACTAAACTCTCCGCTTTCTTCATTTGCTCTTTATATATATTTTTATAATATACTCTTTCCATAGGACACATATATCTTTTTTTACCTTGCTTACTAGCATATAGTTTCTCCGCACCCTCCTCCTTAGCCCTTCCTACACCCTCCATAATCTCCCACAATTGATAATCCCAATCCATCTCTACAGCTCCTCTCTTTTCATTTTTAATCCACTTATATAAGTAAGCAATAATAGACTTTTTATATCTAACATATTGTGCTTGAGTAATTACTTCTTTATTTTTTAGTATAACATTTTGACGATAACCCATAAGTGCTTCATATATATCATTTAGATACACTTTAGCATCTCTTGGAATAAAAGCATATACCTTATCAGCATCTTCCCTATTATTAAAATGTTTTTTAACATCTTTAACCTCTTTAATTATATCAGGCCAGTTATTCATTAAGAAGTCGTCAAAGTCCCTTTTTTTAATTTTAATAAATTCAACATTAAAGTTATCCATTATTATTATTATAATAATATAATTATTGTTTAAATAGTTTGACAAATTCTATTTCAATTTTTTGTCAAAATAAATTAAATAAAAACAACATAAAAAAATGTTTATTTGTTTTAATTATTTTTTTATTTTTTATTGGTTTTTTATTTTTACTTTTTTTTAGACTTTACAAAAAGAGGGCGAGATAGCGACCCTAAAGACCCCCCCTACCATAAGTAGGCAGAGGGTTTAAACCATATTTACCAGTAATCATAGTAGAGCATTCCAGCCTCCACATAGCACACGAGCTAACCCCGCCCTCTACGATGTCGTCCCCAATATCGTCAATTAACTTTTGCTCCTCGCTATCCCCGTCAAAGTCCCAACCCTCGTAGTCCTCACCGACACAACCGCACCAATCACCCGCATAGTCATATACCCACTCATCGTGAAGGTCTTTACGGATATCGTCCCACATCGCCTTAATAATTAGTGCGGTCGGGTGGGTGGGTCGCATCAGTAGTATCTTGCTAACAACCTCCATCGGTATTTTGTGTGCTACAGAGGTCGTCATATTCTCGTCAATATTTATTAAATTATAGGTCATAAACTAACAGGTCTGCCTTGTATCAAAGGTATAAAACAGCTTCAATTTATTATTTTTACGCCTGTTTTTTAGACATTTTTTGTCCCTTTTTTAGACACATTTTTAATAATAGGCGATGATGGGAGCAGTATTCTATATAGAATACTGCTCCCATCATCGCCTATTATTAAAAATGTGTCTAAAAAAGGGACAAAAAAT
>VMHT01081080.1_pt1 | contig 10902 bp, 10 predicted proteins | sample 4693611 | NCBI WGS metagenome assembly VMHT01 (sample SAMN12280063, study PRJNA550983) | marine metagenome | isolation source: seawater sampled from same location over 5 years 0.02-0.2 micron viral filtrate | place: USA: collected off the coast of southern California halfway between the port... ... | reverse complement strand
TTTCACAGTCTACGGTTTTCTCATCGCCCTCACTAGAATACAGATAAAGTTTACGTTTGATTGGATCAACGACACAACGTGTCAAGTATTCATCATCCATTAGTGGTTGGTTTTATAATAACATAAGTATATCATAGAGATAATTATTTGTCAATGGCATCACCCTTAAATCAATATGCGATCTATGATTGCAATATTCTAAGAATGAATCTTAATGAAATGGTTCAGAGAAGAGCAGAGGCACAAGGAAAAGCATTAACTGATGAGCAAATAGACGATATAGCAGTGGTTCTTAGAAGAAAAATAGACTGGGAACCTATTTTCAGTCAGATTGATGAGTATCTGTAGAGCTATTATACCAAAAAGAAAGAGCATAACGATCTTTACCCACTACTCTAGTCACATGATGTTTATATTGTGAATTGGAGAAGATTAATAATTTACCAGTCTTGGGTTTGACCTCAAAATCTTTGAACCCAGTGTAACCACCTTCAAAGTCATCATTTAGATAGAGAAGTGCAGCAAACAGATCATAAATTCCTTCTTTTGCAGAACTATCATAATGAGGTTTCATAAAAGTATTAGGTTTCCATTTAATGACACCCACATAATCTGGATTAGCCCGATCATCGAATGATTTGCAAACACGAGTGACTTTATCAACAACCCTAGTGTAAAACTCTGATGTTTCTCCAGTTGTATCTAAAAAATCAGCATGACCCTGATAATTAGCATCATCTAACATTTCATCTTGTCTTGCATGATGACCAGCAAAGTCATAATCATCCTCTTGAGGTTCAAAAGAAGGAATAGTATCTTCACTATGACCTATAGCAGTCATAATTCCGAGAGACTCATTTGTGTAATTTATTATCTGCTGACATTGACTAGGAGAAATGAAATTCTCCTCAATATAAATTAATTTCTTCAAATTGTTATTGTGTTTCTCTTACCTCTGTAAGTAGGATCATTATAATTTGGAACATCAGGTGCAGTCTCTGGATTAAAGTTTGGATCAGGATAATCTCTCCAACTATCACCTTGATACTCAACATATAATGGGTTCACATCTTTTCTTGCAGCATATACATGATAAAAACAATTTACAGGCATGCCACCTTGTGATTGTAAGTAAATAAATTCATCATCCCATCTCTTTACAATAATGTCTTGATGTGATCCTATTGGTTGCAACTGAACTGATATACTCTCAACATCCACAAGATCTTTCCAATAATCAGGTAGTTTTATTATCTTTTCATTTCTTACTCTACCTCTATCATACACACCAACTTCTGGGCCCTCAATACAGGCATACCTGAGTCTCCATCCATCTTTACTTGGATGTTTGATATCAAATGGTTTTGGTTTTGAATCAGCACTTGCAAATCTAGCAGCGAGTCTTCCTTTATTACCACCATCAATTGATCCACTTACATAAAGATCTCCCGATACAAAAAGAGAATTGACGGATGAACCACCAGTTACATAAAGACCATTAGGGGTTCCACCATCACCTCTAACATCAACATTACCACTGGTTTCTATAGCTTTGGATGTTCCAGCAGTATCCTCTCTACCTACCATCAAAGTCGCAGTGGCATCAGAGAAAGCATCTGGTTTTCCAATCTGAGTATTACCTTGAATATATGTAGAATGATTTATTTTAGATAATCCTACTCCTAAAGCATTAGGAACTACCTTTTTCGCAGCAACTATAAGTTGCCCACCGTATGTGAATATTTCGTCGAATGAAAATGCCATATTAGATACTCCTTGTGTCTGTTTCTCCTGGTTCTGGTAATTTATCTTTCGTTAATGCACGAGAGACTCCTTCTAAAAGAGGTGTTAATAACTGAGTTCCAAGACCACCTCTGATGGTCATCAAACCCGATGTCATAAGTTTAAGCGATTGCTTACCATCTATTGTAACATTTTTTGAGTCAAGTTTCAAGGTCTCATATGCATTTGCCCAAATAACTCCTTGAGGAGCGTTACCATTAGCAATAAGTTCAATGTCAAGTGCCTCTAATTTTATCTTTCCATTGGTTGCTTTAAGGTGTATGTCACCATTTTTAGCAAGAATCATTATTGCCTCTTGCTCTTTCTTTAAATCCTCACCGCTATGAATAAAAGTCGAACCAGGTGCACTCATTAATGTGTAACCAGTTCTTGGCCCATCCTCATCCAATGAAATAAAATGTCTACCATCTAGTGCTTGAACATGAACACTTGAAGTGACATCACCCTTCGGGCTTAATTTACCAAAAGTAATCGCACCATTCATGGCACTTATTACTTGATTCCAAAAATTCTTTTTCTTACCTGATGACATTAATATCCTCCTCCGTAGCCGCCACCGCCACCACCGCTAGGTGTGCTTGGTGTTGATGGTGCTGGTGTTGATGGGGTTGATGGGGTTGATGGGGTTGTGTAACCACCTCCACTTGCAGGTGTTGTGCTTGGTGTGCTGGTTGCTGGTGTTGTTGATGGTGCACTGATTGGTGTGGTGGAATAACTTCCTCTAGTTGGAGAACTTATAGCTTCTATAGTATCCTCCTGAGTTTCAGTCTCTTCTCTTTGAGATGCTGTGATAGTTCCTTCAATTTGTCTCTTCTGAACACTTGCAATCTGTGTATCATAAACTACAATGTCAGTTCCAGATGTTTGTGCAGATGTTCCTGCATATCTAATACCATTTACATAATATACATTTCCATAATAAGGTTTACCGTCAACGTAACCATTTATATTTAACCCAACAAGATCAAAGACTTGAACCACATCAGTAAGAACTGGTTCAATTGGTTGTGGGTCACGAATAATATCAAAATTAGGAACAAAAGTTGCATTAAATCCAGTCACTGTATTCATTCTGATTTGTGGTAGTTCCGTAAATCTACCACCTTTATCAACAGATACTGATCTTATCTTCCCGAAAGGATCACAATTATATGAGAGAACACTACCATTACTTGGTATTATTTCTATCGTATCCACTCCACAATTATGATTGAATCCTGGATTTGTAACAGTCACACCTGTAAGTTCTATGATAGCAGGATATTGAGGAACTGTCTGTGGTGGTGGCAAATAACCTTGACCACTATCTCTCACGATTACTTGAACAACAACTCCATTTTCAATAAGTGTTTCCAAAACAGCACCACTACCATTATTACATGGATCAATCACTTGAACTTGAGGTGGTGAAATATATCCAAAACCACCACTCACAAGATCAACCGCAATTAAATTACCATTAACATCTACAACTGGATTCGCAATTGCTCCAACACCACGACCACCAAAAAATTTAAGTTTGGGTGGGCCACAAGGTTGATCGCCAATTAAACAAGGATCAGATCTTAGTAAATTTTTGGGAGTTAGTGCATTGACTTCACTAATTGTCAAAAATCTAACCTTCTCATCTCCATCAATAAAAATAAATTCTGTTTCTGTATTTAGTGTTGCATATGTATTTGCATCAGCGAGTGATACATTTTGAACATATCCATCAGTCTCGCTAATGTATCCTACTGTTATATTATCGAATGAGGTTTGTGATATTGGCATTATTGTAAACTCTCTTGAACTGTGTCATATATGACACTATGAGGTGTTGTTGTGTGTGCGATACCAACCATTTTAACTATTGTTCCATCTTCTCTCTTATGAATATGGAAATTACCATAGTAAGGTTTACCATTTACATATCCAACTAAGTTAGTTAGGTCAGTTGTTCTTGTTTTTGGTTTAGCAAATATTTTCTTAATTGTAACACCTTGTTTACTAGAACTCAACTTTTCTATACCTGTTCCATAAGACTTTCTCTCCTTAGTTGAAAGAGAAGTATTTTTAGCAGACTCTGCGACGTTTGATGTGCTAGGTTTCTCAGAAGATCCACCACCACTTTGCATTGTATGAGTATCATTAGGTGAACACTCTGGATCAGGATCACAATTAAATATTTTAGTTATTGAATTAACAAATCCTAGTGCAGACGCAATATCAAAATTCATACCACCCAATGCACTCAAACCTAATCCACCTGATAATGGGCCAGCAAGTGCAGCACCTTTACCAGCAATAGCATTTAAAATTCTTGGATTAATTGATGCAAGACCACCAGCAGAAGAAATTAAACTAGGTATATCACCAACTCTAATTGCTTGAAAGGCATTTCCTATTCCTATTAATGTGTTTTCACTAACTCCTAGTAGGTTTGATGCTAAAACTAATCCTGCTGCTATGCCAGATGGATTTGCTCTATCATTTATTAAATTTAATGCCTCTGCGATTAATGATTGATTGTCAGGAGTATTCTGTTCTGCAGCATCAAGTAAACTGAGTAATCCACTACCATAGTTTCCATCTGCCCAAAAACGATTTGCACCCCCAACACTATTAGGATCGATTCCAGCTTGATCTGCTACAGTTTGAGTCATACTTAAAACTAAATCACCAGAAGATAAGGAAGAAAGAACATTATTTTCACTTAGAGAATTATCAATTGTTCCTTTACTTTCATCACCAGTCTCTGTTGATGATCCACCAAGTGAATTTTTAATCCCATCAACCACAGGGCCAATCGCACTATCAAATCCTGACAGAATTGTATTGATTGTTCCTCCCAACACCTCTCCAATAATCTCCTCTGTTTCACAAAGTGGTGTGGGTCTATAAAATCCATCATTAGATGGTTGTGGAACTTGATTAGAACCAGGTGTATCTAACAAAGAAACACTGGGTATTACTGACGATGTGCTAACACCAACAACTCCTGCCTCTGAAGTGGCACTGTTTGCTGCTGCTTGCTCTGATAACTTCTTCTTTCTATTAAATGCTTTCTTTAGTGCTGCAGCAATCAATCCTGCAAGTGCTAAACCTGCCATACCATTAAACATACAAGCAATTTTTTCCAATCCCTCTACTTTTTTATTCAGCAATTCTAATGAATGAGATGGTGGAGCAAGGTTTTCTAACGGTGCAAGTTTTTCATTAAACTCCTTAGTCGTAAACTGTTGCACTTTATTCATTGTGCCCTTCATAAATTTTGACATCTCTTCAGATGCAGATTCAATCGCTGCGTCTATATTTTTATTACTTTCTAATACAGGTAAACCGCCAGCCTTGTTAGCATCTAAAAGAGATTGTTGAAATCTTTCTATTTTTTCAGTCAATGTTCCTATCACAGTCTGTATATTTTTCACATCAGACTGAGTATCTGGATTAGGGCATGCTAATGTATGTTTCTCATCTAACACATATGATGTTCTTTCATCAGAAATTTTATATAAATTATTTGCATCAGATGATTCTGCAGAAACATTAGAATCTGAAGGTGAGTTATATGCCTCATTTCCTGCTTGCTTGGGTGCAAAATCAGCGTCTTTAAGTTTCTTTTGTTCAATGGGTTCTTGCTCTATGTTTTTAGAATAAAAACTTTGTGGAGTAAAGTTTTTTCCACCACTACCCTCAGTTCCCATTTCTCTCTCAAGTTTTGTCTTAGCATTGTTACCAAGACAACCCATGATTATCGGGGTTTGTTGATCTTTTCCATCAAGAAAGAATCCAAAGACAAAACTCCCTTGTCTTATCGCAGGTGTTTGATATGATCCACCATGACCAGTTCCAGCAGTCACAGGATACATGACTTGAGCCCAAGGAAGTTGCTCTGCAGTTACACTAGATTCCTCTTGATCATGATGACCAATGATTCTAACTTTGTATCGATATCCCCATGCTGGCATCTCCTCAACCTTTTCAAACTTTTCAGGGTTTTGATTTTTTCTCCACGTTGAATCGTCAGCAACTTGGCCTATAAACCAATAGAAACTGCCTCCTAAGAAACCAGGATTAAATAATGATGACGATTCCATATGTTAGTCGTCGTATACTCTACACTCGAACGCATCAGGATGATTATCGCAATAGATTTCTAAGTGCTTATCCTCGTGTCTTGTGTGCCAATCATTTATCTTTCCTTCATTTGGTTCCACAACATCATCTTTGTGAACATATTCATAGTCTGCATGAACTTCTTCTAGTTCGGATTTTTTATACTCTAACATACCATGATTAGTATGTTCTTTACCATCTTTAGGATCAAGATAAACTTCGTGATCTAAATCGTGTTTAATTTCTGACATAATAGTTACCTTCTACTGTGATTACCTTTTCTTCCGAAAGAATCTCGTGCTAAGTTTAACTTAGTATAAGTTCCTTCAGAACTAACATAGTGGCATAAGTCGGCTATAATATATAGACCACCACTCTCCCTGTTTACTGTATCATCTTTCTCTGCTTGAACAGAGAATATGTCAACAAATATTACATCTCCAGCATGTAAACTAAAGTCTCCAGCGATGGTTATTGTCATCATACCAGAAAAAAGTTGATTATATCTACGAATAGATTGGTTTAATGTTTTGATTGCTTTAAAATTATCTGAAGTATTTCCAACTCCGATTTGTTGGTCAGTAGTTCCGCCAGGTAAAGTTCCACTATCAACCACATACAAAGTAGTTCTAGTGAAATCTTCTGCAGCAGTGTCAAACTTTTCATTGAACTTAGGAAGATCCTTTCCAGCCATCTTAACTTGTTTTTTTACTTGTTCAGCAGTTTGTTCTATGACCTCATACTTACAATCATAGGCATTGAATAAAACTATTTTAGTTTTGTATGCACCCATGTTCATTTTTCCTTGAACGTTTATTGAACTATCTGATTGATGTTCTAATATCTTACCATCATAACCAGCAGGAGTTGCTTTCACATCTGTAGAGTTATTAAAAACATACGATTTCTTTTTATCTTGTTTAAATAATCCCTCAATAGATTTAAAATGATATCCATCAGCATTTTCAAAAAAGAAAAATCCTGCAGAAACACCTTCATTAGTATTATCAGGAATCCCCTGCTTGGAAAGGAGATTTAACATGTAAAATGGTTTACGATTATTACCAACAAAATTGTATTCACCTTTTGATCGTTCAATGTGTAATTTCTTTTTGGTTTTTAATATCTTCTCGAATATTTTTTTAACATGTTCATCTACACTTCCAGTCTCTCTAGTTCTACATCTAGTCTCCCCCATTTCATTACGGATAAATTCCTCAGACACTAATTCTAGACTGATAACATTTTTACTTCCATCCTCATATACTGGAGTTACCTTATTAACAATCATATCAACTTTAATTTTCTCCTCGTTATTATCTTCAAACTCTAATTTAAAATCTTCTGTTCCTATAAGGGGAAGGCCCTCTACCACAGACTTACCATCAATTGCGTTTCCAACATCACTAAAAACAATGTATGCTTTGATAGAATCTTGCAGTATACTTTCATGATAAGTTAGACGAACTAATCCATTAACCACACTAGCAACTCTCTCTGAATCTTTATTAGAGATAATATTTGCTTTAGATATGGTTGCTGGTGATGATTTCTTTGCTTCGTTACTCATGATATTATTTACCTCCGTATAGAGCTAGTTCAGAGTCATCAATGACAACTGTTTTATATCCAATGGTTCTACCTCTCTTATTCTTAATTGCAACTTGTTGAGTCTGCTGAATTGGGATCGGAATAATCACAGCACTACCTTCACCACTTTCATAGGTTGTTTCTGCTGCTACTGCATTTGCATTTTTACCATTCTTATTGTTTTGATTCTTATCAACTTCTGCTTCAGGTTTTACTTCCTTTTTAGATTCATCTCCACCAAATATATTAGGTAGGAAAGATTCAGCAAGGAGTGGTATAGTTTTTGTAAGATCAAGAAGGGCAAGCCAATTAGTAACACCTGCAAATCCTTTATTATTCTCTTTAAATTTTTCTATAAATCTACCAAAACCATCTTTAAAGAAATCAAATATTGGTTTAATAAATGTCTTGAACGTATCTTTTAATTTCTGCCCTACAGCATCTACACCACCACCCATTATCAATTCATATAGTAAATCACCAACAAATACACCAATTGTTTCTCCTATCAATGTTCCAAGAATAGGTATTGGTATGAACGTTCCAAGTGTACCACCTAATAAAGCACCTGCAGATTTGAAGAGTGCTTGTGCTGCTGGTTCACCAGACATCAAAGAAACAACACCAACAATTATTGGCCCGAATATTGGTATGCGTTTGGAAAATCCTTTAACTGCTGGTAGTGCTCCCTTCAATGCAGGAGAGACGATCCCTGCTGCTTTACCAAATATCTTTGCAGCAAATCCACCAACCTTTGATGCACCTTTAGTAAACAATCCTCTTGCTCCTGTAACTAACTTTGATCCTAATTTACCTAACTGTGGAAATAATTTAGTTACTAACTTTGCACCTCTGTTAATAAAACCTTTAACAAGTTTAAAGGCACTTTTTATTCTTCTAATAAAAACATCTATGATCTTGGCTTTTATAACTTTAAATACTACAAATCCAGAAATAAGATTCTTCAAGTTCTCCATGAAGGTTCTGAATTTTTCTGCACCTTCCTCACCAAATATTTTACCCACTATTCTTTCTGCACCATCAACAAGTTTATATCCAAAGTCTATGAAACTCGCTAGACCATCAAGAAAACCTCCCGCTACGGTAAATAATCCATACTTACCAAACAGTAAAGGAGTTGCCATCTTAAAAAGACCAATAACTTTTTGAAGTTGAGGAGCAAACTCTATCAGTTTCATTATAACAACACCGTATAAGAACTTCGTGATGAATCCAAATATACCTTGTAGTAATCCAACACCAGGAACTTTAATTCCACCACCACTATCTTTTTTCTTTGGTTTATCTGGTTTCTCTACATCAGATTCTTGTTTTGCACGTTTGTCTTTCTCTGCTGCTATTCTTTCTTTTCTTTTTGCTTTTTCTTTCAATACAAGACCACCTTTCATTGTTTCTGCAATGACAGTTACATCCTTACTAATCTTTACTATTCTTTTATCAGTTTCTTTTGCATCTATTTCTGCTTGAACTACTTCAAGAGAAGGGCCTTTGTATCCTCTTCTTCCATCAGTTTTTGCTACTGGTTTGCGACCTTTCTTTGAACCTGATATACCACCACTCACCATGTTTGACGCTGTTTCTTTACTAGCACCACCTTTCTTTCCACCTCTACCCATGAGTTTATCAGTGGCAACTTTCTTTGCTTTATCCTTAACGATTGATGATCCAACCGATTTTACTATCGCTCCTAGCATATATTATCTCCTAATCCCCAATGTCTGTTCCTTTGCTCTACCACCAGGTGCAACCACATCAAAAGTTGGTATTTCAGTTATACTAGCATCTTTATCACCACTACCTGCTGGTGTTGGTGGAGCTACCACACCTCCAAGTTTTTTAAGAGCATCCAATGCTTTTGCTACAGGTGGTTTAACTGGTAGTTTTCTGATTTGATCTCTTGCAAATTTTAAAGCACGAGCTTGAGGTGTATTAGAAATAAAGTTTCTAACCATACCACCAAATTTATAAGATTGAACATCACCTCTCATACCACCCATACTCAATCCACCAAGATCCATCATGGTTCCAACAGTTGATATCTTTGCTTTCTTAGGTCTCTTGACTGCAGCAGGTGCTTTACCTGATTTTGGTTTACTAGTTCCACCAGCAGCAGCATTCATTCCATATAATGTATCAGCACCAACCTGATTCACTGCATCTTTAGTCAACACAAATTCACCAGGTGTTAACATCGCAGGAACAGTGTCTGTGTTACCTTGGCCTGGAACCTCACCACCTTGATTAAACGATTGAGGTTGTTGAAGATTCTCTCCCTTAGTTTCTTCTCCCGTTGTTTGAAGGCCTGCCTCTGGTTTTGTTTCTTCTGGTTTTACGTCAGTGCCAGTTTCAATGGTTGCCTCACCACCTTCACCACCTTTTTCTAAATCCTTTTCACCTTTTTTAAGTTCATCATCTACCGTTTTACCTAATCCAAATATTGATTTAACAGTTTTAATTAACTTAGGAAGGAATCCCACTGCCAATGCGATAACACCTGGTATCAAAGCAACACCAGGAAATAGTGCCATAAGACCAGCAACAAGAACAGGCCACCAATCTTTCAGAAACCTGAATATAGATTCTATCTTTCCTTTATTACCTGAATCACCAAACCAATCAAGTAACTTCATTAAACCCGCACCGAGTATGAATAACTTTATAAAATTAAATATAGATTCAAAAATTCCTTTTGCTGGTTCTAAAACTTTTCCAAATGCACCAGCAACCTTACCATACATTTTCTTTCCACCCTCTAAGAGGTTTTCTTTCATACTTCTTTTCTTTTTCTCTCTTGCCTCTCTAGTATCATCTGCCTTATCTTTTTCAAGTTTATTTTGATTCGTAACAAGTTTCTTTATGGCATTAACATTCTGAGATATAGATGCCAATGCTGCTCCAGTTTTTTCACCACCAAATTTGGGCATGGGTGCTGCTGGTGGTGCAACAGGTGCAGGAGCTCCTTTACCCGTAATAAATTTTACTGCATCATCCTTTGTTTTCTTTGTAGCAGTTTGTTTTCTCTTAGACGGTCTTATCGCATCTTGTAAAATTGAAATTCTTGGATCATTAGGATTTGAGTTTTCCAGTTTTACAATAGTTTCTTTTACAGCACGAGAATAACCCGACTTTGATTCTATATCAACGGGTTGATAACCAAAGTCTTTTATTAATATTTGTCTTGCTGCTGGGCTAGCCATTCTTTGATTGTTGTCGTTTAAGTTCCTCTTCTTCGAGATGTTGTTTTAACAATCCAACATAGATGTCTCGTTCCCAAGGCATCATGTTTTCAATCTCAGTCAAAGAGTATTTATGGTATTGCATCAAGGAAAAGTTTAACTTGTAGTAGCTAGCAAGATCCATGTGGATCATTGCTACCCGAAAATTTTTCTC
>VMHT01086794.1_pt1 | contig 10903 bp, 22 predicted proteins | sample 4693611 | NCBI WGS metagenome assembly VMHT01 (sample SAMN12280063, study PRJNA550983) | marine metagenome | isolation source: seawater sampled from same location over 5 years 0.02-0.2 micron viral filtrate | place: USA: collected off the coast of southern California halfway between the port... ... | reverse complement strand
CTCTCACTCTCCTGTTTAAATGTTGCGAATTGGTCGCAGTAATCAGACACATCACAGAACTGTTCGCAGCGCATCGGAGTGCCGCGACGGTGATCTATGGTGTGTTTGTCTGCATCTTTCTGTGCGGCTACGAATGTCTCCGCTTCCTCCTGCGAATCGAACACACGCACTGCGCGTACCCGCTTCTCCTTCATCACGGCAAACTTGTCATCGCGCAGCCAACGCTCTTCGTCAGTGCAGTCAGGTAGATTGCCAGCCCTCGCCTCCTCGTGTGCAGCGATACGTTCTTTCACAAACGCCTCTGTCTTTTCGATGGGCCAGAGTGGGATATCTTGGATAAATATGTCTTGTGGTGGGTAGTCAGGCTTACGCTCTGCCTCGTGTCGGCTCCAGTCCTTCACAAAGTTAATTATCTGTAGACCGCTAACCTTGATGCCGTTCTTATGTGCAATGAATGCGTATATGTTGAGTTGCTTCTCATCGCTATCGTTGTTCATCACCCCATACGACTTGCGCGTCTTGTAGTCCTGTAAGACCCGCGTACCGTCCGATTGCACATGCTGTACGTCGATAGCACCTGATAGCTTAACGCCGCTTACAGAGCAGTACAGACGTTCCTCCGTGATGTAATCGGGGTGCTTGCTGTCTTCTAGGATTGCGTGAACCGCTGTACCAAACAGCGTCCACAGGTTTTCGGACACATCTCTGAACACGATGTTGTCTGGATCGTCAAAGAGAGCAGCCATACGAGGTGGGCGTAATAGCCCTGTGGCTGAGTACGAGGCATCGCCCCGACTGTAGGAATCTTTCTTTAACGCTGCCGCCAAAGGCGCTGGCAGATTTAACTGATTGGTGTAATGCATGTTACCCTGTTGCGAATAGGTGTTTTACGATGAGAACACATGCGCGATAGGAAAGTCAAGCTTGTAATTTTTGGGGCCGCACAATCGAAAGCAAACAGTAGACGATTGGTGACTTTCGGTGGCCGACCACGCTTCATCAAAAGCAAAGCTGCATTGCAGTTTGAGAGGGATGTGAAGGCGCAAGTCCAACCACTAAAGCAAATGCTTGAGGGTGACCTGTCATTCCATGCGGACATCTATTACCCCAGCCGCAGACAGGATCTCGATCCCAGTATCCTGCTCGATGCGTTACAGGGGTTGATCTACGAGAACGACAGACAGTTTAAACAGATCAGCAGTTGCAGGTTTTTGGACAAGCAAAGCCCTCGTGCAGAGATATGGATCAAGGAGATTGAGCATGACGAAAATGGCCCACCCCAGCTGTTGGTCTGAGGTGAGCCTTCCTTTCGCAACAAAGGAGTCAACCGTTGTGATGAGAGTTGACAAGTCTATTCTGAATGTGCTTTTTTAAGAAAGCAAGAACGCGCAAGGGGGTAAGACCGCAAGGGCGCGAAACAAATAAGCGGTAATGTCCACGCTCGGCTCCGTCCGATCTGACAATTCTCTCTCCAGCTTCTCCATTTTTTTGTGGGGGGTTTGGGGGGAGCGTCCTTCTCTCACCATCCGATCTGATCTAAATCGCAACAGAGGAAAGGAATGAGTAGACCTGTATACGAAACAAGTAACATTCGCCAAAAAGAAAAAGTCTTAGCTGATAGGCTGGGCGTAATGTGGGACATCGTCGCAAAACAAAACCCAAAGTTTTACGCAATCGACTTGTCGTTTGTAAATGACAACGGAGAGGTCGAAGGGTTTGGCGAAATCAAAACCAGAACCCACAAGTTCGGCACCTTCCCAACGTATATGATTAGCAGCCACAAGGTCGCGGATGCGAAAGCGCTTGCATCTGCAACAGGACTGGATGTATTTTTAATAGTCGAGTGGTCATGCGGAACCGTGGGCTACTTGAGTTTGGCTGAGTCCATGCCTGATCATGTTGAATGGGGTGGCAGGACAGACAGGGGTGATCTTCAAGACTCGGAGCCTGTCAACCATTACAGTATTAACCGTTTCAAAATCGCAACAAAGGAACAGATAAACAATGACGAGTTCGACATATAGATTCAACGGCAACACCATAAAACTAAAAGATCAGGACTATGATCGCTGGCAAAAGGCGTTCAGAAACATCCCTAATCTTGAGGCGGTGTTGCAATCCCGCGATGACTGGCTCACTTACGACGCCGAAATAAAAACACAACAACGCTGGTTCCTCAGCACCTCCGCGTATCTGGCAAAGCTTGATGCCAAAGAGGCCAAAGAAAACAGGACGGATTCGGTGGGCCGCAAGGTCGATGCCGAAGGCAGGGTAAAATTTAAGACTGCACCGTAGCCATGAGCTTCTGGGACAAGCTGGCAGACGAAGGGTTTGCCATCAACGATCTGCGTGAAGGGCAGCAAAAGATTCTTTGCCCTCAATGCAGTAGCACTCGCAACAAAAACAAACACGAGCCTTGTCTGTCGATGTCTATCGACCATGGTGGTGCGCAATGGCGTTGCCATCACTGCGACTGGACAGGCAATGTGTGGAGGGAATCCATGACAACTAGCCCGTTTAAACGCAAAGCAACATCAGAGCCAAACACTCCACCAAAGATACCTGATCTGCAAAACCCATCGGAAGGTGTGGTTAAGTGGTTTAGGAATCGCGGTATCAGCAGCCAGACTATCGAATCGGCTGGTGTCCAGAGCGGAGAAGCGTACATCGGAGGCGAGCGTAAGAAGGCGATAGCTTTTGTCCATAAGGATTGCAAAGGCAATGTCATCAACGTCAAGTTTAGAAGCATCGACAAACAGTTCTCTCAAATCAAAAATGGCGCAAGGCTTCCGTATCTGTGGAACATGATCGACTTAGAAAATCCGCAGCTGATCATCACCGAAGGTGAAGTGGACACACTGAGCGTGATGGAGGCGGGATACACCAACGTCATCAGTGTGCCTGATGGCGCGAGCGATAAGAAGCTGGAGTGGGTTGAGGAACTGGACAATGATCTGGCTGGATTCAAAAGGATTGTGTTGCTCACGGACGGGGATACCGTGGGGATCGCAATGCGCAATGAACTTGCGCGACGGTTGGGTAGGCACAGGTGTTGGCGGGTTGATTGGCCAGAGGGATGCAAAGATCCCAACGACGTACTGGTGGGTTATGGATCAGCAAAGCTGAAAGAGTTTGTAGATAACGCAGAGCCATGGCCGTTGAAGGCGCTGCACGAGACGCGCTCTTATGTTGACGATGCGTTTGCGTTGCTCAACGGGGACGTAAAGACAGGCGTATCCACAGGGATCGACGCGCTAGACTTCAACTACAAAATCAGACCCGGAGAATTGAACATAATCTCCGGCGCACCCGGAGTTGGCAAGTCAGAATTCATCGACCAAATCTGTTTAAACCTTGCGTTCCGAGAGGGCTGGCGCTTTGCGGTGTGCAGTTTTGAGAACCCAGTAGATGAACACATCAACAAACTGGCTGCGAAACTTGTCGGTAAACCGGCATGGGAAACGCGAAGCGGCGAGAAGATGAGTACCGAAGAATGGGCCGAGGCTGTCAGCTTTATCGGGAAACATTATTACTGGATTCGTTCAGAGGATGAGGCGCCCACAATCGACTGGTGTTTAGAGAATGCAACCGCCTGTGTGCAAAGGTATCCCAACGTGCGCGGGTTGGTGCTTGATCCGTACAACGAGTTTGAGCATCGCAGACCTAGCGGCTGGACGGAAACCGAGTATGTGTCGCAGATGCTTGCGTCACTGAAACGCTGGGCCGCAACGAATGAGTGTGCGGTGTTTCTGGTAGCCCACCCTGCGAAGCTGAGGCGCAACGCAGACGGGACGTTTCCTGTGCCAGAGCCTTATGACATTGCAGGATCGGCTAACTTTTACAACAAGGCTGACAACATTTTAATTGTGGAGAGAGATTTCACGGAGGGGTCGGATGATATCCGAGTGCATGTGAAGAAGATAAGGTTTAAACAGAGTGGAAGAGTGGGGACAGTCGATTTGAAATACGACTACAAGGATGGGAGTTACCGCTCACCCTTGCGGATGAGCGGATAACATTGCTATTCCGATCTCCAATAAGTCATTGTCATGGATTCTTTATTGCTAGAAGCTCTAAACTTCATGCCATGTTTTTTTCCTACAGCGCGTACATCCGCATCCTCTTTGCAAGTGAGGACTGTACGCCCACCACCTATCTTGCGTAATGTAGCTTTGAACGTAACAGAGTCTCCTAGTTCACCCATCTTTGTCACTCTCATGTCAGACATTAGTCTTTCTATTATGGTTCGGCGTGATTTGGCGTTAAAGGGTCTAACTTTTTGCTCAATCTCGTAACTCATATTTTTTCCTATGTTGCTTTTTAATTAAAGCATCGCTTCGATCTTAGAAATAATTTCGTTGCGTTGCTCCTGCGATTGGAGGATGCCAACCTTGTCATCAATATAATCCTTGTCACCAAGGGCGTTGATCGCATGATCGACTTCGCTTCGCATCTTATCTCGTAGTTGATAGACGTACTGCCGACTGACACCTTCGCGCTTTGCAATCGAGGCGTAAGGCTCTGCGTTTAAACGGATTGCCTCTCTGATCCGGCTGGTTCGTTCTCCGTTGCGACGGCCTCGTGGTCTGCACAAAGATTCGTATCGCTCCACACCCATATCTGCAAGCAAGTAAAGCCTGAGTGTCGAGACTGGCGTACCAATCTCAGCAGCTATCTCCATCAAGGTCGAGCCGTTCTCGCGCATGTGAATGGCGGCAGCGATCCATGGTTGATCCCAGTCCATTAGTAGTCCTCCGGCAGCAGGACAGTCAGAGTCTCGTGACCAGCGTCTAGTATGACGTAGATCTGTTCGCCCTCTACGATGTACAAAGCCATCACCATGCCGCCGCGCTTGGCTGAGGCGAGGTTTGTCTCCTTGTCTTCGTCACCGATGCTACCCCAATCCATACTGTTGAAGCGCCGTAACGTGGATTCCACCCACTCATTGAGTGGCTCTGGATCTTCCTCGCCAAAGACCTTACGCAGAGTTTGCTCTGCGCCCTTCGTCATCATAAAGTTCTTAACCCCCTTCAGAAGATTAGACTCCGTGAACGTCACGGTCTTGCCAGTGGTCAGCACATCCTCATCCCACTGCTCGCCGTTCAAGTTGTATACCTTACCCATCCTTGCGCTCCTTAACTGCGTCTAGCAGTCCATCAACTAAGTCCGCGATGGCTACAGTGCCATCATCCTTGCGCATCTTTGCGACTTCCTTTTCGATCAGCTTGATAATCTTTTTCTGGCCCAGATCGTCGGCCACCTTTCTAAGTTCTGAAACTTTCATTTTCACCTCTGGTAAACGCAAGCCACATCGCTCGCGCATTGCTCTTTAAAATCCTCGTTGCTCGCCCACAGGAAAGCCACCACCATAGAGGCGATGGCAAGTCCATGGCGTAACGGCTGACCCATCAGTGCAGGTTGCCAGCGTTTAAACGGAACTCGGATTCTGCAATCTCGATCCGCCTGTCGATGAACTTGGAGTGCATCATCGTGAACTGGTGCATCCAGATCTCGTTTGTGATGTCGCGGAAGTGATCGTGCTTGTGCAGATCCATCATCATCTCATGCACCTTTTGTGTGATGTCTGTAAACATCGCCTTCAACACAATCAGATCCTCGGCCTCTGAAAATAGCTTGGCCGCTTGTTGCTGTAGCTCCTCGGTGAACTCCATGATTGTCTGAATGGTTTCTTTATTCTCATCTGACATAGTCAGTCTCCTTGTTGCAAAAAATTTATACCGTGTCGAGAAATCTCATGCGTTTCTGCATGGCCTGATTTTGTTTCATGGGCTTTGAGATCGAAGGTAGGGGGGTTGCCAGCCCTAAGCTGGCTCTCCACCGTAGACGCGAACTGACGCAGCCCTATGTCATGTTTGTCGAACACCTCATAGGCTGACCCGTACTGGCTGTAGCGGATCAGCACATCGCGTATCTGACGTAGTCCGTTCTCGTTAACCTCCATGGCTACGCCTCAAAGATGGTATCTTTGTGTTCAAGCGCGTCGTACAGTTCTTCAGCTAAATCCCATGTCAGCTTATCTTTGCTATCCAGCAGATCTATAATCGTTTCGATTTCTTGAGCTGTCAGACATAGGTTCTTATCGCTCCGATTTGTAATCGGTTTTCCATCAGCGCCGATCTTGTATTTAACTTCCTTCACTGTCATCACTTGTCCTCCCAATCATCTTGATCGAATTCATCAAACATATCGTTGTCAGTTTCGACAACCTCTACGACCCCATCGAAGTACTGTTTAAACACTTCGACAACGTACTCGTAGTCGCCCTGTTGCATTTCGTAAACGATCTCGTCGCCGTTCAATCCCATTTGCCTTGCAATGTTTTTGGCGTGGGCCATCAACACGAATGCGTTGCCGTCCTGCCCGCTCAGATCTATCGTTACCATTACGCTTCCACCTCCTGCTCTAGTAATAGCTTCATCTCCGCTCGTTCCCAGTTGTCGAGCCAATCCATTTGGTCTCTTTCTTCGCATGTCAGTAACACGGTCTTACCAATATCCGAAAGGATCTTTTCACTGAGTTTGCCAATCTTGAAAACCCACAGGATCTTCTCGCGCTTGCTAAGATCATCACGCGCTAGGTTCTCTTGGATTTCGTCTATCTGTGGTTGGTAGTGTTCGATCATGCTTCGCCTCCGTTAGAGCCTTGGCCGTTGTTCCATCTATGTATCCGCGCTTGATCTTCCTCAATGCTGTCTAACATCCGATACACAGTCTTAACATTGAAGTCCTCATTGTTGTATCGCTGTGTATCAAGCAAGAAATCCAACACTGGCACATCGGCATCACTGGGGTATTCGTGATACTTGTGCCAACGCTCTCTGACTTCCTTGTGATTGAGGAAAGAATCAACAGCCCATTGAATGAATGGCGCTGCTTGTTGCCATCCCGCTAAAGCCTCAACAGCTTCATCGGTCAACGTGCCTGTATACTTGTCATACATTTCCATTTCTGGTCCTCCTTGTTGCGAGTTAAACTTCTAACGCTGTTCCAGCGGGTTCAAAATCCCACTGGTCTGCCAGCTTGTAATAGAGTCGAGCGAAGTGCTTACGCTTCGCGCTGTTGAAAGACGGAGTCTCAACATGAGGGTTGCGATCTTCGTCTGCTTTCGCTAGTGCCTCTAGCATATCCAAGACCTCTGCTCGGGCTTGTTCCTGTGGCGTATTGCCGTAGTGATTACGCATTTTTGGGTTCTCCTTGTTGCGTTTAAACATTATCGTTGCTTGGTTGTTACCACTCGCCCCCTTGCATTTTGAATTCGCAGTTAGTAAAGAGACGCGACTTAGCATCTACGTACTCTTGCGCTTCACGCATTGCCTGTTCGATTCCGTGAGAGTCAACAGAAAAAGCAATCTCCATACCCCATTCACGATCTGGAATGAGCTTGTTTCTTACCATAACCATGATCCACTGGTCTTTCTTTTCCTCGGTCATGCGACCTCCTTTGTTGCGATGGTTTACTATAGTAACCTATTGAGAATTATTTGTCAAGCCTACTTTTAATGGACGCCAATAAGACTACGGTGCAGATGGTCGCGCTGAACGTCACCATGACGAACAGCACTACCCACGCACCAGCCCACAGCTTTATGATTTGATCGGGCGCTGCATCCCACAGATACAGGCCCACCCACAGGTTCAATGCGCCGACAACGGACACGAGGCCCATCGTTAATCCAAGTCTAAGATTGCTCATCACTGCCCCCATCGTTGACGTAGTGCAGTCTGGCAAACCTCGTTGAAGCCAACGAGTAGCGTGGATTTGAGCTTGCCATCGACCACATGATCTATGTACTGCTGCCCGTCACGAGTTGCGATCTTCGCTGCGACTCGCATCTTGTTGAGCAGTTCGTTTAAACGCCGTTGCGTTAGTTGAGTTTTCCATCCGGCGTTGGAGATCCATATCTCCGACTTGTCATCATCACGTTGAGCGATCAGGTTGCCGTGTAGATACAGGCTACCCTTGCGGCTCTCCGTGTTGGCGTCCTTCCCGTCGAGTCCGAGCAGGAAATGTGCAATTGCTGCGTTAGGCTTGTTCATGGTTGTTCCTTTGTTGCGTTTAAACAGATTGGAGAAAGGAGATTACTCCTCCTCTCCCCAGCACTCAGTCCACTCCTCGTCGGTCATTCCTGAGATCAGGAACTCACGCTCAGAGTCGGACAGTTCGGGCATCACATCCTGTATGAATGCGCCCCCTTCCCAACGAGCGATTTGCTCTTGGGTGACAGGCAGATCCATGATGTGGGTCTTGCCTGAGAACAGCGATTGTTTTTCGATTAACATAGTTACTCCTTAGTACTTGATTAGGCTACGTCTTGCCCTTGATCGTTCTTCGGCCACACCGTTGACCATCTTTTGAAACATCGCGAATGTGCGGTCATCCATCTCAAGCATGGCTTCCCATGTCTGGTCAATGTTCAGATTATTCCTGAGAATCCATTTGTTCATTCGACGTTGCTTCGTTTTCGGTTGATCTTCGATCAGTTGTCTGCGCTGTCGTTTTGAAATCAACATAGTTGATACTCCTTCGTTTAGTTGCGATGGTTTACATTAGTAATACGAGACAGCATCACCTGTCAAGTAGTTTTTTAAGCGGCCTTGTAGGCCGCGCTCTCAGTCCATGCGGCGTTGACCGTGGCCAGCGCTGCATCCATGTCCTCGTAGCCCTTGTCGCCGTACATGGGCGGTATGTACATGGCATCCTCTGGAATGTCTTTCATCTTCTCCACCATGCCGTAGGCACCGACTCGATTCTCAAACGTGAACTCCATAATGCGGAAGCACACACGGCGTAGCATACTGGGGTGTGCTACAGCGAAGCTGACACGGTCAAGGTCAAGCGGCTCAAACGATTCCTTGACGGTGATGTGTATGTGCTGCTCCTCATACTGACCATGAGTGTCGCTGATTTGCGTAGCAATCAACTCGACACGCTGACCAGCCCGTTCGATCTGGTCGATCAGTGTAACGATGGCTGCACCCTTGCGTGTCATTGCCTCAGCGCTGGTGTTCCACGTTGCGCCGATATCGCAGAAGATCCGCACAATCGGTAGCGGCCTAGCGTCATCATCATCCATGAACATCATGTGCATTGGCGCCCCAGCAGCATAGCTGGGAACACAGACACGCTGACCTGCCATGCCATACTCCCAGTCGGGCTGTTTAAACGCTGCCTGTTTTGCCTTAGCAAACTGAACATCAGCGTCCATGGCGTCACGCCCCTCAGGCCAGCCAGTGATGGCCAGCTGTTGCGCCTCCTCAAAAGACGCGGAGCCAGTGAATGCTTTGTCGCCAGTGACGGATTCACCGTTGCCCCAGCACTCGTTTGGCTTCCGGTGCATATCTGCCATGCACTCATCCCACGATACGTTGTATGTTGCGATGCTCATTACGCTGCCTCCACGTTTGCGATGATCTCAATACCGATCTCATCCATGATTTTTTGCTTGTCAGTTTCACTGAAACCTTTGTTCCAGATGGTCACAGATGCGACCTTGCGCTTGTCCATGCCAGCTGCAAGCAGCTTGGCGCCCTTGACCGAAGCCCTTGGGCTGACCACATAGCGCATTTTGTGATGCGCCACGGCATGTCGAACAGCTTGGACATAGTCCACCCATGCATCGTTGCCGGTGATGGCACGCTCTAGTGACTCGTCGTAACCCATGGTTACGTTGCAGAATCGGTCGAGTGTCGCCATGTCCATGGGATTGCGCCCCACATACTGGGCAGATGCGCCGTGACCGAATGTGTTGGCCGAAGCAATCACGACAAAGTCGGGATGCTTTCTGACCATGCCGCCCTCGCCATCGTTGCCCAGCGGGAAGCTTGCAAAGTCATTGGCCAGCGCAGCATTCAGTGCCAACAAAGCATTGTTGGATGATGCGTCCATCTCGTCCATCAGCACGAGACCACCGTGTTTAAACGCTTTGTAGAAGTTGGTCTGTGAGTACGAGCCATCCGGCTTGACGTAACCGACTACGTCGTGGTCATACTTGATGGCACCGTAGCAGTAGAACTGCAACGCCAGCGCCTTGGCACATTGCTCTGCAATGGTGGTCTTACCAGAGCCAGCAGGGCCAATCAGGTACACGTTTTCACGCTGGGCCAGAATGGCCAGAATCTCATCGAACGCCTCGTGAATGTGTACATCACCAAGTTCCTTGGTGTCGCCACCGATCTTGACCTCGTGGGTGACACGCTTGGTCGCAGCCACTTGGCGCTCAAGATCTGCGATCTGGTCGGCCAGCTGATCCTCGACCTGACTGACCATGCGCTGCAAGTCGCCTTGAGTCAGCGTAGCTGGCTTGTTACCGTCTGGGCCTTCCAGCCATAGGCTGATCTTGTCCTCGACAGGCATCTGTGGGGACAGGCGGTACAGGGTGCAAAGCATGGACAGAGCGGAACGCTCATCACGAGATAGGCTGTCAGCGATAGCTGATAACCCATGTAGTTTAGCAGCGTCGGTCACACGGACTAACCTTTCGGTCAGTTTGTTTAGACGGCGTGGCTCGATTTTGGTAGAATGATCGAACATAGTTCGGACTCCTTTGTTGCGTTTAAACAGTAGCGGAAACCTAGTCTGTGACTAGGCATCCAGCGAGGTGGCAGGAAGGACAATGCGACTCAGCGGTGATGGTCGATTGCCATTTGAGCGAAGCTCGTGCGGTGAATCCGCATTCGTTGCAGTGGATCTTGAGCATCCGAGTGCCTTGCTTCTTACGAAGGTTGGCGTCGATCTTGGCATGGGGATACTCTCCGAGTATGTCGGCGATCTCCTTGAGCGTCTCCAGCAAAGCTGGGCCAGCTGGGGTCTGCGTCATCGGGGCAATGAAGCCTACGGCTTTAGCGATACGGGCAAACTCGCCCTTGTGGCCACAGTCGATGCC
>VMHT01002374.1_pt1 | contig 10904 bp, 7 predicted proteins | sample 4693611 | NCBI WGS metagenome assembly VMHT01 (sample SAMN12280063, study PRJNA550983) | marine metagenome | isolation source: seawater sampled from same location over 5 years 0.02-0.2 micron viral filtrate | place: USA: collected off the coast of southern California halfway between the port... ... | reverse complement strand
TGGAGTTGACATCGCAGCCCCCTACGCAAACGCCAGTTGTGGCGCACCTAATAGTATTCTGCCAGTTGCTGCAACAACGTATGGCACAATGTCTGTTGCGCTTGCAGCCGTAGATAACGTAAGCCCAGCACCACCAGCAGTCTCATAGTCAGTGCCAAGTGACACAGCCCTGCTACCAGTTCCATCTTGTATAAAAACGATAAAACCAGATTGCCCTGTGGTTTCAGTTGTTGGATTTGCTAAAGTAACAGCACCTGTTAAAGTAAGAATAAAGTTTTGGTAAATATTAAAACTTAAGGTAGTGCTGCCAGTTGCGTTTGACGAAAAGTTATTCCCTCTAACAGCTTTTTCAAATGTTACTTTTGCGCCACCAATAATTAAATTATCTGTAGTATTTTCATCATACTTAATAAACGCATCGCTATCTGTACCGAATGACAAGTTCTCATCATCAGGTATAACTTTGTTTGTAAGTTGCTGTGTAGCTACTGTGCTAACTAACTCGCCATCACCACCCGGCGGAAGCGTTAGTGTGTTTGTAACAGTTGCTGAGTGTGGTTGCGATTTTACAGTTTGACCGTGGGTGTTTGATTCACAGTTAAATACTAAAGTGCCGGGATTAGTGTTGCCTTTTAAAACTGTTTTGCCGGTACCATTTGGGTTCAATTCAATATCAGCATTAGATGTGGTCACAATATCCTGACCGTTCATATCAAGATCGCCGCCCAACTGCGGTGTTGTATCTGCTGATAAATCAGCAAGACCACCGCCAGCTGCGCCAGTAGAACCGGTAGCACCAGCTGGTATGCCTAATGCTAATGCTAATGCACCACTACTAGCTGTAAAACTAGCTGTTGCTGTAGGAGTAGCACCGGTTGATAAACCAGACGCAGAAATAGTAACTGTGCTTACCTTCCCTTCTTCAGCTACAAGATTGCCACTTGCATCAAAGCCTAATTGTTTACTCGCTCTTGTAGATACATCAGGTAATGTAAGAGAAGCAGTAGTATCAAAGTCAGACAAAATCAAAGCACGATTAGAGGCATCATCAATATCAGCCGCAATGGCAATCATGCGATCAAGTTCAGTATTAAGTGATGCTACGTCAAATGGGCCAGATGTAGGAAAATCTGTTACACGATCAAGATCTATATCTCTGGTAATAACTACTGTACTACCACCAGACGCACCAGTTACAGAATTACCAGTTGTTGTGTGAATATATCCTGTTGTGCCTGATGTATGTGCTGCTGAATTGCCAGAATCGTCTGCTGTTGTATAATGTGTAGTTAATGTTTTTTTCGTGCCATCAACATATACATTCAAATCATCATCATCAAAAAACTCAAAAGGCACAACAAATGCAGTCTGTGTAGCCCCTTGGCTAACAGTATAAGATATACGAGGCGAGTTATCACTTAAGTTAATAGTCATGCTAATCCCCTATCATAGCAACAATTCAATATACAACGCACAATCATCTCCTGCCATAATCATTCATTAACGCTTGCACATCATCTCTAATCATAGGCAAGCCAAGAAACGGCAATATATATCTCATACGCTCAGAAGCATCAGTTGTATCACCATTAAAGAAGTCTCTAGCAGAACGTGCGTAATCCAAACCAAGCCCTGCTGGTGCGCCAAACGGCTCAACAAAAGCATCCATCATGCGTTCTTCACGATTAGGGCTTACATACTTTGGTGGTATAGGGAAGTCCTCACCAATCATGCCAGCGTTACCAGCTATGTTTAATCCAGTATATGCAAGGTCAGAGTAAATGCCCAACACGCCAGAATGATCTATAATGCGTGCCATAATCTCTGGTGTGTCACGTTTTTCAAACCAGTAATCAGGCTTTTTAATAGCTAATGACATGTATGACAAACCAATTAATGAAGCTACACCCTGCAATCTATGCCTTCTATTTGGATTGCGAACAGCACCAAGTATTTTGTTATTTGCACCAAATGCAAAGTTCATAAACGTAAAAGGCAATGACATCACACCGCTTTCAATACGAACCATGTTTTCATTACCAGTACGCAAACGATCTTCTATTTCAAATGGTTTATATTTATCTAAAATTTTTTGAATTTTTTGAATTGGAAACTGTGTTGGGTATATTTTACGAACAGACTGAAAAAATGGATTATCACGCAAGTAAGCAACGCCATCTACAATCAATGGCTTATCAAATGTTTGCCCCATAACAATAGTATTATTTGCATGTGATGCTATTGCAGCTTGATACTTACGCATAATATCACGCTCTGCTGCTGTAGCTTGAGGCCATGCATCTGTATTAGCAAACTCAAAGTTCATACGCTCATGCTTACTTGTAGGAGCTTTAGCTATAAACTTAGCCATATCCTCATCAATGCCATAACGAGCAAGGTACTCACGATCAAACAATGAAATCTTACCATCTGCCCATTTGCGAGATAGCTTAATAAACTTATTATTTACAAGAAGTTGATCTAATGTTTTGCCGGCAAAAGTGATTGGCGCAAGACCATTAAGTGTATACATAACTTGGTTGCCGCGTTGAATAATGCGTTCATTTAAATTAGGACGTACTTTTCTAGCAGTGTCATTAAGCAACTCTCGTGCATAAACATTTTTTGTTATATCTAATAACTCACCAGCCATTTGTGCTTCACGGATAACAGCACCAGTAAACGCAGTGTCAGTAGCAGCAACACCAGCAGCAATAACATCCTTCATGCCATGCGCCATAACAATAGAGCCAGTGTCAGTAATCGCAGATACACCAGCAAGAGGCAGAAATGTCCACCCTGTCCATGCTTTAGCAGCTTTAGCAGCTTGATTATCAAAACGATCAGGACTACGCTGCAACGTACCCATTACACGCTCGTAGTCACCATACCAATCAGCAAGCAATCTACTACGTTCTTTAGGATTTTTGCCAGCACGCATCATTGCGTCATCAAGATCTTCTAAAACCTCATCAACATTGCGACCACCAAACTTCTTAGCAAACGAAATCTGTCTGCCAACTCTATCCATATATGTGTAAATAGAATTACTATCTAAGTGTATGTAATCAATAATTTTATCTACATCTATATTTGTTTTGCGTTGTTTTAGATGTTTGATTCTGCCAGCTTTGTCTGCACTTACACGAACATCCATTAGCTCTTCTGCATCTTCTTGCATAATACGGCTGAGTGTTCGCTTTGCATCCTCTTCAACACCAGCAACATCTTCGCCATTAGCCATACGCTGCAACTTAAAATCTTCTGCAAATATTCTTTCTAATGATGCACGATTTGTTGTGTCAGCCAGCATTTCTTTATTGTAAAATATTGGCGCAACAAAGTTTTGCCTTAGTGGTTTGCCTATCTGCCCCTCATAAAACTCAATGCGGTCACGTAACTGTGCTTGTCTTGCATCAAGCGCGTCTCTAAATGCAGATTGTTTTTTAGTAGCACCACCAGATTTTTTAATACTATCTTCAAGATCAGTTAGCTGTTTAGTTTTCTTTTCTAATTCAGCTTTGTTAATTTCTACAATCTTATTAATTTTATCATTGTTTTTAGTAAGGCCAGAGTATTCCATATCATCTGAAAACGCTTTAAACGTATCTTTAAATATAACGATAGCTTCTTTTTGCTGATCGCTAATACCATCCATAGCAATGCGTCTTGTCTCTGGATTATTAGACTGTGATTTTACATAACGCTTATAAGTGTTAGTAAACCAATCTTCATAGCCACTCATAGGATTATATATGCTCATAACACGAGCAGCTTTGTTTATGCCTCTTGTTTGCTGTGAGTGTAGATTACGCATTTGCTCATCAAACTTATAAAATGAACCTTGATAAGTAACAGAATCTTGCGCTACAGACTGAAATGCTTTGCCTCGCCTTGCACCTTGTGTAGACAAAGCACCATTATAAGACATTGTTGCAAAGTAACCCTTCACTTCATCTGACAAATCTGCACGTTGCATAGCCATCTGTGATGGACTGCCCATCCAGTTTGTAACAGTAGGATCAAAATCGCCGCCAGAAGCCGCTGTATAGCCATCATCAAGCTCAGTTGATGTTTCCCTCCACACATGGCTAAACTTTTCGCCACGGAACAACCTACCTGCCTTAGAGGCACTGCTTTGGAAGAATGGCTTTACATATGGCGCACCGCGCATCAAACCACCAAAGCCAGCAGAAAACGCTGTAGTAGCTACAATGTTACTAGCTGCTTCATATGGCTCATCAGCTACAGCAAATGGCGCACGCCGCGCCTCGTCTGCAAGACCAAAGGCCAGACCCGCAGCAGCACCTCTTGTCACCGCCTGTCCGAAGGTCTGACCAGCTTTAATAAACTGCAATCCGGGTATTAAAGAAACAGCTGTAAGTGGATCAGTAAGACCACCAGCCAACATAGCTGTTAATGGCGCATCGTTAGCTTTTTTTCTACGAGCAATAGCTGTATAAGCACGTTGCTTTAAGTAAGATAAATGCTCTTCATCTTTAGCAGTAACAAGATCTTCAAAATATGGCAGCAAATCTTCTTCTAAGTTTGCAGCTACATTAAGATTGGGGTCACGCTTACGATCACCAAACAATCGCGTTTCTTCAAAAGATTCGATAAGAGGCATGTTTCTATAAGCAACGGTAGCTTTCCATCCCTCATACCAACTTACAGGTGTATCTTCTGTAATAGATGCTGGGATAGGTATAAAGAAATCTCTACGTCCAAGGTCTGTCATAGCTTTATCTATCGTAGAATGTTAATTCTTCAAATGCTTTTCTAGCATCTATATATTGATCTTCTGCTTCTGCCGCTTCCTTACGAAGCTGCGCTATAGAAATATTACGTCTCTCAGTCATGCGTGATAGCACAAGCTGATTTCCAACTTGCAGCATTTTACCGTTATGCATGATTGGTTGTTTATCACCATTAACAATATTATAAACAGGCAGTGCTGTACCTTCTCGTGTATCTGGTATTAAGAAAGCATTCTCACCTAACTTCAATGATGGATCTACTAAAGATAACTTCATACCAACAGCGTCTTTAAAATCGTTCATTTCTATCTTGCTAGAATATGCACGCTCTGGTGTAAATCTGCTTCTGCCAATAGTAGGGTGAAGAAACTCACTCTCTTTAAATATCTTCTCACTTGCCTGACTAAGAATATTCTTTACAGTTTTCTTATCCATAGTAAGCAGTAAATCGTCTGCATACTGTGAGTAAAAACCTATCTCAGCTTCGCTTGCATCACTATCTACAGAATCTATAACAAACTCTCTTACAGCAGCAGCAGCAGTACCTTTATTGCCTGTTATCCTAAGTAATCTAGCTTTGCGTTCTTCAGCAGGAAGAGCATCGTTTTCTCTAAATGATGACAAAAACTCGCCCACAAAAGCAGGGCCAAGTGTGTCCATAACAGCACCAAGCGTCTCATACATTACTACTGTTTTATCATCAAGGCCGCGGTCAACATTACGTTCCATAAACGAGCCTTGATTAAACTGTGTGGCTTGTTGATACATAGCTACAGCAACAGGTATTTGCTCTGGCTGCATAGCATCTGTGTTTTCAAGAAAGTCTTTAGCAACAGTAGGCATTGGCCCCCTGTTTTCAAACAACAAATCATGCACTGCACCAAACTGACGATCCCATTCATTGCGTGCAGCTTTGCTTTGAGGCGGTATCATGATAGTGCTAAGATTAGCTACAAATGTTTCTGGGCTTGTTACTGGTGAATAATTCATAATTGCGTTTGCCTCTGATTTTGAAGCAATGCCATTATTTCCAAAGTTAACTATGGCGGCTTGAGCCAACCTTATATCTTTTTCAGCATTAAACTGTTCTTGTACAGTGCCCTGTCTAGTTCTTATCTCTCTAGCAAGCTGTTGATGCAAATCATTAAACAATGGGTCTGTTATATATTTTTCAGTAAAGCCAACGCCTTCTAATCTTTTTCTTACAGATAGCGGCAAATCTTTCATTGAACGATTTTCTAATGCAATAGACATATAGTTAAGATCAGCAGCTAACATAGGCTGTTTAGCATCTGGATTTGTTATCTGTGCAGAATCAGCCAATTTGTTTGACATACTAATTAAGTTGCCAGTTGTAAAAGATAACCTTAGCTTTTTTAAAGTTGTTGGCAACCATGATGCGCCAAGACGATCACCATGTTCTGCTTGAACACCATGAGCTTCTTCCATTGCATTTTGCAAGTCTACACCAGCCATCAAACCGCCGCTTGATGCAAGGGATTCAATATCAGATGCTTTTTTATCTAATATCTGAACTGCATTAGCCGCTGCTATTTCATCATCAAAGTTTACTTGATCTATAAATAATGCATTTTGATATTGGCGTGAATTAGTTAAGCCAATAGATTCAACAGCACCAACAAATTCTGTATCTTTTAATTTATCTCTTACACCATCTAAAAACGTTCCGTATGTAGTGTTAAACCCTTCTGGATCACGTTCATGCTGTGCTGCAATTTTTTTAGCTTCAAGATCTAATTCTAATGCTAATGAATCAATATAACGCTTTCGAGCAATAGGCTCATACGCTTCTTTAGCTACATAAGATAATGACTGTGGTATTTCTGGGACTACCCAATTGCCATTTGTATCTCTTGCACCTATAGCAGCATTAGCGGCTTCTCTTTCTCCTTCTTTTGTTTCTTCAGCAACAAGGAACTTAAATCCTTCTTCAAATATACGCTTGCCATCCTCTTGCATTTGACGACCAGCACGAACACCGCCAGTGCCCATTTGCACAATGCCAACAGGGCCAACGGTAGTTCTTTCACCTTTTAATACTTCTATTCTAGCCATTGTTACACCATTGCTGCTTTGTAGCCATTACCAGTAACTGTAGAAATTTGGCTCATCAATGCGGCATCTTGAGCAAATTGTGATTCAAGATCAGCATACGCCATTTTAGATGCAAATCTGCTTTGTGTTAAAAGACTTTGCAATCTAATAGCTGACAGTTCTTCTATAGTTTTTTCTTTGCCAGCAGCCTGTACAGCTTTTAATGATCGGTCATCACCGCGTCTGTTAAACCCAGCAATAGCAGATGTGTTCTTTAAAAAACTTGTATAAACACGAGAACGCTGAGTGGCTAACTGTTCACCTTTGAGTTTAGCCATTTCTTTATTTTCTTCAGCTTGACGTTTTATTTCAGCTTGCCTTACAGATTCTGCATCAGCCGCTTGTTGTGCGCCAGTTATATCTATCATTGTACCTACAGCTAAAGCTGCATATGCCCATCCACTCATTGAAAAGCCACCTCTACCACCATGCCATTAAGCTGCATATTAAGTGGTGCTATTTGTGAAATAGTAACCGTTGGGTCTTTGCTATAACCCAAGGTGCGAAACTCTTTCTTGCCAGTAAACGCTTCTCTTGGCAAAGATGGATCAAAAGTAACATTACGGATAATCATATTAGTGCCATTAACAGAAACACTTAATGTGTTATTTAAATCAAGAACTACATTAGTTATCTTCCTTGGTCTGCCTGTAAGTGGCCCACCCGGAACACCTGCATCAAGCGGCATTGTTTGTAACTCTGGGACAAACTTATAACCAATCTGTGCTTCAGTAGACAGCTTCACTAAACTGGTATCAACCTGATTACTGCCAACCGTAAACAATCCTAAATACTCTGTACCATCTACAACATCTACCACAGCACCATTATTGAAATGACCGCTTGTGCTAAACACACCAGCAGTGCCAGTAAATGTATCACTAAAATCCATATTCAAATCTTCATCAAATTGTTCAAGAAACATTTTAACAGTTCCAGAACCATCATCTCTTGTTGTTACACAAAACAATGATTCATCAACAGCGCAGATAGAATGGAACATACCTTGCGTTATCCATCTAGTCCAACCAGCACGTTGTTCTGCTCTTATGCTATAAAACGTAGCAACTTCGCCATTATCCATAAGATAGAAAGCATATGCTCCCGGTCTATCTAATGAACCTTTAACAGATGTAACTTGAACAGGGTTTGATATTAAATGAGATGATAGGATAGATGCCATATTTGTTACATATGCACCTTCTGTATCTGAAAACACATACTCTCTAATAGCAGAGCCAGTTGCTTGTACAAACAATGTAGCACCATCTAAAGACAAAGGACGTACAAAGCTAGATCCTATAGGGGTTTGCTCAGATATTTTTGCATTAGTTGCAGTTACTGGCGCGTCTTGAAATGAAGGAATAAAAAATTCACCTTGGTTGGCAAACACTTGCAAGTCTCTATTAGAGAACAGATGACGTATAAAGTTTGTAACGCCAACAGATACTTCAAGATCTAAACCATCAAAATCCTCACCATCACCAACATCAAAGTTAAAGAAGTCACCACTTGCTGATGCCCATAATCCACTTGGTTGTGATGGCGTGCCACCAAACCATAAACGATTTTCATGGAATGTAATTGCAGCAGGAAACCCTCTATAACTACTATATGATTGTTCATACCAATCAGTTGTTGCTGCTGTACTAGAGATTGTTGGCGTACCACCGCCAGTTGCTGTTGATGAAGCAGATCCACCAGCAGTATATTCAAATGTATTTACATCAATAATTTTACTTACAGTTCTAGAGCCATTCATGTTGCCATTGTTAATACCGCCAAGCGCACCAGCACCAGCAATAGTAATGCTAATACCAGATGCAAGACCATGATCGGGCATTATAACTCTTACTTTATCAGACCCTTCTGTAGTGTTTAATGAATCAAAATCAAGATTAGTTTCAATAGTGCCAAGTATGTTAACAACAGCTTCTGTAGTGCTATTAACAGCAGTAATAGTACATTGAGTATTGTTTACAAGAATACTTGAACCAACCATTCCAGATACAAAATAAGCTGCGCTAGTAGTTAGTGTTCTGCTACTACCGCTTGTATGACTAGGAGTAATGGTAACACTAGCTGCTTGGAAATTATAATAAGGCTGCAACGCCTTGTTACCATCAACAGATATATCAAACGCAAACACCCTTACTTCAAATGATGTAAGCCCAGTACGAACAAGCTCTAATGGCATAAAGTCATTATGAGCAATAAACATAAAGTCGCCTTGTTGAGCGTATGTAAACTCAGTTATGTTAGTTGTCGTAAATGGCAAATTATTACTATCAGTATCTTGTGTAATGGTGGCTACTTTAGAATTAAATGTACCATCAGCATTAACTCTAAATATATCAAGCTGACCTGCGCTAAATGCCACAACATACTTTTCATCACTTGAAAAAACAAATGGCTCAAGACGTATTTGTTGTTGCTCTATCACAAAATCAGTAACTGTTAAGCGTGTAGAATCGGTTGTTGTAACAGTAAGGTTGTCAATCTGCGTGCCATCTCTTGTAACAGACACAACAGCAGCAGCGGGATTAGCTACAGTTAAACCAGAGATAGCATTAAGAGCAGTAAATATATTGTCAGCTGTTGTATTGTTATCTTGAAAGGCGCGAACAAAATGAGTGTTATCAACGCTTGCACTTGGCGCAGCACCACTAGAAGCCTCAAACTCAAGTGTTATTTTTGTGCCATCACCTAATATAAAAGTAAGTTTAGTACCTACAGCAATGTTGGCATAATCAGAAACTGTCACAGTTGATGTAGGTTTTGTGTATGTTTGTGAAAAATTGAAAAGTCTTTTAGTTCCGGGACGATTTATAACGCCACCTTCTGAACGAATGAAAACATTTTTCACAGACTGACCTGCTTGATTGTATACAGGCGCATCAATACGACTTGTTAATGATGGATTAATTTCACCGTAGACAAAGTTGTTAAGCGGTATCCGTATTCTCGCCATTAACTTCGCCTTTCAGTAATAAACCTCGATGTTACCAGCTTGCGAGTTGTTTGTTGCTGGCTGTCTAATGTTTTAGCCTGTTGTAAAAGCTCACTAGCTTTTCTTTCTAACAAAGATGACAATGTTTCATCTCTTGCAATAGACAGTGCAAAAGCAGCACCAAGAGAAAACTCAACAGCTAATGTAAAGTAAGATGGAAAATCAGGCTCTAAAGCTCTAAACGTATAATCAGCAATCAGTGCATCACCAGATGATGAGTTGCTAAATACTTTATCACCATAAATATTATATTCTATAATAGCATCACTTACTGTTACAGCATGTAACATAAGCAAATCTGATGGTAGCTGGTGTGCTACATCATATCTGCCAGTAGGTGCATTAGTTAATAAGTTTAATTCTGCTTGATTGGTTGCAAAACGCCAACGGCTAGAACACATAGTAGTACGCAGAACATCTTCATATATTGCGTTAGCAACCGTTGCTTCTGCACTTGTGTCTGTAAAAGAAGTAATAGGCTCTGCTCCAATAAGGATCAAGCCGCGTGATGCAATATCAATATCTGAATTAGCTACTGTTGGCATATAGATAAGAGGGGGGCATTAGCCCCCCACTCCTTTAGTCGCCGTCTGTTTCAGCTACCGCTGTGCCGTCAGACACATCGACCACTGAACCAGTATTTGACAAAACGGTACAAAAATTTGATGTCGGTACATTAGTATCGCGCACGATAATTAAGTCACGAACATCTAGCATGTTTGCCGCACTGTTAAAATACCCTTCGGTATTTACGGTAGCAATGGCATCAGCAGATGTATACATCCACAAGCTACCATTTGAATCACCACCAATACGAGCTAGTCCGCTTGAAGCAAAAGCCATTTTCTAACCCTCCTAGTTATTATCTAATAGTTCATAGACACCTTCGTTATCAATAACGACGGAACCCATAGACATCATAGATGTGGTTAAGTGTGAAACTTTTTCAGCAATGTAATTAACTTCTGTTGTTACATCAGAGTTAATTCCAAGCCCAATAGCGGTTGTGTGATAAACAAAGT
>VMHT01072937.1_pt1 | contig 10906 bp, 15 predicted proteins | sample 4693611 | NCBI WGS metagenome assembly VMHT01 (sample SAMN12280063, study PRJNA550983) | marine metagenome | isolation source: seawater sampled from same location over 5 years 0.02-0.2 micron viral filtrate | place: USA: collected off the coast of southern California halfway between the port... ... | reverse complement strand
TTAGGTGTTATGCCTGCATTTGGTGCTGATGGAATATTAACCCCAGAAGAAGTTGATATTGTTTCAAAATATGTTGCAAAAGTTGCTGGAAAGTAGATATATAAACTTATGTTAGATACTTTAAATATGGGCGGATACGCAATATTTGTTTGGTCAGCTTACGCAATCGCTTTAGGTTTAGCATTCTTTTTATACAAGCGTTCAGTAAAACAATTGAAACAAGCAGAAAAACAAGCAAAAGACCTTGGTTTAATTACTGAAAAAGTTGAAGCAGCAGAAGTTTCTTTAGAAAAGCAATCAGCTTAATTTATCTTTTCTTTTTACCAATTTTTTTTGATTTGATCACATTATTCCTATTAGCAAACGGACCTAAACTTTTTTGTTCAAGTTTTGATAAACCGTCTTTATTATGAAGAAAGTCTCTCTCTTCGTCAGTAAGCTTTAATGCAGATCTATTTTTCATGCACTTAATTTAACAAATACAACTGCTAAAAAAAAATTAAATATTTGCTATTAGTCCCCAGATTGAGCGCAACTTTTAGTTGATAATAATTTTAAAAAACATTCTTGCAGCAACAAACAGAACCAAACCCGAGGTTATAAGTGCTAGAATTTTTGTTGGTAAAATTTTTATATTTAAAAAATTTCCAATTTGTCCACCAACCAACACAGCTAAAAGTAACGGCCAATAATTGAATAATTGTTCTAAGACTTGGTTTTTAGTGAGTTGCCCAACTATTCCTGACAAAGAATTAATTAAAATAAATACTGATGCTGCAGTTACAATAATTTTAGGTTTTGCAGCACGTAATAAAAATAAAATTGGACTTAAAAATATTCCTCCACCAATACCCACAACACCAGATATAAAGCCCAAAATACTGCCAATAACAACAGCAATTGGAAAAGGTATTTTATTATAATTTTCTTCATTATCATCATAAGTTTTAAAGTTTATTAATAATAATAAACCTGCAATAAATAAAATTGAAAATAATAATATTTCAAACAGTCCTTTTTCTAAAGATAATGAACCTCCAAAAAAGGCCAATGGAATAGAGCCAACTAAATAGGGGGTGAGAAATTTTAGGCTTAAGTTACCTGCTCTTGAGTAATTGATACAATTACCAGTAACTACAATGATATTACAGCTTAAAGCTATGACTGGAAAAACGGTATATGGAATACCCCAGAGCAACAATAGTGCTAGATAAGTTGAGCCACCCCCAAAACCTACACTTGAGTAGATAGTAGATGTTATAAAAAATAAAATTATTAAATTTAGCATTTAATTTTTTTTAACTCAGATATATGCTTTGGAGTTATTTCGCAGCAACCTCCCATTATCTTTGACCCTAAGTCAGCTAATTGTTGTGAAATATTTAAAAATTTTTCTATTGTGATATCAGTGTCCTTACCTAGGACCTCATTAGGGTTAGTTGCATCTGGTTTCCATCCAAAAGGTATTTCTTTGAAAGCATTAATTTTAAAACCAAATGGAATATCTATTTTTTTTAATTCGTCTTTCATAGAAAATGTATCTTCTACAGAAACGCAAGAACCTGTTACCGCTAAAGGCTTATATTTTTTAAGTGCTTTTAAAACATCAATAAAATATTCACCAGACGGTAATTTTCCACCTTTTTTATAATGTAGGCCAACAATAAACCCTTTATTTAAATGTTTAATAGAATTAATACCTATTTCAGCTTCTTCTAAGCTACACATTACATCAAGATAAAAAAAGTCTGTTCCTTCATTTATTAGATCAGCTTGTTTTTTAAAATTTTCATATATTTTGTTTTTATCAGGACCTAAATCACACATATAAGTGAAATTTTGTGGTGGTAGACTTGCACCTATTAAAATTTTTTTCCCCGATTTTTCCACTGCTTGTTTTGCCAAATCAACAGCTGTCTTATTTAAATACTCAAATTTATCAACGATATCAGTATCCTCACATCTTCTTAATCTTGCTCCGAAAGTATTTGTTAAAATTACTTCTGCGCCAGCATTTATAAAATCTGTATGTGTATCAATTACTGTCTGGTGATATTCCTCTTTAAGTAAAGCAGTTGCTGACCATAAATTGGAAATAGGTTTAACGCCTCTAGCTAATAACTCTTGGCCCATTCCACCATCAAATACTCTATATTGCTTAAAAAATTCTTTAATATCCATTATTGTAATTCTAAATTTTTCTACTAAATACATTAAACTAATTTAATGATAAAGGTAATTGAATATAACAATTTAGGCGGTGCAGACCACGGCTGGTTAAAAGCCAAACATCACTTTAGTTTTGCAAGTTATCAAGATCCAAATCGTGTAAAATTTGGTCCAATGAGAGTCGTGAATGATGATATTGTTGCTCCAAAAAAAGGTTTCGATCCACATCCTCATGACAACATGGAAATTATCACTTACGTACGAAAGGGAGCAATAACTCATAAAGACGATATGGGTAATGAGGGTAGAACAGTAGCAGGTGATGTTCAAGTGATGTCTGCTGGAACTGGAGTTGTTCATTCAGAATATAATTTAGAGGATGAAGATACAACCCTTTATCAAATTTGGATGTTTCCAAATAAAAAAAATGTAAAACCAAGATGGGATGCTAAACAATTTCCAAAAGAGCCAGTTGATGGAAAACTCAAACCATTAGTTACTGGTTTTGAAAATAAAATTGATGACACATTAAAAATTTATCAAGACGCAGCTATATATGCTGGAAGAGTTAATAAAGGCAAAAGTGTTAAACAATCAATAGATAGAGACCAAGCATATGTATTGTGTTCACAAGGTAAGATAAAAATTAATGATATTGAAATTAAAAAAGGGGATGGTGCGGAAATTACAGATTTGAAAGATGTAAATATTACCTCTTTAGATGATAGTGAAATTTTATTTATTGATCTTCCAAGATAGTTTTTTCGTAGTATAAAGTCCCTATGCCAATTGATAGCACAAAAGAATTTAAACCTATTAATATTTCAGTACTAACTGTTTCTGATACAAGAACAGAAACAACAGATAAATCTGGTCAAATTTTAGCAAAAAAAATTAAAGAAAAAGGCCACGGTTTAATTTGTAAACAAATTGTGAAAGATGAGAAAGAACAGATAAAAAAAATATTATTAGAATGGTGTAATGATACTAATGTAGATGTAATTTTAGCAACAGGTGGCACTGGTTTAACCGGTAGAGATACTACACCAGAAGCACTAGATGAAATTAAAGATAAAGATATCCCAGGTTTCGGTGAGCTATTTAGATTAATTAGTTATAAAAAAATTGGTGCATCGACTATTCAATCAAGAGCAATGGCTGTTTTAGCCAAAGGAACCTATGTGTTTGCGTTACCGGGTTCATCTGGAGCTGTAACTGATGCCTGGGAAGATATTTTAAAATTTCAGTTAGATTCTAGATTTAGACCATGCAACTTTATTGAATTAATTCCAAGACTTAACGAAAAATAGAGATAATTAAGATTTGCATTTTTTGCAAATACCATAAAATTCTAAATTATACTTCTGATATTCTTCTCCTGCATCACCTTTAAAACTTGATAAAAATTTTGAAAGTTTTGTATTTAGTATTTCAGTAACTTTCTCACACTTTTGGCAGATTGAAAAAGCTGTTTTCGATGAGGTTTTGCATTTAGAGTTTTGACAATCTAAGTAAGCATTTTTGCTTTCAATTCTATGAATTTTTCCCTTCTTAATTAATTTGTCTAAAGCTCGATAAACTTGAGGTGGCGCCTTTAAACCATTTTTCTTAACATCAGATAAGATTGTATAAGCTTTTATAGGTCCGGTTGATTTTTTCACTACCTCTAAAACGATCTTTTCATTTTTGCTTAGTTTTTGTAATTTTATTTTCATATTCAATAATTTTAAACCTTATTTGTTTTTTTATAATTTATCAAAGACAACAAAAATAGAATTAATGCAGCTGTTATTATGGATGGACCTGATGGTGAATTAAATTCTAGTGATGCAAATAAACCAATTGATACGGACATTACCCCCCCTACAATAGATAAAATTACCATTTTAGTCGGGTTATCAGATATATTTCTTGCCATAGCAGCTGGCATGATCAGCATGCCAGTTATTAATAACAAACCTACCATTTTTATAGCTATAGCAATCATAGCAGCCATTAAAATTGTAAAAATGACATTGGCTCTATCTGGTTTCATTCCTTCAGCCTCGGCAAGATCATAATTAACAGTTGCTGCAAAAAGAGACTTCCATATAAATTTTAAAATAATTAGTATTAATGCTCCACCAATCCAAATAATTAAAATATCTATTTTATTTACGGCAAGTATATCTCCAAAAAGTAATCCCATAACATCAAATCGTATATTCGATAAAAAACCGATAACGACCAATCCAATTGCTAATGACGAGTGAGCTAATAATCCTAAAAGAGCATCACCTGGAAGACGTGTATTTTTTTGAAGTGATAAAAGCATTACAGCAATAATTGATGAGATAACAAATACAGCGAGTGGAATATTTAATTCAAATGTTAATGCCATTGTAACCCCCAATAAGGCAGAATGCGCTAGAGTATCTCCAAAAAAAGAAAGCCTTTTCCAAATCGTAAAACAACCCATTGGACCTGTAATCAGTGAAACTCCAAGACCTGCAATTAATGCTCTTATAAAAAAATCATCTAACATAATTAATTTTTTTTTATTGTTCCATCAGTTGAGTGACTATGGTCATGATTATGCTCATAAATTGAAAGCATTGTAGAAGCTCGATCTCCAAACAACTCCCGATATTGATTACTATTTGCTACTTTCTTTGGAGTACCAGAGCAACATATATGGCCGTTGAGGCATACAACATAATCAGTAGCTGACATTACCACATGTAAATCATGGGATATAAGTAAAATACCGCAATTTGTTTTTTCAGATATAGATCTAATAAGTTCATAAAGAGAAATTTCACCTTTAAAGTCTACTCCCTGCACTGGTTCATCAAGAACTAAAAGTTCAGGTTTTTTTGCTATTGCTCTCGCAATCAGCACTCTTTGAAATTCGCCTCCTGATAATTCATTTAAATTTTTATTTTTTAAATGATCTACTCCAGTAAAACTTAATGCTTCATTAACCTCCTCAGGATTAATCTTTGAGGTCAATTGCATAAAATCATTAACTCTGATTGGTAATGTCCAGTCAATCATTACCTTTTGAGGAACATAACCAATTTGATTAGTATATCTTTGAACATTACCTTCAAAGGCTTTATTTATGCCCAAGGCCATTTTGGCAGTTGTTGTTTTCCCTGATCCATTTGGCCCAATAAGAGTTACAATTTCTCCTTGTTTCACCTCTAATGAAATATGTTTCACAAGTATTTTTTTATTCTTTTCAACACTTGCGTTTTCTAATTTGACTAAAGTTTTTTTATTATTTGTTTCCATATATCTGTTGACTTCATAAAACTGTTATATTATAACACGTTATATTATAACAACAATACGAGATATTAATCATGAAAAATTTAATAAATAAATGCCTTTTTGCAACTTTTTTCACTCTATTCCTTAGCTTTTCACATGCCAAAGCTGAGTTAAAAGTGGTAACATCTATAAAACCAATACATTCTTTAGCAAGTTTATTAATGGATGGAATTGGTGCCCCGAAACTTATAGTTGATGGCAGTAATTCTCCACATAATTTCACCCTAAAACCTTCGCATGCCAAAATGTTACAAAATGCCGACTTAGTATTTTGGGTAGGTGAAGATGTTGAAACATTTTTAGAAAAACCTCTTGGTGCAGTTGCTACAAAAGCGAAAAAAATCGAATTGATGGAAATTAGTCAAATAAAAAAGTTAAAATTTAGAGAAAAAAATATATTTGAAGGACATCACGATGATCATGGACACAAAAAACACGATGATCATGGAGAAAAAAAACACGATGATCATGGAAAAAAAAAACACGATGATCATGGAGAAAAAAAACACGATGATCATGGAGAAAAAAAACACGATGATCATGGAGAAAAAAAACACGATGATCATGCACACGGCGAACATGACCCTCATATTTGGCTAGACCCGTTAAACGCAAAAGTGATTTTGAATGTGATGGCTAAAAATATGAAAATGATGGATAAGAAAAATTCAAGTAAATATGATGCAAATTTAAAAAAAGCTAATACAAAGATAGACAGTTTAGTTTCTGAAATTAATAAGAATATTAATAAAAATGCTAAATATGTAGTTTTTCATGATGCATATCAATATTTTGAAAAACGTTTCGGTCTTAAAACTCTTGGTGCTTTAACTGTAAATACTGATGTGCTGCCAGGTGCAGAGCAATTAAAGGATATAAGAAAAGTTATTAAAAAAGAAAATGCAAAGTGTATATTTTCAGAGCCTCAATTTAATCCAAAAATAATTAAGGCAATTGCAAAAGATACAAATATTACAACTGGTGTATTAGACCCTCTTGGTGCAGACATTAAAAACAATAAGAATCTTTACTTCAAATTATTAAAAAATTTATCTAGTTCACTTAGAAAGTGTTAATCCCTTCTCACGCTCGCTTGCGGTCTTTAATTGGCCGCAAGCTCCTAAAATATCATCTCCTCTAGATTTTCTCAAAGTAACAATGTGACCATTGTTCTTTATAATATTGATGAATTTTGAAGTTTGTTCACTCGAGGAAGTTTTGTATTTTACTCCTGGCCATGGATTAAATTGAATTAAATTTAATTTACATGGAAATTGCGACATGATTTTGGAAAGTTGTTTTGCGCACTCCTCACTATCATTAACATCTTTAAGTAGAACATATTCAATAAATATTTTTTCTTTGTTTTCTATTGCGTATTCTTTACAATGATTAATAACATCCTCAATATTGTATTTTTTATTTATTGGCATAATTGAATCTCTAATTTTGTTATTAGGTGCATGCAGAGATAGAGCAAGATAAGTACCAATTTCTTTAGCTGCTTTTTTTATATTTGGAGATATTCCTGATGTTGAAATAGTAATTCTTTTATTTGAAAAATTTAAACCATTTATGTCTTTTAAAATTTCAACAGATTTTTTTATATTCTCAAAATTATAAAAAGGCTCTCCCATACCCATATAAACAATATTGTTAATTTTTTTTTCTTTATCCCATTCTTTGAGTTCGTCTTTTGCAATCAAAATTTGATTTATAATTTCATGTGCTGATAAATTTTTTACCAATGGTTGAATGCCGGTATGGCAGAATTTACAATTTAAAGTACAACCCACCTGTGAAGATATGCATAAAGTTGCGTGATTTTCAGATGGAATATAAACAGTTTCAATTAAATTTTTATCATTTAATTCTAATAACCACTTGATAGTGCCATCGTTTGATATTTGTTTACTCTTAATCTTCGGTCTCTCAAAGTTAATTTCTTTTTTAAGTTTTTTTAATATTTCTTCAGGTAAATTTGAAAAAAGATTTAAGTCGAAATATCCTTTTTGATAATAAAATTTCCATACTTGATTAGATCGCATTGAAATATTTTTTTTGTTTAGATTTAAAAAAATATTGGAAAAAGTATTTTTAAGATCTATGTAGTTAAGATCAGCAAAATTAAGCATTTTAAATCAAATTTAGAAAATCTTATTTATCGCGTAATAAGTAGCGCCAACTAAAATAACTGCAAACATTACACTTTGTATCCAGAAATTTAATAATTTTATAAACGGTGCTTTAGTGAATCTTTTCCACGGTATAAAGTAGTATGCAATCAATGTTACTAGAATAAAAAATAATATTACTTCAGTGAGCGAAATTATCATTTTTGATATTTATCTTTCCATTCTGAATAAGGCATACCATAAACATGCTCTCGAGAATCAGGGTCAGAAATATCAATTCCCTTTTTCCCAGCTTCTTCTCTAAACCATTTAGATAGACAGTTTCTACAAAAGCCAGCCAAGTTCATAAGATCTATATTTTGAACATCTTTTCTTTCCCTAAGATGGTTGATAAGTCTTTCTAAGGTTTTTGACTGTATTTCTTTTTTTGTAGCTTCATTCATAAAAATAATTATAAGATCCTAAAATGAAATTATCAGGTTCTTACAAAATTCCAACAGATAAACAGACCGTTTGGGAGGCACTGAATAATCCCGATGTCCTACAAAAGTGTATCCCTGGATGTGAAGAATTTAAAAAAAACTCTGACACCAGTTTTACAGCCACAGCGACTAATAAAATTGGTCCATTTAACGCAAGTTTTACTGGCGAAGTTGAGTTACAGGATTTAAATCCGCCAAACAGCTATACTTTGGTTGGCCAAGGAAACTCTCCAGTGGGTTTTGCTTCAGGTGAAGCTAAAGTTGCTTTAACAGAAGAGGGTGGCCAAACAATATTAACTTATGATGTGGAAGCAAATGTTGGAGGTAAAATAGCTCAAGTAGGTAGCAGATTAATTGATATGACTGCAAAAAAAATGGCAGATATTTTTTTCGGAAAATTCACTGACGAGGTTTCTCCGGCAAGTTTATCAGCCCCTCAACAGAGTAATTCTGTTACAGCCACTAAATTTAACAAAAAAATAATTTATGCTGTTGCAACATTAGTTTCTTTAGGCTTAATTTTATTAGCTATTTACTAGACAACTTATAATTGAATTATTTTGACACTCTTGTTTTTTAATCCTTATATGAGAGAATAAATCAATAGGGGAAGTTTAATAATGGTAAAAATCACACTTAAAGTAAACGAAAATAAAGTTGAAAAGGAAGTTGCCGACAACACTTTGTTGGTTTCTTTTATCAGAGAAAATTTAAATTTAACAGGAACGCATGTTGGATGTGACACAAGTCAGTGCGGATCGTGCGTTGTTCACGTAAACGGAAAATCTGTAAAAAGTTGTACAATGCTAGCTGCTGACGCGAATGGCGCTGATGTTACGACGATTGAAGGTTTAGAAAAAGAAGGAAAATTACATCCGGTTCAAGAATCTTTTAAAAAACATCATGGATTACAGTGCGGTTATTGTACTCCTGGAATGGTGATGAGCTCAATTGACTTATTGAAAACTCATAAGAATCCAAGTGATGAAGAAATAAGAAAAGGATTAGAGGGTAACATTTGTCGTTGTACTGGTTATCAAAATATTGTTGCTTCAGTTAAAGGCGCAATAGGAAAAGTTTAATAACAAAAACAAAAAGGAGGAAAATTAAAATGGCAAGCATGATTGGGTCTAAAGTTGAGAGAAAAGAAGATAAAAAGTTTTTAACAGGTAAAGGTCGATACACAGCGGATATAAATTTACATAATCAGTTACACGCTGTTTTTATCAGGTCACCTCATGCGAGAGCCAAGATTAAAGCAATAGACACTTCAAAAGCTAAAAAGGCTGCTGGGGTTGTAGATGTGTTAAGCGGTAAAGACATGCAAGATGATAAAATTGGCGGTCTTATTGCTGGATGGAAAATAGTAAGTAAGGACGGTACAGATATGAAATGTCCTGCGCATCCTCCGTTAGCAACAGACTCTGTAAATTATGTTGGAGATCATATTGCATTAGTTGTAGCTGAAACTCTACAAGAAGCAAAAGATGCAGCAGATTTAGTAAAAGTTGATTACAAAGTTTTAAAAGCAGTAGCAAGTACAGCTGAGGCAATGAATTCAGATGTTATTCACGAAGGCATTGAAAAGAATTTATGCTTCGACTGGGAGCTTGGAGATAAAGCCAAAACAGATGAAGCATTTGCAAGCGCTGATAAAGTTGTTAAAATGGATATTTTAAACAATCGACTAGTACCAAATGCAATGGAACCTAGAGCTTCTATTGGTGATTATAATCCTTCTTCAGAAGAATTAACTTTATATACAACAAGTCAGAACCCTCACTTATCAAGACTAGTTATGTCAGCTTTTAATGCAGTACATCCAGAACACAAATTTAGAGTTGTTGCACCAGATGTTGGTGGAGGATTTGGATCAAAAATTTACCCTTACTCTGAAGATGTAATAATGGCTTGGGCAGCAAAAAGATTACAACGTCCCGTCAAATGGGTTTGTGAAAGAACAGAATCATTTTTATCTGATTGTCATGGGCGAGATCATGTTACAAACTGCTCTATTGCTCTAAAAAATGATGGAACAGTTATAGGTTTAAAAGTTGATACAATTGCAAACCTTGGTGGTTATGCATCGTTATTTGCAACAGTAACACCAACATACTTATATGGTCCATTAGTAATTGGTCTGTATAATATTCCAACAGCTTACTGTAATGTAAAAGCAGTATACACAAACACTGCACCTGTAGATGCATATCGTGGAGCAGGTCGTCCAGAAGCAACTTATTTAATTGAAAGAATTATGGATAAAGCTGCAAAAGAATTAGGAATGGACAGAGCAGAATTTAGAAAGAAAAATTTTATTAAACAATTTCCACACCAACAGTGTTTAGTACATAACATTGACTCAGGTAATTATGATGCACACTTTGATAAAGCTCTAAACTTGGCAGATTATTCAAGTTTTGAAAAAAGAAAAGCGGAGTCTGCAGCTAAAGGAAAGCTTAGAGGAATTGGCTTTTCAACATATGTTGAAGCATGTGGTATTGCACCCTCAGCTGCGGTGATGTCACTTGGTGCTGGAGTTGGACTTTGGGAGTCTGCAGAGATTAGATTTAACCCAACTGGCAACATTTCAGTATTTACAGGTACACATAGTCACGGACAAAGTCATGACACTACATTTGGTCAGATAGTAGCTGATAAATTAGGTGTTCCAATGGAAAACATAGAATTAGTACATGGTGATACGGATAAAGGACCATTTGGAATGGGTACCTATGGATCAAGATCACTTGCGGTTGGCGGAACTGCGATTGCTAAAGCTTGTGATAAAATAGTTGAAAAAGG
>VMHT01003891.1_pt1 | contig 10906 bp, 8 predicted proteins | sample 4693611 | NCBI WGS metagenome assembly VMHT01 (sample SAMN12280063, study PRJNA550983) | marine metagenome | isolation source: seawater sampled from same location over 5 years 0.02-0.2 micron viral filtrate | place: USA: collected off the coast of southern California halfway between the port... ... | reverse complement strand
GCGCTTGGCCACAACCTCGACGACATGGCTCAAACGGTGTTGATGAACATGGCGAACGCCGACATTGAACGCACCCTTCGATTGGCCCCTCACACGGCCACACCCGTTGACGGTCTCGCACCGAGAATTGTGCCGCTGAGGTGGGTTCCTGAACAGGAGATTCACCTCTACGCCATGCATCGTAAGTTGCCGATTCACCACGAGGAGTGCCCCAACGCTCGAGGTGCTCTTCGCTGGCGACACCGAGAAATGGTGGCGCACATGGAGGCCGACGTTCCTGGAACGCGACACGGTTTGGTCCGGATGGCTGACCAAATCAAAGGCCTGAGGGACCAAGTTGTGGAACTGGGCGGTCAAGCCCAACGACCCGCACCGCCAACGCCCTGCCCGCGCTGCGGAGCCCCGAGCTCAGGCGTTCAGTGCAAAGCGTGCGACATGCGCGACCTGTTGGGCGTCGAGTCAAACTAGAGAACGTTTTGAGCCAATTCGTCCAAATCTTGCGGCCGACCGCAGTAGTGGCATCGCAATTCAAGCGGTGCGCGAGCCACGATTTTGAGTCGGTGCGCCAGGGGTTCGCGGGGATTGGTGGTGATGCAATTGGAAAAGGTGCATCGAACGACGTTCACGATTTCATCGCCCAGTTCAATGGTCAGTTTTTCCGCCACGCTGTACGCACGGATGATCGCAACGTGCGCATCGGGTGCCACCAGTGCCAATCGGTTCAGTTCCGATTGCGTTAGTTCACGGTCCTCAACCTTGATGATGTCCTTGGTCCCCATTTTCTTCGAAGGGACGTTCATGACCAACGAAACGGGAACCGACGTGCTCTTGTCGATGCCCAACATGCTCAGGACGCGCATGGCTTGGCCGGCTGGAATGTGGTCGATGACCGTGCCGTTTCGAATGGCGGTGACCCTTCGCATGTTGTGCTCTTGCGACATCAGGCCTCACCTCCCACGGTGTCTGGAACATCGATGTTCAGAAGTCTGCACAACAACGCCATTCTCGCCACGACGCCGTTGAACGCTTGCTCAAAATATCGGGCGTGACGGGTGGCGTCCACGGAGGGGTGTATTTCGTCCACTCGGGGTAAAGGGTGCATGATGATCATGTCTTCTTTTGACCCCTCAAGGTTTGATGCATGCAACTTGTAGGCTCCAGCCACCTTTGCGTATTCGTCTTCATCAGCGAATCGTTCTTTTTGAATTCGCGTCATGTAGACCACGTCAGCGTCGCCAATGGAACTCAGCAGATCCTCCGTCTCGGTCACGTTTGCGCCGTGTTCGGCTAAATCGGCCACGATTTCTCTGGGCATCCTGAGAAGATCTGGGCTTGCAAAGATGAGTTCGCATCCAAAACGGGTCAAGGCATGGCTCAGCGAGTGGACCGTACGTCCGTACCGCAGGTCGCCTGCGAGAACGACCTTCAAACCGTCAAGGCGTCCGTGGGCTTGTCGAATCGTGAACAAATCCAGCATGGTTTGTGTGGGGTGGTGTCCGGCTCCATCTCCACCGTTGAGGATGGGGACCCGAGCAGCGTCTTGCGCATATTGCGCTGCGCCTTGACGAGGGTGGCGCATGGCGATGATGTCGGTGTACCCGTCGACCATCTGGATGGTGTCGTACAGGGTTTCACCCTTGACCACGGAGGACGTTTTGACGTCCCCGAGGTTGACCACATCGCCGCCGAGGCGTTTCATGGCGGTTTCGAAGGACATGCGCGTTCTGGTGCTGGGTTCGAAGAACAGGTTTCCCAATATTTTCCCTTGCAGGAGAGGGAAATACACCTCGCCTTTGGCCACCGGAAGGAGGCGCTCTGCGTCGTCCAAGATGCTCAGAATTTCGTCGTTGGATAAATCGTCCATCGTGATGAGTCCCGGCATAACGTTCCCTCGTAAGCCTTCACAGCCCGATACCACCCTTGAACATTGCCGCTGAGTCCATTCATCCCCGAGGCCATGGATACAATTCATCGGAGTGATTATGGGGGAACGATGGTGAGGCGAATCCATGGTCACGTGGGCGGACGCTGATGCGGCCGTGGAAACCGAGCGTGTTGCTCGCATCAAGCGAGTTGAGAACGCTACACTCGGAACCGCCTTGCTTCTTTTGTTGTGCGCCCTTTGGTTGGCTTGGCCATCCATGCGCGGCCTCATGAACGGGGAAGGTGTGGTTCTGTCGTCCTTTGGCGCCCCTCTTTTGCTCATTGTGTGGGGTATTTTTGTGCAGGATTTGACGTTGGACGAGGCGGTCGCTCGCTCTCGAGTCGCTTCTGCCACCACGGTTGCTTGGCCCCCTTTGTTGTGTCTGGGTGCCTTGGGTTTGGGTGAGGGAACGGAGCAAACAGCAGGCAGTGTTCTGGTCCTGTTGGGCGGTCTCGCCTGTCGCCAACTCTCGCATCGAACCATGCGTGGTCACTTTGGGGTGCTCCGGTACCGCGCGATTTTAACCGGCATCGGTTCATTGTCGGCCGTTGCTCTTGCGTTGACGCAGGGTGAGGGTCTCAACACGATATCAGGGGTGGTCGCGACGGGTGTGTGCGTCCTTGGTTTGGTCGACACGGTGCACTCTTGGACGGTGGGCGACGACCAAAAAGTTGAGCGAAAGCGCTTCAAAAAGCGCTTGGATGCGTTGGAGGTCCGTCTCCTTGAACTCAAAGCACAAGGCGCAGCCGTCGCACAGGCCGCCAGCTTGCTGACCACCGCAAAAGAGGAAGGTCATGTGGACCCGGTGTACGGCATGCGTTTGCTTGACGAGAGCGAAGAGGACATGGAACGAGCGCTTTCGCTTGCAGGTGACGTTGAAATCATTCGAAACGACGCACTCACAGCCGTTGAGGCCGCCGAAACCATTGCACCAACCGCTCGACGTCCTCGCAAAGCCTACGACATGGGTGAACGAGAGGTTTCGCTGGGCTCACTACGAGAAGGTGAACTCCTGTTCCGTCAAGCCAAGAAACGGGCCTCAGAAATCATTGAGTGGTGGGAAAAAGCAGAATCGGTTCTTCTCGAAGCCACACGTGCACTTGACGGGAAGGAGGGCGCTAGGGTCAAGCACTTGCGTGATCTTCTTGCGGACGCTCAAACCAACCTTGACAACGAACGGCCCAAGGAGGCGTTCGAATTCGCTTCGGTCATCCCCCAACAACTCGAGGCCGATGGCGATGCGCTTGTCCGTGCCGCTACGGCACTGGAGGAGGCTCAGCGAACCGTCGCTCAAAGCGATGGGTTGGACACTTCTGAAATGGACGCACGCTTGGAACAAGCAGGGGATGCGTTGGCTTCTGGAAACGCCAGCCAAGCCATCGGCCTTGCCGATGGGGTGGTTCGCACGGTCGAGCGGGAACGTGCGGCCATGGACGACGTTCTTCGCGCTCTCAAGCAGAAAAAGAAGTTGATGAAGCGATTTGAGGGTCGAGACGACCAAGCCGCTTGGGAAACCAGACTGCAGGACATCGTAAAAGCGGCCGACGACCGATCCTGGTCGCACGCCGGCATGCTGCTTGAACGGATGACGTCCGATTTGGACAGTGAGGGCCATGCTGTGCGTGAGGCAAAGGAACTTCACGCATTCGTGGTCGAGCAGTGGAGCGTTTTACGAAATCAATGCGAAGCCGCCAACATCAAGGCCGTGGATGAAGATCGGCGCGCCTGCGAGGAAGCGATTGCGAAGACCATGGATCACCTTGAGGTCGGCCGTCTTCAGGAAGGCCTTGAGGAACTTGGCGAAGCCGATGCTGCCATGGAACGGCTGCGCCGGCGGATTTGATCACGGATCAAGAAGTCCGTGTTTTTCCGCAGCGGCCAACTTGAGGCCGGCGGGCAACCCCAAATCCACGGGCATGCCACCGATCGTGATGATGAGGCCGTTCAAATGCGTGAACAGACCCAATGGGAGCGCCTGGGGCAAGGGGCGATGGACCTTTTTTGAAGCGTGGTTCACCACCCCTCCCTCGGTCGTGAGGAGCACCCAAGCGTTGGCCTTCACGGCGTGCTGTTTGAGTTCGTTGGAATCAAGCGAGGGGGGCACGGCCACGTTGTGAAGCGGCCAAGACAACGTCCAGTCGGTTTCGTTTTCCAGCAGCCAATGCAGTTTGGAGGGCTCGGATGTGAGCCGTTTGGCCTTTCCTTCCAACGAGAGTTGGTGGACGACCGCACGAACGTGCGGGTGCCGAGGGTGTTTCGCAGCCAACTCTTTGACGGCGTTGATGGCGGTGAGGTGGCGCCCAGCGTCGTGGTTCAACAGGGCAGCGACCAAGGAACCGTGCACCCACTCTTCGTCACCCATGGCGTCCATGGTGCGTTCGAGGTGATTGAGGGCCACTTCGCTTTGCCCCATCATTCGAAGCCGTGCGATTTCTCCGAGGTACATGGCGCGCTGAGCGGGCTTGGCAACGGTGGATTGGCGCAGTTCTGTTTCCCCGTTGAGGAATTGCCGAAGCATCCGAATGTTGTCTTTTTTCAACGGGTCCACGCTCAGCATTGAGGTCGCTTCCTGATCGACGTGAACCTGCCCGCTCAGGAGGCTGGCTGCCCACCTGATTCGCACGGCTTCAATGTCGCTGTTGTTCAACAAGGCCAATCGAGGCACGGCTTCACGATAGTCCCGTTGGGCCAAACTTGCTGCACAGAGGACCAATCGGGACGTTTGTGCATCCCGACCACCCTGCAAAGCCAGCAGATCAACGGCAAGTTCCTCAGCCTCGTCCCATCGGCCCAAGGCGACGTGGAACATCATTTTCGCTTGAGTTGAACGAATCATATCGAGGCCAACAAGGGTTGCTTCCCGACCGAGCGTCGAAGCTTCAAAACGGTCGATGGCGGTGCTCCAGTCGTCGTTACCCAACAGGTCAGAGATGGAGCGCTGCTTGAGATAGATCATGTCGCTCATGCCGCGAAGGCGTGTTCGGTCATCGTCCATTGAGGCGTCAAAGGTGATTTCGTCGAGCTGGGCAGATCGCGACCTCGAAAACCCCCAAACGATGAGGAAGGCCACTTGACCGCCCGAGGCCAACATCCACGTCAGTTGTTCAAGCATGTCCTTTTCCAACACAGCACAAACATTGGCTTCCCATTGACCGCACTGCGCACCTTGGGGCAAAAAGCTCGAGTCCCAAAACGTGATCATGGCCAACGCGAGGAGGAGCATGGATTGTCCTGCAAAGCCTGTAAAGCAAAAGTTGAGCACGTTTGCTTGTTGAACGGGTTCGGCTCGAAGCAGTCGACTGTCCGCAAGGCGTATGCCGCCCCAACCGGACACGTCTTGAATGTCGAGGAAAAGGATGCGGGCGACTTCGTACACAAACAAGAAGCCGATGGCGGCGACGTTCAACAACAAAAACAGCAGGAGGGTGGTGACGATGGGAACCCGAATGCCCGCTTGAGGTATATGGGAAAACAACTCAATCAGACCAAAGCCAAGCAAACCGCCTTCCTCCATGTAGGTGGATTGGACTCGGTATTCAGGCAGGTTCAGCACGCGCTCCGAATGGACAAACAGGTCGGGGTTGTAAGCGAGGACAATCAGCGATACGAGCGTGTTCGCCGCCACAAAGGGCATGGCGATGAGGTTGAGGTGAACCACTTGGGCGATGAATTGTTGCCGTGCGTTTGGGGTGTGATTGTGAAACGGAGACGCCTTTCCCTTGGCGATTTTTTCCGAGGATTGCTTCAATGCGTGCCACGAGGAGCCCAGGATGCGTCCATACGCCAAAATCGCAGGGCTGAAGGCCACCAAAGCGACCGTGCTGTAGAGGGTGGTTGTGGAAACATCTCGGGCCATGAGCATCCCGCCTACGCCGAGAGCCAACAGCAACCACGCCACGGTCAATGCGATGTAGGAAGCGTTTCGGAGGGCGGAATTGCTCTGAAGCGAGGCTCGACTGACGCCAAGGGGTCGAATGGCTTGCGCCCCCAAAGACGTGCCGCTTGAAACGATGGCGGGCAAAACGACAAGGACCAGCGCAAATTGCACGGATGCAGCGTGGTAGCCCGCTGAGCCACCGCCGCGGTAGTTCAAGAACTCAAACAGCAGGATAAGGCTCCCCATGAGGGCCATCAGGTACGACACGACCCCGAAGCGAGTGCCTCGACGAGCCAGCAGTTGGCGCACGTCGTCAACCGTTGACGTCACTTTGTGGACCTCGTAGGTCTTCGCTCCTGTAGGAAAGGCGACTTGGAGGCCTCGGAGCTGTCGTGGAACGACGTTTCGCCAAAAGAAGGCGGCCGCCAAGAATGCGAAAAAAAGCGGGCCAATCATGCCCAAAGAATACTCATGGATGACGATCGGCTGAGGGGTCATGCGCATCACTCAGCGGAAGGAGGCACCAACGCAGGCTGACTGACTTTTTCGCTGATTTCGTGGGCAAGATCTGCAACAAATTGGTCCAGAGGAATGCCCGCAATTTGGTCCCCGTTTCTCGCTCGCAGGCTGACCGTCTGGTTTTGGCTTTCATCGTCCCCGAGGATGACGAGGTAGGCCGGCTGCAGTTTTCTGTGGTTTCGGATTTTCTTCATGATGTTGTTGTCCGAATCGTCAACTTCGACTCGCACACCAGCGTTTCGCAACGCTTCGCAGACCTTGCTTGCGTAGGCCTTGTGCTCTTCCCGAATGGTGATGACATGGCACTGCGTGGGGGTTAGCCAGGTGGGGAATCGTCCCGCAAAGTGTTCGATGAGCACACCGCAAAATCGTTCCATGGAACCGAACGGGGCGCGGTGAATCATGACCGGACGGTGCATCTCACCGTCGCTCCCTTTGTAGGTCAAATCAAAACGCTCGGGCAGGTTGTAATCAACCTGGACGGTTCCGAGTTGCCATTCGCGTCCAATGACGTCCTTGACCACAAAGTCGATCTTAGGCCCGTAAAACGCTGCTTCACCTTCTTCTTCAGACCACGGTACACCCAGAGATTCGGCTGCTGCACGGCACGCATCCTCCGCCTTGTCCCAACGCTTCGGATCGCCGACGTATTTTGTGGAATCGGGGTCCCTCAACCCAACTCTGACCCGGTAGTCGTCCATCCCGAGCTTGTCAAAGATGATCTGGACGAGCTCGATGCATCCCAGCACTTCGTCCGCCAATTGATTCTCGGTAACAAACAGGTGCGCATCGTCCTGCGTGAACCCACGCACTCGGGTCAGTCCTGAGATTTCTCCGGATTGCTCCCACCTGTAGACGGTGCCAAATTCTGCAAGTCGAAGCGGCAGGTTTCGGTACGAACGTGCCTGACTTGCGTAGATCTTGACGTGATGGGGGCAGTTCATCGGCTTGAGCATATAACCGTCGATTTCTCCCGCTTTCATCATGTTTGAGAGGTCGCCGCAACTGCACCCATCGTCCGCCAGTTTGTTCATCAGGTCGCGCTCAACCAGCGGTGGATATTGCGAGTCCTGATAGTAAGGAAAGTGGCCAGAGGTCCGGTAGAGGTCCAATTTTCCAATGTGCGGGGTGAACACCTGAGAATACCCCTGCCTGCGGAGGTGATGTGAAATGAAATCCTGCAGTTCTTGGCGTACGATGGCACCCCGCGGGGTCCACAGAATAAGGCCTTGACCCACTTCCTCATCGATGTGAAACAACTGCAGATCTTTGCCGAGCTTGCGGTGATCACGCTTTTTGGCTTCCTCAAGGCGATTCAGCGTCGCCTTTAGGGCCTCTTTTGTAGGCTCGACCAGCCCGTAGATTCGAACGAGTTGTTCACGGTCTTGATCCCCTCGCCAGTACGCAGTGGACACGGAAGTCAGACGGACAAACATCAGCTTCGAGGTGCTCGGAACGTGTGGCCCCAAGCAGAGGTCGCACCAGTCACCTTGCGTGTAGATGGTTGAACCACCCCCCGCTTCCAATCGGTCGTCGATGATCTCCAACTTGTACGGGTTGGATTCAAAACGCTCTCTCAGCGAGTCGTTGTCCAGCTCAACACGTTCCACGGCAAGATTTTGACGAGCCAACTGGTGCATTTTTTTCTCAATGGCTTTGAGGTCGCTTTGAGCGATAGGTTCCATGGCGAAGTCGTAGTAAAATCCACGGTCAATGGCAGGCCCGATGGTGGGCAGCGCTCCGGGGTAGAGTTCCACAACGGCTTGAGCCAACAAATGTGCAGCTGAGTGGCGGAGGATGTGCATCCCTTCATCGGATGCCGCAGGAATGCCTTCAATTGCGCAATTTTCGTGAAGCGCAGCCTTGAGGTCCTGTTGGGCACCGTCCACCTTCACAGCGATGCAGCCGTGTTTCTTACCCAATGCGTCGGTCACGACCTCGCTGCAGGTGATGCCTGCGGCGTATTCGTTCACCGTCCCGTCGGGCAGTGTGACGTGAATCATGCTCATGGTTGCGGTTCCCCCAACCCCTACGGGGTTGAACCCTCGCTATGAATCCCGCGCTCGGACCAAGGCGCATTGTGCCGGTTCTACCATTCCACATCGAAGTCGTCACCCGGGTGAGCGCTCGGCGATTTCAGCACCTTCGGCGGTGCTTTGCTCGAAAGCGCTGCGGTGGGTTTGTCCGGCTTGGTGGGCGGCGCCTTCACGGCGAACGATGTGCGGTCTTCCACGGCATCGATGCGCTGATTGTAAACGCTGGGTACGGTTGATTCGGTCTTTTTTTCAGGTTGGGGCGCTGGAGTAGATTCGGACTTGATCTTCGTCTCGCCGATCTTCAATTCGGCAAAATCCCTGGCCAACACGTCGTCAAGGTTCGGTGTATCGGACGGTGGTCCTCGCATGATGGCCACTCCATGATGCGCCTCATCAACGCTGGGGTGCATCGATGTCCATTCAGCGGGAGTTTTGAGGAAGCAGGGATATTTGAGGGAGAGGCACCAGCGTCGTTCATGCGCCTCGGTCTTGTGGTGAACCCCGACGCAGGCCTGGGTGGAAAATTGGGCTTCAAGGGCAGCGATGGACGAGCAGAAGAAGCAAGAGCTGCAGGCGCACAAGACCGCGCTGGCCCTCGAATGAACCAATGCCTGACGCATCTGCTGAACCTGACCGCTTCGTCCTTGAACAGGACAAACACTCAGCTTCAACTCGTGGTTTGGGGCGGCCGAATGGGGGGCACGTGGGTGCCCGAGCTTGACGAATCCTCACCCGTGTCGATCGAACTTGTGGGCGCGACGCCCGATACAACCACGCCGAAGGACACGGCACAACTGGTGGAAGACCTCCTTGCATCGGGGGTTGAGGCCATCTTGTACGCAGGTGGAGATGGGACCACTCGAGACATTGTCAACGCACTAGAGGCCGCGGGCCCCGAGGCTCAAAAGACGGCGGTCATCGGTGTTCCAGGAGGCGTAAAAATGCATTCGGGCTGCTTCGCAACGACCCCCAAAGCAGCGGCGGAGGTCGTCCTTTCTTTCGCCATCGGTGACCTTCGTACCGCGATCACCGAAGTGATGGATTTGGATGAAACGGTGTACGCAAAAGGTGAGTGGAAGGTTCGCATGTACGGCGAAGCATGGACGCCGTCATCGCCTCGATTCATGCAAGGCGCAAAGGAACAGGTCGAGCGAGTCAGCGAAGAAGACACCATCGAAGGCCTGGCGCATCACGTGGGGACGTTGTTGGACGACGAACCCGACCTGATGGTCGTGTGGGGAAGCGGCGGAACTTTGCGACGAATGGGCGAACATCTCAACCTCGATCTCACCCTTTTGGGCATCGACGTTCAACATGCAGGAACGGTTTACAGCGACCTGAACGAAACCCGCCTTCTCGAAGTCATCGGTGCGCACCTCAGCGACGAACACCGTCGTGTGCTCCTTCTGCTCTCTCCGATGGGGGGCCAAGGGTTCCTCATCGGCCGAGGTAACCTCCAACTCTCGCCCGACGTGCTGCGGCTCATTGGCCACGCCAACATCCTCGGTGTAGCAACCCCGTCCAAACTCATCGGTCTCGAGGCCGTCCGCATCGATACCGGCGACGAAACCTTGGATGCAGAATTTCAGAAAAAGCGATTCATCAAAATTCTTCAGGGCTTTCGAACAACTCGCCTCATTCGTGTGGCTGAGTTGTAAACCAGGCGTCCTCGCCGTCTGCATGACCGTCCGATTCAGGACTTCGCTCGTTCGTGTTGATTCATAGAGCGTCAACGGAAGTGAACACCATGAGGGGCAAACGCACCGTGGTGTTGACCGGTGCGGGGGCGTCCGCTGAATCGGGCATCCGTACCTTTCGAGACAACGACGGGTTGTGGGAAAAGCATCGGGTGGAGGACGTGGCCACGCCCCAAGCCTGGCGGAGAGACCCCGAATTGGTGTGGCGTTTCTATCAGGCTCGAAGACGGCAACTCGGGGAGGTTGAGCCGAACCCTGCTCACGCAGCCCTGGCTCGACTGGCAGAGGAATTGGACGACATGACGCTGATCACTCAGAATGTGGACGATCTGCACGAACGTGGCGGGAGCCCACAGGTGATTCACATGCACGGGCAACTGGTCTCGTTGCGCTGCGAGGGCAGCGGACGAAGCGAGCATCGAACGGCTCCGAACGATTTCGGGGATGATTTTCTCAACTGCTCGTGTTGCGTGTCGCCCCAGCGTCTTCGCCCCGACATTGTTTGGTTTGGTGAAACGCCCATGCACATGGAAGATATTTATCGAGCTGTGGACGCTTGCGATGTGTTTGTGGTCGTGGGCAGTTCCGGACACGTTTACCCTGCAGCAGATTTGGTTCGTATCGCTCGGGCAAACGGGGCTCACACCGTGCTTGTGAACGCTGAAGCCCCCTTGAACATCGATTCCTTTGACGAGGTTCACCTCGGCAAGGCTGGGGTTTTGCTCCCGGATCTGGTTGATTCCTGGCTCAGCAATCGCGCTTGAACCACTTCAGCCTCTGCTCACGACGAACACATGCTCGCACGAGGGGCATTGAACTTGACCGCTGTGATGGGCAGGGAACGGGAGTGTCG
>VMHT01136010.1_pt1 | contig 10907 bp, 15 predicted proteins | sample 4693611 | NCBI WGS metagenome assembly VMHT01 (sample SAMN12280063, study PRJNA550983) | marine metagenome | isolation source: seawater sampled from same location over 5 years 0.02-0.2 micron viral filtrate | place: USA: collected off the coast of southern California halfway between the port... ... | reverse complement strand
CTAATTATTACCATATTATGCTCACAATCAAGAAAATATTTTATTATTTTATTTAACATTGTTTTCTAATATTATTGTTATTTTATAATTATTTTTATTTTTGTTACCATTTATGGTAATATTTTTTTATTTTATTATTTATTTCCAAATATTTTACATTTTTAACATTATTTTAATTTTATTTATCATATTGTTACCATTTATGCTGTAAACTGTTTTATCTTTATGAATCTATGGTAACAATATTATTGTTTATTTTTTTTACCATATTTTCAACACATTAACCCAAAAGCACAAAAATCAAGTATTTTTCGCAAAATAACACGGAAAAATAGAGTTTTTTTATTATTTTTCTATTATATGTTTGATATTATTAAAACTGAATACAAAAAAAATCTGCAAAAAAAAATATTTTTAAGGATGGAGAGAATTTTTAATTTTATCTTTAGAGATAATGACATCTCTTTTTTTATTTTTTCCATGATCCATTACAATTTTTTTCTATTATTTTTTTTATTCATTTTTGTGTTCCCCAATAATTCTCTCCATTTTAAATTTTTAATCTTTTTTTGGAGTTTTTATTTTTTCTCACAATTTTATTTTGGGGGAAATATATTTATAAGATTCGAAAAATTTATTTCTAAAAATAATTCTTGGCAAGGAATTTATGAAATATTGCCTTTTCTCAAAATCTCAAAAACAAAAAAAAATATTCAAAAAACTTTTTTTATTTTTTCTATAATTATTTTTTATTCTATTCTTTTTAAAATTTATTTTTTTTAAATTAATCTTTCTTGATCATCCTCATATGTTTCTATATGTGGTTTTATTTTATCATAAATAATTTGAATTTCCCGCTTCCTTTTTTTTTCTTTGTAATAAGAAATTGGACAACAACAACACATCACTAATTTTGAAATAATATTTCCCATATATTATTTCAAAATATTTTTTTCCAAGATATTTTTATCCATTAAATTGATATTTAAAATTTCATCAATATATGATGATATATAATTATGCCAACTCGTTCTGGGAAAAAATATCTTATTTCTCACAAATGTCATGGTTGTGATTTCGATTATTACTCCCATAAAAATTTTGATTATAAATGCAGCTCATGTTGGGAATATTGTGAAAAAAATGGAATAATGTCAAGCAAAGAATTTGGAGATAAATGCAGACAATGGGTGAAGGATAATATTGTTGGTCCAACAGGAAAACATTTTATTTTAAAAAACAAAAATATATCAGACCAACATTTATTAAATTTCTTGGTAGAAATTTTTGAACATACAGGAAAATATATTTCAGCTGAAATTGGATTAGAACTTTATAAAGCCAATCCATCCAGTAACCGTGGACATATACTCGGTTCATTTATTGCTGATTGGTGGGAAATTAAATCACATAATGTAAGCGAGGATAAGAAATGGCCTGGGTATATGGATTGCTATTATGGATTTTGGAGCAATCCCATTGAATCTTGGTCTGGTATCAATACAGCTTCTATTCCACCAAAAAAGCCTCGCGGTATTAAAAATAATTTTATTAACAATGAAATTATTATGAGTATCGTCTTTTAATTACCAAATTATTTTATCTTCCAATAAATCATTTATTTTTGAAAATGGTTTTGAGCCGTAAAACATTGGATATTCTTTATATTTTTTTTTATAACTCAGTGGACTTGGGTGGGAACTTACTATTTTTTTTTCTACGTCTCCTATCATATTATTTGCAAATGCTCCCCAAGCTACCCACACTATCCCCGGGTTCTTTTTTTTCAGTAATTCTACTATATATTTTGTAAATGGTTTCCATATCTTCATATGGGATGCTGCGCATTTTTCTCGCACTGTAAAAGCCGTATTCATCAACAATACTCCCTGCTCAGCCCACTCTTCCAATGTCGTGTTTTTTAATTCTTTTCCAACGTCCTCCAACAATTCTTTTTTTATATTTCGCAATGAAGGTGGAATTTTTTTATCATTTGGAACTCCAAAACAAAGTCCAGTTGCACATCCTTTTGTATGATATGGATCTTGTCCCAAAATAACCACCTTTGTTTTTTCTATATCAAAATAATTGAAACAACGAAATATTTTTTTTTCTTCCGGAAAAATATCAAGATGTCCCGCGAAAGTTTCTTTTTCTTTTTTTAAAAAAAGTTCTATTTTTTCAATCGCTGGATATTTTTCAATGTACTTTTTATTCTCAGATTTTTTTATAAAAGATAACATGGAGAGAATTATTTATACATCGCAAATTCTCTTTATTTTTTTTTCTTTTAAATATTCATTTGTTCCAAAAAATTTCATCGAATTAATATAAACTAAAATTCCAAGATATGAACTGAAAACTATTATTATTATATCTACAGTATCAATCTCTTTATTTTTTATATGAAATATCAAATGTGTAAAAGCTGAAATCGAAGATACATGTACAATTGAATGTAACATATTATTTTTAAAAATCTTTGAAAAAAAATAAAATATTGGAGCCCCTGATGCAATTATTATCGTATTTAAACTTTTTTTACCATAAATAAATGTTAAACTTGAAGCTATTCCCACAAATATCATATCTATTATTTTATAAACAATATATGGATTATCATTTGTCTTTATTAAATGATTATGATAAAAAATACCCATCGAAAACAAACCGATTAAAGATAAATATAACGGATATATATCATAATATATTTGCAAAGATATTGGAATTAATAATTGACATACTGTAAATAACATGCATGTAGATATTTCGCTCATTTTTATATGATGTAAAATAAAAGCATTATATTCTAAAGTTATTTACATAAATAAATTGATTTGTTTATATCACTACATAAAATATTCATAAAAATATAGTATTATGTCTGTTATCACTCCCGCTGTAAACGAATGGCCTCTTGTAAAGGTCTATGGCTGCGATTTTAGACGCGATCTAAAAGATATGGCTGACACTGTAACTCGTCTTGAACTATGGGATTGGTTTCGCAATGAAAGTCCTCCAGAAAATAAGGGATATATGTATTGGGGGCATGATAATGTAAATAAAATTAGCAGTGGACTCGAGGATAATCGTCACAGTGGTGCCACATTTGGATATGCTATGAGATGTATGCAAGCCATTGCCAAAGATGGATTTGAATCTTGGAAAAACAAAATGGGGCAGCCAGAATAAATATTATATTCTCTATTTAAAACTACTATATGTCTATTAAAATATAATTTATTTATATTTTAATAATTATCTTTTTCTTGTTTTTTTTCTCTTTCTTTTTCTTTTATTTTTTGTTTTTTTTCCTTTTTTCTTTTTTGATTTTCTTTTATTTTTTGTTTTTTTCCCTCCTTTCTTTTTTGATTTTCTTTTTCTTCTCTTTTTTGATTTTCTTCGGCGTCCGCCGCTCATATTATCTAAATATTCTTTCACATCCTCTGATGTATTCAGGGTTTGAAACGTCTCGTCGTTGTCGCTCAGAGCCTTCTTCAATTTTTCTTTCTGTTCTGAAGTCGCAGTTTCCTCGAATTTTTCTATCTCTTCTTCAGACAAAAATGAAAGTATTTTTCTTATATCCATCTCATCATCAGCAGCATCCTCCAGGCCCGCCATATTATTTTCCTCCTCCGCCTCCCCCTCCTCCCCCCCCTTCACCGGCGAGGCAGATATTTTGGGTGAAACTATGCCCACAGGATGTGTAATTGCCTGTTTCTCTTGCCTGGTGGGTAACATATTCAAAATTACCATACCATCGGGTTCGTTGGTTTCATCAGCTTTATAAATTTGATTATTTAAAAATATATTAATCTTTACTCTTTCTTTAGAAATATTAAATTCAGTTTTTTTTACTAATATTCCAGTAGTAAGCGTATTGAAAAATTCGTGTGTGTTTTTTTTTACTTTTTTTTTTTTAACATTTGTATCACCAACGACATATTTAATTTTATTTTTTTGACATGCAGTTAAAAAAGTTTTCCATTTTTCATTATTAGGTTCTACACTGCCATCTTTATTAACAACAGCAGCTTTGTCATTTACATGAACAACAGCAACTTTAAATAATTCTTCTTCTCCTTCTCCTTCTCCTTTTCCTTTTCCTTTTTTTTTTACGTTAAAAACAGCATAATCTTGTTTACTAATTATAGTTTTGTCGTTGTTATCATCAGTACTTAACATATCTTCTAAACCTGTTGCTTCTTCTACTTTGTAATCACTGCCCGTTTTAAAAATTGCTGAATACCTTTTTTGATTTGTATCTATATTCTTCTTAATTGTCTTGTCTATTGATACATGTTCATAGTCAGATATATCAAAAATAGCAGATTCACACAAAAATAATATTCCATCTTCAAGAACCGAAGCTTTTATAAAATCTTCAATTGTATCACTTGGTACTCTATAGTCTTTATCAAGAGTTTCCGATCGAAAAGGTTGATAATGCGAGGTCGGTGGAAACACAAATCCCCCTAAATTTTGTAAATCCCAAATTTCATTGTTACCTAAATCTTGTAAGATATAAGAGTTCACCTCCACAATGTCATTATTGTCATTAACTTTTTTTCTTTTTCCTATTTTATCAATTATTTTTTTTTTCAACTCTTCAACCTTTTCATCTGATAATTCTAATTTTTTTTTTACAATATTATCCATCATATCTCCTGCATATTGTTGTACTTTTTCTATGAATTTTTTTTTGTCAACACTTCCCATTATGTTTTCCCAATTATCTTTAATTAATTCTATTTGTTTAAAACAACTGCATTCTTTTTTCAAAGTTTCATTAAGGTTGCCATTGTTTTCTGTTATTGCCTTTTTTATATTTTTTATCCATTCTTTAGTTATTGCTTTTCCATGTTCATCAATTTTAGCCATTAAATCAGATGTCACTACCCCACCTTCTTTTTTCATTCCTTTACCGGGAGCTGAAAGTGCCATTAAATTACCGACTGCAAACTTAGTATCTCCATCAGTATGTTGTAGTAAAGCATGATCAAATAACATGGGATTATCAGTTTTTAAATCGGGGGGTTTCGAAAAAGCTTCAATTGTTGTTAGTTTTTTTGGGGATTCCGTTTCTTCACCTGACATTTTATATATAATATATAGAAAATTATATATTTTTCTTGACATCCACCAGCGGGACTTTATGTGCTACATCTTTCAATATTTTTTTAGTATTTTTTTCCATATCACAATTATCTCCAAGTAATTTTTGCAATATTTTGCATCTTTCAAGCGATTCTTTTTCATTTGTTTGCCAACATGGATGTTCTTTTTCCCATTCTTCCAATGCCATAAACTGTTTTGTTCTCATTTTCGTCATTATATTATATGCTTTTCCCTTTTTTTTAACATTATCCTCTTCCCACTGATTATTATCCCTTATAAATAATTTCCCGTCTTTCATATTACTGCAATGAATAGGCCTTTCTACCGCCGGGATATCTTCTAAACCCTTTAACACCACATTTGTTATCCCACTTGAATACCCATTTGTATACGCATTCATCACATCTTCCAAACTATATTTCAAATTTTGTATAAAATCTGTTAAATTCTTCGCATTTCCACAATGCTCATCTAAAAATAAATTAATCGATATATTATTTGTTGTATTATTTGTCGTGTTGTTATTAATCACCGTATTTTGAGGATTAGACACAACATCGTCATAGTATTTGATTTTTAAAGTATCATTTTCCTTTTTAAGTGTATCATAACACTGCTTTATATGCTTATAATATCCATGTCGCGTTTCAAATTTTCTTCCACATTTACATGCTTTAAAATATTTTTTATGTTTACGCTTTGCATGTCGCTTTAAATTAGATTGTTTACTTGTAGTATATTCGCAATATTCACATTTATATGTTTTGGGCATTTTTGAATATATATACTATAAATAATTTTTTTTAAATTCTTTTCCGTCCCAAAATAATGGACACCCTGAACGAGCCTTTTTTTTTCTCTCTAAACTTTTTTGTTTCCAAATTTTGTTTGAAAAAAAAATAAACACGTTTTATTTTAAGAGGTCAAAACTGCTCCGGAGCCGCCATTATGCTCTAAAATCAAAATCTTAAAATGAAAAAAATCAAACGATTATGATGCGCATTTTGAAGCTTGTATATTTTTTTTTTCATTATGCGGTGTCCATCAAAACGGAGCCGCTTTTTTCAAAAAAACTGGTGCTCAAAAAACACCTTAAACTTTTTTCAATGCATCTTATGCTAACAAATTTTTGACTACTTTGCAAAAAAATCGCTCAGTCACAAATGTTCAGCCATCGCGAAAATCGCCCAAAAATCGCTGAAAAATTCCCCTACATAAGCTGCCTACATAAATTTTTTATTTTCATTACGTTTTCGCCTACACGTTCTAAGTAAAAAAAAGTTTGAGGTACTTTTTTGAAACTTTTTTCAGGATTTTCATTTTTTTTTGAGTGGAATTTTTAAATTTCCCAAAATACTTTTGAAAAAAAGTGCCTCAAACTTTTTTTTTGGTAACAATGCTTAAAATTTATTTCTAAAAATAAGACGTTGTGAGACGATAAAAGGCGAAAAAAAGTTTGAGGCATTTTTTCTCTTAAACTTTTAGATGAAATATATTTAAAGATTATCCCTGAGAGTATATTATAAATGTTGTTTTTGATTTCTTGGACTGTTCGCGCAGATAAGCGTATTGAATGTTGGAATGCTTTTGGTAATATGACACCTGAAGATGATTTAAAAGATACAGGAGATGCTATTAAGGTACATGGTCGCTGGCATCATTTGAGTGGAGATGGTGGCGTATGTATTTGTGAATGCAGTGATTCTGCTGCACTTAATAGTTGGATGCTTAATTGGTCTCCTGTTTGCAATATTAGTGTAAGTCCCGTTGTTACAGATGAAGTTGCAAGAGCTTCACTTGCTGACAAACCATTTTTTGTAAAAGCTTAGTTAAATATATTTCTAATTAATAATATATTTAATCTTTAAAATTTTTAGCTATAATACTTAAACCTGCAGCTGTTATTAATATCCCAAACAATATTGACCAGTCAAAATAAGGTGAATTTTGGAAAAATAAACTTGAAATTATATAAATAAATATAATAGATAAGGATAACATAATAGCTGGTAATGTTACATCTGGTGACAATTTAACAGACCTTGTAAATACTAAGTTGAATATATAACCTATTACTGCAAGAATAAACATGTGTAGAATCACATTGTAGTCACATTCAGTTGGATATTTACATGATTTATCCATAAAAAGATGAATTAATCCAATAAAACCTAAAAATATAGATAGGTATATGACCAAATGATTTGGGTTTGTTATAATTTTATTATCCATAACATATTTTTTACCCAAATCTACAAAACAGACTAAAAATAACGCCGCCAAACTATAATAAAACCATGGTTTATTAAAGTTCATATATATATATAATGGACATTTATTTTGAACCGGAAATAGATGCCGCTTTAATTCTATTTAAACGATCCATCTGACCCACATTTGCCTCTAAATTAGCCTGTATATGCTTATTATTATTTGTGGAAAGGCTTTCTTTTTTTGTATATACAGTCTGTTTTCTGTTACTCGATTGAGCAGAGCCAAATAAATTCATACTAAAATGATTATTCATTACGGAATCCTTATTTTCAAAACCCGCGTGTAACAATTTTTTTTGAAGAGGGCGTCTTGCACGACTTCTTGGACGTGCTATCGCTATATTCATCGCTGGCGTTGGCATTATATATATCATCTATATTTTTAAATTTTTGTAATCATTGAAATAATTTGAAGAATATAACACATAAAAACCAATAATTCCAATAACGAGATAATAGAAAAGATAATAACAACCCTTTAATTTCATTATTTTAACAATGTAATCAGAAAAGCCAAAAGCTGCTATATATAAAAAAATAAATCCAAATTCATATGGAAGCATTATATATATACTATAGATTTTCTATAGTATAAGCTATTATTTTACTACCCAACTCTGACGGTTCAATCTCATTTGTAAAATGCTTATCTTTTGTTAATAATTTATCTATATGAAACACATAAAGATTGTGTTTTTTTGCAAATTTTTTCTGCTCTTCATTCCAATAACGTATTACCTTATGTAATCGTTTACATGGTTGCGCAGTCGGATAATATATACTTGTCAAATATATCGTAACATTTAAATTTTCTTTTACATAAAGTATTGTGCTTTTATATTGCTCTATCATTGTTTTTACTTCATCCACATTTATAAGAGTTTTTCCCTTAAAATGCAATAATATATCATTACCTCCAATAGAAACAAATAAACGCGTAGATAATTTATTTAAATGCTTGGGTATTTGTCTTAATTGAGGCACTAATTTATTTATAGTTGCACCATCTTTTGCAACAACAACAATATTTTTATTTTTTATTTTTAAATATTCTTCAACGGATTCACCAGGTCGCACATAACTACTATTCTCAAAAATGCTATCTCCTGCCAAAATAATAGGACTATTATTTGAAAAATACTCTTTTATTATCTTCTTTTTATAACATATTACAGCTAAAACCAAAAACGTAAATAATATATATATAGTATAATCTTTTTTTGCCATATATATATTAACAAGTTAAATTATCTCGTATCCAAGTTTTAATTTTAAAGTTTTGCGGTGTTAATATTTGTTGCAATCCGTTTAAAATAGTTTCTGTATCTACATCTTTATCAGAATCCTCCATGATTAATATTCCATTGTATATCATAGAGAGAATTTTCTTATTATATAATTTAGTGACATTCTCAAATACATTGTCTATATTTACTTCTTGATCTGTAGTTTCTTTAAATAATTCCGGCGATTCTAAACTTAATATATTTGTATATAAGGTTAAAGTATGACGAATCGATATTTTATCAGTATTTTCATACGTTTTTATTAATTTTTGTATACCTTTTATCGCCGTTTCCAATATTTTTTCATAAATTATGTCCGAATCTGGCTTATACCACAAATAATATCTTCGTATTGCCTGAAAAAGATAATACAAATCATCTTTATTATCTTTCATATACCATCTTGTTACACCTTGACTCCATGATGGCATTTGCAAATATAATAAATTTTCAGCAATACTTATTTTTGTTCCAATTGGACAAAAAGACAAAAAAGCTAATTGTATCATTATCTGTAATGGCTCTAATATCATATCACTTTTTTCTTTTACATGATTAATTTTATCCATTATACACTATGGTATATTTAAAATTTGCACAAATAACTTAAAGCCATAATAAAATGTAACTATATCGATGGAGCAGACAATTTCTATTCCTATTATTAAAGATTCTAAATTATATAAAAAAATTTCTGATTTATGTAAAAATGATATGTTGAAAGTGATTGAATTAGGTTTAATCGCTTTTGAAAATACAAATAATCAACAACATAGATGGGATAATAATGAATTTAATGAGCGATTTGAAAAAATGGAGCAAGACCATAATAGTATCATTCGTGAAATAACGGAAAAATATAAAAAGCAAATCGATGAAAAAGATAAATTATTAAGGGAAAAAACAGTATTTTTTGATAATAAAAAACAAGAAATGTATAAAGAAATAAAATCTACAACCGAACTTCAGTATAAAGAATCTATGGAATTTAAAAATAATCAAATAAAAGAATTAAAAAAAGAATTATCTGATAAAAAACAAAAAGAAAATGATAATTTAAAAAATTGGACTGATTGTGAGCGATTTAGACAAGAAAAACGTGACCGTGAACATAAAAAAGAAATGGAAGAGTTAAGAAGTAAATACGATGAGAAATTAGATAATTTAAATAAAATAGTGCAATCCATACAGATGGTACAAGGAAATTCATCTTTAAAAGGACAGGTTGGTGAAAATAAAATGTTCAATACGTTAACAATGTTATTTCCGAAAAATGAAATTGAAGATACACATTCTACACCAAATAGAGGTGATTTTATTATTCATTTACAAGAAGATAAAAAAATATTAATTGACAACAAAGATTACAAAAATAATGTTCCTAAAAAAGAAATAGACAAATTTTATCAGGATATGGAAACAAATGCAGATATACATGGTGGTGTTTTAATGTCTAATGCATGTGGTATTGCCAAAAAAGATGATTTTAGTATTGAATTTGTTTCTGGTAAACCTATTATCTATCTCCATAATACAAACAATAATGAATGGAAAATTCAATCCGCGATTGATATGATATCTTCTATTATTCAATGTAAGGGAATTGATTTCTCTAATGTTGAAATTTCTAAGAAAATTAAAGATTATGCGTCTACAATCAAAAGAAAAATAGCTAAAATTCGAAGAGATTTAAAAAAACACGAAGAAACTATGATTTCAACTATTCTTGATATCGAAAATACCTTAAAAAATGTGTTTATTACTACAAACACAAAATATTAACAAATTTTATTTAGATAGATGTAAATATTAATATTTACATATATATATATAATATGGATGATGCTGAATTCTATAGTATTAAAATTATAACAGTTGGAAATGCATACTCAGGAAAAACATCTATTACAAATATGTTTTGCAATGGAAGATGTGATATGACATATCAACCAACTATTGGTGTAGAGTTTAGCTCAACATATGTAAACGACAACAATGGTGACAAATACAAATTAATGTTTTGGGATACAGCAGGACAAGAAACGTTTGCACCTATTATTAAAAGTTACTACAAAAATATAGCTGGACTCATTTTAGTTATTGATTTATCAGATGAAAAAGGGTTGCAGAAAATAGATTATTGGTTAAATGAATATAATAAAAATAGAATAGAAACATGCGAAACTAAAATAATTATATTGGGAAATAAATCTGATTTATCAAGAAAAAT
>VMHT01031043.1_pt1 | contig 10907 bp, 8 predicted proteins | sample 4693611 | NCBI WGS metagenome assembly VMHT01 (sample SAMN12280063, study PRJNA550983) | marine metagenome | isolation source: seawater sampled from same location over 5 years 0.02-0.2 micron viral filtrate | place: USA: collected off the coast of southern California halfway between the port... ... | reverse complement strand
ACTTATATCACGACCATTTTCTATTGTTTGTTTGATGACAGCAAAGGCACTATTCGCAACCATTAGCATTTCAAGCATAGTGTCACCTCAGTAGTAAGCCTGCCATCATTAGTATCATTGTGCCTGCAGTACCAATCATAATAGTTTCTATTCTCTTGATGCGAAGTATAGTCTCTTTCCACCTCTCAGCACATACTGCCTCATGTGTATCTATCTGTGCTTTAACTTCAGAAGCTTTAACCATTTACTATTCCTTTGGGTATTTGTCTTTGACTGCTTTAATTGTAGTTTTCCAACCTGCAATACCACTATGATAGATTTTATCTAACTGGTCTTCAATTCTTGGATATTCTTGTTCTCTTTTATCTGCATATGTTATGTTAGCAATTCTATCTGCTTCAGCTTTTGCATTAGCATCTTCTATAGATTTTTTTTCTGTTGCATGTTTTGTTTCAAAATCAAAAGAAGATATATCAGTTATCTCTTTATTATTTTTGCCATCATTATATTCTATTGTACCTTTAGAACCATTCCATTGTATTGCATGAATATTACTATCTATACCATAATTTGATGAGTCTACTTGGACTCCATCTATAGTTAATTGTGATTTAGAATTTTCTCCATCTTTGATGTATGTTATTTTAGCCATGTTAAAACTCCTATTGTGCTAAGTAATACCAACCAGTTGCTATGTATTTATTATGTGTGTAAACTGGATTACCTCTGTGTGTATGAGTAAATGATGCGGGGAAAAAACAAACAGTACCTTTTTTTGGTTGCACTGTTATACCATATTCAAGAAATTCTGTTTCACCTTCACCTTTTGGTACATCATTTAAATATATTGTCCATGTCAAAAGCCTAGTAGATGCTTCGCCTGTACTATGTTCACAGTGCCAAGTATGAAAGCCACCTTTAGGTGGTGTTCTTTGCACTTTAATTCTAGCACTATAAAATTGATTCATTTCAAGGGATGGATATTCAGCACCATATTTTTTCAAACCTTCATCTAATATTTTGTTTGTTTGTTGTTGTAATTCTTGAGTGCCATTTCTTTCTTCATCAAAAAAGAAAGCAAAATCTTTTCTGTTTTGCATACCTAGATTAGTAACAGTGCCATCAGCTCCATGCTCTCTTAACGATGCATTTACATATATTCTTTCCCAAGCTTCTATCATTTTATCGCAATAATCATCTGGTGCTAAATTTTCGTAAGAGCTTATAAATGTTAAATTTTTTACTTTTGTCATATCATTCATTGTGAAATACTCTTTCTATTTTTGAGTTCCATAAACTTAGAAAGCTCTAATAAATTTTGATTTGACTCATTAGCTTTTACCATTTCATTTCTAAATGACTCTATAGCACCACCAGTTTGTCTAGATTGCATAGCATTTTCTACTAACAACATTGGTAACCAAGCCATAGAACAAGCATATTCATCTACTTCTTTTCCATCATTTGGATTTGTGCCTTTCATTTGCACAAACCATGCACATTTAAATTGTTTACATTTTTTAAAATTATTAAGTGGACAGTTATCTTGTACTTCTAATTTCATATTAGTCCTTATTAGCTATAATAAAATCCACATAGTTAACATTAATCGCCGCAGTAGATGCACCAACTGCCAAGTTTCCAGCAGTAACGTTACCACTCATACTACCACTTAAATTATGACTATGGTTGTGTGAACCACCACTACCAGTATTATTAGTGTTATGACCATTATATAATGTACCAGTGTTATTACCTTGACTTCTAAGCACTGAAGCAAGATTAACGTAAGATTGTCCATAGTCAGCAGTAACTGTAAGACCATGAGAATGAGATGGAATCTGACTAGTTGATAATGTTGTATTAGCTATATTGCCACTTACACTAACACTTAAATTACTTGTAGGATTACCACTAACACTTCCACCTGCTACAGTTGCACCAGAACCAAGAGCAGTACTAAATGCCACACTACCACCAGTTCCTACTGTTCCAGTTACTATCCTTAAAGATTTATCATTATGTGTTGTTTGTTTTGTCCAACCAGTAGGTGCATTAGTTTGTTGAAACAGCATAGATGTTCCACTTGGAAACAACTCAACTGTTGCAAAAGCAAGATTACCACTACCATCAGTTTTCAAAAATTGACCTGCACTACCATCTGCCGTTGGATAAGATAAGCCATCTAATACAACTTTACCTGATCCATTTGGTGTAATAGCTATATTACCATTAGATGCTGATACTATTGACTGTCCATTTACGTTTAAATTTTCTTGCATGACGTCACTTCGCATCATAGTAAAGCCACCTGCTGTGCTTCCATCATGAACTACTAGTGTTTCTTTATCTGTATCTATCGTTACTTCTCTATCTGCACCAGTAAACGATCCATGTTGCGAAGTTGTGCCACCTCTAAGTTTAAGTAATTTAGCCATTATGCAATACTCCCAAAATCAATAGTTAAGTTATCTGTATTTACAGTTCCATTAAGATTTATTTCACCACTTCCATTAGGTGCAATAGTTATGTCACCGTTACTTACAGATACTATAGAATTTCCATTCACATCTAAATTGCCTCCTAATTGTGGAGATGAATCTACCAACAATGAAGTCATTGCACCTGCAACCACAGCTATCCATGCACTTCCATTATAATAATTCAAAGAGTTTGCACTTGAATCGTAATATAAATCTCCCTCATCTAAAGATGAAGTAGGTGCAGATGATGCAACTCTATATCTTGCAGCAAATCCATTGACTTCACTTATATTTGCAACAACTACAGCTATATCATTTTGTTGAGTAGCTATACTATTACCCATAGAATTACCATGAACAGTACAATAATATAATAACCCAGTATCAGGTGCATCACTTGGAACAACAAAAGTTACTTTTGCACCTGCTTGACCTGCTGTACCAGTAGTTGTTACTCCTGATGTATATGATGAAGAGCCATTTTTAAATGCCAATGGGTGTCCAGTATTTGAACTATTGCTTAAATCAAATATATAAGTAAATCCTCTAGTAAGTGTTAAAGTTGGATTATTACTACCATCTAGAACATATACATTACCACTCCCAGGATTTGCTACTGTTACTGTATATGTAACTGAACCACCTACTGATGCAGCAACTGAATTTACTGATGAAATATTATTAGAAACAGTGGTAACATTACTTGATACACCTGCAACTGTGTTAATATTTGTTATAGCATTAGCTACTGTATCAATGTTGTTGCCACTACTTGTATCTATGCTATCAGCAATAGAACCTAAATCTTCAGTTGATGTTATTTCACCTGCTACTATGTTTATATTAGTCTGACTTGCTGCAGAGGGTGATGTTGCTTGAAATGTACTTCCATTGTAAGCTCTTAATTCATTTGTGCTTGTATTAAAATATAAATCACCTGCATCATTATCACTACTAGGCTCACTAGATGCAACTCTATATCTTTGTGAAAAACTATTAACACCAGTTATATTAGTAGCAACTGTTGATAAGTTATTTATATTAGCAGTTGTTGCCATTGTATTTAAATCAGAAACAAAATCAGATGTAGCTAATTGATTTAAATCAGAAACAATATCACTTGTAGCTAGTGTATTTATGTCACTTACAATATCTGAAGTTGCTAATACATTTATATCTGAAACTATATCTGATGTAGCAAGTGTATTTAAATCAGAAACTATATCTGAGGTTGCAAGTGTGTTTAAGTCAGAAACAATATCACTTGTTGCTAAAGTATTAATATCATTAATTACGTCAGTAACAGCTAGTGTATTAACATCTGAAACAAAGTCACTTGTTACCAATGACATTCCAGAAGAAAAGTCACTTGTTATTAAAGAAGCCTTTCCTGCTACTGTAGCTATATTTGCAACAACACCGCTTGAACCTAAAGTAGCCATGTTTGTTACGTTAGCACTAGTACCCAAATGACCCATAGCCGTTACATTTGCACTAGTTCCTAAATGACCCATAGCTGTAACATTAGCACTTGTGCCAATATGACCCATAGCCGTTACGTTTGCAGATGTACCAAGAAATCCCATGTCTTCTATAACTGTAGAAGTTGCAAGTAAACCCATGTCCTCTACTACTGCAGAAGTACCCAATAAATTGATTGATGCTGTGACTGCTGACAAAGACTGGACTGCAGTAATTGTAGGTCCTGCCTCTACGGCACCAGTACTTGCATTAAATCCTAAAACTGTACCAACTCTGTCTGCTTTCAAAGGTAATGTCATACTTACTGCAGTATCTTCGTCAGCTAACTGAACTGATCGTGTTGTTTCGTCTGATATGTCAGATGCAATAGCTGTAAATCTATCTAACTCTGTATTAAGAGTTGCTACCTCAAATGCACCTGATGATGGAAAGTCTGTAGTCCTAGCAAACGCTATTGATCTTGTAATAACTACTGTTGAGCCACCAGTTGCACCAACCACGGAGTTACCTGATGTTGTATTTATTGTACCAGTAGACCCATTACCACCTGATACTGTGTAATGTGTTGTTAATGTCTTAAGCGTACCATCAACATAAAAGTTTAAATCAGCATCATCAAAGAACTCAAAGTTCACAGTAAATGCTGTCTGTGTTGCACCCTGTGCTACAGTGTATGAAACTCTTGGGGTATTTGCACTCAAAGCTATTGTCATATTCGCACCTTATTTGTTGTTAATGTTGTGTGCAACGCACAAATCATTGTCTTGTAAAGCTTCTTACGTCATCTGCTAATCCTGATATACCAAGTAAAGGCACGTGATAACTTAAATCTCTTAAGCCTTCCATAGTGTTTCCGGTAGTAATTGCGTGTGCTCCCTTAACCCATTCAGATAACATTGATGGTACTGCACCCATCTTATCAAACATATCGTCTTGTGCTGAGGGTTTGTATTTACCTTTAAGCCAAGAGTTATCAGGATTATGCATCCCACCTGCAATAGCAGTATGAAGTGCATGATACGCAATGTCTGAATAAAGACCTGCAATACCTGATTGATCTACAGTACGCATTAATATTTCAGCAGTGCTTTTGTTTTCAAACCACCAGTCATCTTTCTTAAGCTTTAATGTAATATAACTCATACCAAGTAAAGCCATTACACCTGCTAATCTATGCTGTCTTGCCGGATCAAGACTCGCTGCAAAAATTCTGTTGTTGGCTGCAAACGCAAAGTTTAAAAACTGAAATGGTATGCTCATATACGCATTTTCTAATCTAGCAAATTTAACGTTAGCTGTTGATGCTCTTTCATCTATAGACATGCCCATAGTTTTCATCCAAGGCTTCCATTTGACGTATGTAAACCCATCCATAACTAATGGCCTGTCACCTGATGTAGAGTGCATAATCGTATTACGTGCATGCTGTGCAAGATACGCAGACATCTGTCTCTTTAATCGTCTATCTTGAAATGTTGTCGTAGGCCAAGCCGATAAATCTAGTGTTGGCATACCACTGTCTGTTTTACCCCAAGGCATATCAGCTAAATCTCTAGCTAATTGTTCAGTTATTCCGTATCTAGCCAATTCACCTATTTCAAACTTGGTAAGCTTACCATTCTTTTTTATAGCTGTAATTCTTCTAAAAAACTCTGGCACAAGAAATGCAGTATTAACTTGTTTACCAATAGATGTAACGCCAGACAATAAATTTAACATGTAAAAAGCACGTTCTGCACCTTGTATTGTACGTTCCATAAGTTTTGGTTGGAGGTCTCTTAGTGAGTCTGATAAAACTCTGTATTGTACAAAAGGTTTAACTGTCTCCATGGCTTCATTACCATTTCTAACCTGTAGTCCATTGAGCCTCATTTCTTTAAAGTCACCATCAACAACACGCATTGCAGCTTTACCTACAGCACCAAACCCATGCTCAAATATAGGCATAGCAACAGCATCTATAATAGATGTAATACCTGCTAATGGTAAATATGTCATACCTGCAACAGACTTTAGGTTTCTAACTACAGTTTGATTCCATGCATCAGGGTCTCTAATATGTATGCCTGCTTCTCTTTCATAATCACCTAAGAAATCTCGTCTTACTTCTGCTATTCTATCTTCTGTATGCTTGTTACCAAGCCTCATAAGTTCTTCGTGTCTATTTAAAACATCATCAATATCCATTTTACCATGTATCAATGCCCACTCTATTCTAAATCCCATTTTATTTGCGTAGTTTTGCACAATACGCACATCACGAACTATATAGTTTTTAATCTTCCACTCAGGTATATCTAATGCTCTACGCATTAAGTGCTTACCTTTACCTGATCTTGGTGTGAAGTTACCAGTATCAGGGTCTTCTATAATTCTATCAACAATTTGTTCAGCTATGTTACGTGCTTCATTTTGTTGAGTTACACGTTGTGTAGTCCATGTACCATTAACATCATTCCATGAACTATGCTTACCACCACTTAGTAAGTGATCTGTAAATATAACAGTAAGCTCTTCTCTAGCCTGTTCACTCTCTTTAAGTAAAACTTTGTTGTAATAAATTGGTATAGCAAAGTCTTTGTTAATAGAAGTGTCCAATAAACCCTGTAAATATCTAGCCTCTGACTGTTCTTTCTTTAAAAAGTCTTGCTTAATTGCTAACTCACTTACAGTTTTTTTATCTTTAGATGTCTTTAGTTTTTCATTAAGCTTGTTTATTTCTTCTTCTCTGATAACAATGTTTTCTTTGTACATCTTAAGCTTTGCTCTGATAGTCGCATCATCACCAAGAACACCTGCCATTCTGCCGTCTTCTTGGAAGTCAGCAAAAAACTTTTTCATTCTTTCCATTGCTTCTATTTGTGACTTTGGCAGATTAGCAAGAATACTTTTGTTAAACATTGGACTCTTTTCATCTATAATAAGGTCCATTGTATTTTGAAAATACTCTTCAAATGTTCTTGCATTCTGCCCGTATGTACCTAGCTTAACTCTAGCATTATCTATATTAAAACCAAGAACATCGCCACCTGCACCAAATCCTTTTGTTTCCTGTCTCCACAAAACTTTGATGTCACGCTCTAAGTTATATGAATCTGCACCATACGTTAATGCCCTTGCTGCTAAAGATTGCACGCCCTTACCTGATGGAGTTCCCTCTTGGTCTAATGAAGCATTGTACCAAGAACGTGCTACATTATATTTAATCTCATTAGGTAGTGATGGATCGTTTAATATTCTTTTTTGTGGTGTAGTTACAGCATTATAAAACCATGACTTAGTAGCTGATGTTTGCTTTAAACCATAGCCTTTATAGTGTCTTTCCAAAGCCATGTTATTAATTTCATTTTCATAATCAGGTCTAGTAAGAGTTGCACCACCATTATCTTTAGCGAATTGTTTCTTCATAGCTTCATATGGCATATCCACATGAGCCATCTCATGATGTAAAACAAATCGTGAATACTCTTCAGGTGTGTTAAATGCATTTTCAGGTAATGGTCTCACGCCTCTTACCTTTGGTTTAGTCCAAGGCTTCATATCAAAAGTCTTTTTGATTGCAGCATCATCCCAATATATTTTGTTATCTGATCTACTAAACACAGCATTTACCTTTGTACCATCAGGTCTAGTAGTTCCCTTAGAAGTCTTAACAATAGCAACGCCATTATATTCATTAGGTACACCACCAACGTCATATGCATATGTTTGTAAATCATCTAAACCTTTTTTAACTCTAGGCTGTAAAAGATTTGCACCACCACGCAGTCCACCAACCAAAAGACCTGAGCCTACAGTAGTGCTTATAAGATTCGTACCTATTTCACCGGGTGTTGCCAACGGATCAAATGGTGCTCTCAATGTTTCTTGTGCTACACCCATTGCAAATCCAACCTTAGATGCTTCTCTTGCCACGCCAAACGCACTCTTAGATGCCCAAGCAGCTTTTAGTCCTGTATTAAATACTGGCATACCAAATGCAATATTTAATGGGTCTACAATACTAGCAGTCATAATACCCCAGAAACTACCTCGCTCCATTGCATCACGATTAGCTCTATTAAGATTAAGACTTTCTTTTAAAAACTGCATATGCTCTGAACTCTTAGCACTTGCTAAAAACTCAGCATCCTGTTCATAGCCTTCAATATCTTTTTCCCAGTCATATGCCTGATCAAACTCATCAGTACCATACTCCATTAACTCTAAACCAAATCTAGTAATAGGCCCATAGTTGTAGCCATATGTAGCACCTGCTGATTCCCAAAAACCTATATCTCTTTGTGCTACTTGATTTGTGCTAGTGCCAACAAAAGGTTGTAGTTTACGTTGTTCCATTAAAATCCTAACTTAGACCAAATGTTACCAATGACTTCAGATGGAGTTCCTGATAAATCTTCTTTTGCTGTTTGCTTACTTTGTATAATTGCTCTTCTTCTGCTCCTTGCTCTATCCCATCGATCTTCTTGTTGCTTACGTCTTTCCATTAAGAGTTGAGAGTCAACAACTTTAGTTGATACTTGAAAGATATTATTAGTTTGTTTGTTAATAATAGGAGTTCCTGATTCATCAACAACCATATACTCTGCTGCAGTGTTCGTGCTTCTTCTTGATGGTAGCAAGAAAGCATTTTTACCAATAGTAAATTTACCTGTGGTTGCCATAACCAACTTCTTATTTACATCGTTTAAAAACACATCCATGTGCTTCTGTTCTCTAAAATATTTCTCAGGTGCAAACCTAGATGCTAATGTTTTAAACTTCATACCACCGGGTAATGAAGAAACCATTCCACTGCCTTGCCCAATATTATATATGTATGAAGACTTTTGATACATTGTATTATAAGTATCATCTAATATTTGCTTTAATGTAGATTCATTTGTATTAGCTATTGCTAGATGATGCATAGCAATAGGCTTTAAATATTCAGTGGCTTCATGGCTCATATCTTTACCTTGTGTATAAGTACGCAACCAATCTGTCATAAAGGCTGAGGCAGATTTTGGAGCATCTGTTTTATATCCTGAATAAGCCTGAATATTAGTTTGTCTTATTGATGATTTAACATTTTCATCCTCACGAGTAAGAAAAATCTTTTGTGTTAAATCCATAATAGCATCATCACCAAACTGATCTGTAAGCCTTTTAAGCCTCATCCATTTAGACTGATTCTCAGAACTCAAACCATACTCATAGGTTTTGTTACCACTTGTATCTTGTGTATACATAATATTACTAAATAATTTAACAGCACTAATCATATTTGCTTTTGCTAAATCAGGATTTATTGAATTCATTCTATCTATCATTTCAAGATTATTAAAAATTTCTTCAACTGAATATGGTAACCTAGATGATTTTAAACTATCATTTAAAAAGTCACCTTTATCCCAGTTTTGCAAAACCCATTGTGCTGTAATTGGCACACCTTTTTCATCTGCTCTATATTTTTTACCTAAAACATTGTCGTATTCAATTTGTTGTGCAGGTTTTAATGTAGCTATAAAACCACTATCTAATCTTTGTGCAAAACGTAAAGTAGCATTACCTTTATTTTGCAATGTAGTTCTTTGTGAAACTATACTTCTTACATTTGCAATCTTACTCGCATGATAATCTCTATTACTTCTTATAGTTCTTATATCGTCAATATCTTCTTGATCTATGTCATAGGTTTGTAAATACTTCATATCTTCTGGCTTTACTTTACCAGTACGAACTGCCGTTTCTATTATAAACAAACCATTTAAATCAAGGTTATTACTCATAGGTGCAATCTTGTTATTAATAGATGCATCCATAGTTGTTTTTTCAATAGTTCTTATAATATCTTTATACTTTGGTTCTTGTATGTCACCATTTTGAAGTAACATTGAAGCTTGCCCTTTAAGATTATCAATCATTTGACTTGTATCAAACTCATCATTGCCATCACCAAATATATTAACACCCTCAGTAATTGAAGTAGCTAATTCATTTAACCCTGTTTCTATTGCAAACAAAGCATTCTGTGTATCAATGAGTTGTGCTTTTTTAGCATCAGCAAGAACCATATGATTCATATGTTGTGCCATAGTTTTAGTTGCTAGTTGTTGATAGACAGAAGAATACTCACCACCACCAGTTGCATCTAATTGTTTGATAGATTCTTCAATGTAAGCGTTAGCTTTAGTCTCAAACATTTTAGCATCAGTAGATTCTGCTCTAAGTGTATTAAGTCTTGTACTAGCATCTACCAATAAAGCATTTGACATCTTTGCTCGAAGTAAAGGCTGTGCTTCTCTAGTAGCAACCTTACTCAAGCTTGGGTCTAGTTCTGCATATATAAACTCACCTTTTTCATTCCTAGCTTGTACCTTAAGATTGTTGACATAATCTCTGCCTGCTTGCTTTTGATTTACAACAGCTTCTTCATAGAACATTTGTTGTGCTCTTTGACCTGCAGATGCTAAGGCTTCAAAAGCTTCCGGTGCTCCTGTTCGTGTGCTAACAACGCCTAAAGGCTTGTTTACTAGTGTTGTAGTTTTAGCTTTTAAAAATTCTGCCATGTGTAAACCTATTTTATCTGTGAATATTGATGGCCTGCAGTAAGTAAGCTTGACATGGCTTTATATCGCCCTGCTCTTTTTGCGTTTCTTGCCTGCATGTTAGCTATACCAATAGACATTGAACGTTGACTTTGTTCAGAAACAAATTGCAATCTTGCTCTGCTTTCTGCTGTGTCTGCTTCTCTAAATGCTTTTTCTCTTATTGCTTTTAATGATCTGTCGCTTCCTATGTCTCTGCCCATAACACCTGCAATAGATTCATTGACTGCCATAAATGATTGTAAGTTTGCCAAACGTATATTATGCTCCTGCATTGCAGTAACCTGAGCATCTTTCTTCTGTTCTTCTAACTGTGCTGCTTGTGCCCTAGCTTCTGCTGCTCTTGCTTTAC
>VMHT01002416.1_pt1 | contig 10907 bp, 19 predicted proteins | sample 4693611 | NCBI WGS metagenome assembly VMHT01 (sample SAMN12280063, study PRJNA550983) | marine metagenome | isolation source: seawater sampled from same location over 5 years 0.02-0.2 micron viral filtrate | place: USA: collected off the coast of southern California halfway between the port... ... | reverse complement strand
GATTTAAAGGTTGGTGCAACGCAGGGGATTTGTCCCCTGTGTTCACATACCCGCAAACCTGCAAACAGGAAAGCTAAATGTGCTAGTTATGATTGGGAGAGAGGTCTCGGTACTTGTCATCATTGTGATTCATCATTTCAACTACACACTTATCAACGTAAAGGGTCAGCTGCTAAAACGTATGTTAGGCCTGATGCGTTGGATGTTGTAGATCCTAAAGAAGTAGGGTCTAAAGTATTTGAATGGTTTAAAACAAGAGGTATATCTAATAAAACTCTGAACGACTTAAATGTCACCGAGGGTAAAGAGTTTATGCCTCAAACCGGCAAGACCGAGAATACTATTCAGTTTAATTATATAATGGGTGATGAACTCATTAATATAAAATATAGAGACGGTAGAAAAAACTTTAAACTATATAAAGGAGCTGAAAAAGTATTTTATAATATAAATAGTATAGTAGGTTATGACAATTGCGTAATAACTGAAGGAGAGATGGATGTATTAGCTTTACATGAAGCTGGTATTACAAATGCTATATCTGTTCCTAATGGTGCTACGTTAAATAGTAACAATTTAGATTATTTAGATAACTGTATAGATTATTTTGAAGATAAAGAAAGAATAATCTTAGCAGTAGACAATGACGAACCTGGAATAGCTTTACAACAAGAATTAATAAGACGTCTTGGTGCTGAAGTTTGTTTCTTAGCTAGTTTTGAAGATTGTAAAGATGCTAACGAATATTTAATTAAATATGGCAAAGAAAAACTCATACAACAAATTGAAAAATCAAGACCAGTACCACTTGAAAATGTTACGACATTCAGAGATATTGAAGATGAAATTACTGACTTTGTTCGTAATGGCTTTAAGAAAGGATATCAGGTTGGCTTACAGAATTTTGATAACATTTTTTCTACTTATACCGGTCAATTTATTACTGTCACTGGTATACCTAGTTCAGGTAAATCGGATTTTGTTGATCAAATGGTTGTCGGATATAACCGTAACTATAATTGGAAGACTGCTTTTGCGTCGCCAGAAAATGCGCCAACGTATTTACACGCTCACAAATTAATGCGTAAAGTTTGGGAAGATATGCCTACTAAACAGGATATCGGCTCAACTAAATGGAATCAAGTTGCTGAACATGTTAATGATAATTTCTTTTTCATTGATATGGAAAGATATACTCTTGAATCTGTATTACGTAAAGGTGCTGAACTTGTTAAACGTAAAGGTATTAAATGCCTTGTAATAGACCCTTTTAATAAGATCAGGGATGTTGATTGTAAGACTGAAGATGTAAACAGATATACAATGGAGTATTTAACTAAGATAGAAACGTTTGCAAAGAAGTTTGATGTCTTAGTTTTTATAGTAGCTCACCCTACTAAAATGTATAAAGACAAAGAAGGTAAAATTGAAGAACCTACTATGTATAATATAAAAGGTGGTGGTGAATGGTACGATGCTAGTTATCACGGTTTACTTGTTCATAGAGATTATGAAGCTAAGACTGTTAAAGCAAAAGTTTTAAAAGTTAAGTTTCAAAATCTAGGAGAGAATGGAGCTGAAGCTCATTTTAAATGGGAAAGAAGATCTGGATGTTTTATACCTCATGAGTTAGCTAGTATAGGTGATGAAGAGGCAATGCCTTGGGAATAAATGGCTCCAGCTAGAAAACGTAGAAGTAAAATAGTTCCACCAGAATGGACTGATGAAGATAGAGCCGCATATAAATGGTGTGTTAATAATGGAATTAAAATAGGTCCATTAGCCGCATCAAATGATATGGATAATTTTCATTGGTGGATTGACGTAGAAGTTAATGGTGCTAAACGTAGATCACCAAAGACTTACAACGGTAGAGAATTGAATAACAAAATATTTGAATTATATAGATTTTATTACAACAAAAATGTTAAATAGTTATAAAAACGCAAATGCAGCTTTTGAAGATTTATTAGATTACGTAATACAAGATGGTATTGATTTTGATAATACAAAAGCTTTATTTAATTGTGGGTTTTATATACAAAATCCACTAGACAATCACATAACAAATAAACAGCGTGATTGGAAACTAGAGTATGCTGAAGCTGAATGGCAATGGTATTTATCTGGTGACAGAAATATAAACAAACTAGGTGAATTATATGGTAAAATACCTCCAATATGGGAGCGTATGGCAGATAGTGATGGTAATGTAATGTCTAACTATGGTTGGCAATGGCAAAGAAATAATCAAATTGATTATGTTGTTGGTAAGCTTAGAGAACAACCAAATACTAGACACGCTGCAATAAGTATATATGATGCTAAAGAATTTGAGCAATATAGAAAAGATACACCTTGTACTTATGCAATACAATTTACAAGACTTAATGATAAGCTTAATATGTCTGTTTATATGAGATCTAATGACATCTGGTATGGTTTTTGCAATGACCAATATCAATTCAGCATGTTACAAAAAATGATTGCAGAGAGACTGTCTATTGAGATCGGTTGGTATTACCATCACGCACACAATATGCACTTATATAACGATAAACTATAATTATGTATTATTTATACCACATACCAGGTAAAAAGATTGGTGTTACACGTGATCTTAATACCCGTGTTACATTAATTCAGGGCTATGGCCCTAGTGAATATGAAGTTCTTGATCGATCGAATGATATAGATTATATATCAGACAAAGAGATAGAACTTCAAAAGTCTTACGGCTATAAGGTCGATAGAAAATTATATAAAAATTTATTTAAGAAAATGAGAATAAACGTAACAGAACAAACCACTACATTTCCTTGTAATGTTGATGATTTAGCATCAAAATTACAAAACAATATAGGGTTAACTTGGTCACATGAAGAATTTGGCCAAATGAAAATAACAGAAGATAATATCAACTGGATATTAGCTAATGTTAAAACATCTATGTACAATCAAGATAGATGTTATATTTACAATAAAGCTTTTTATGAAGCTTACTTTAATCCAAAACATAATCCTGATATGAAACCTACAGGTAATGCTCAATTTGATTTAATCAGAAACTGGGCTGCTGTTAGAGGCATATATGAAGGTGGTAATAGCCACACGCAATATGTAAAACTTCAAGAAGAAGCTGGAGAGTTAGCTAAAGCTTTGTTAAATGATGATAAGCCAGAGATCATAGATGCTATTGGTGATATCGTTGTTGTATTAACAAACCTAGCATATCTTGAAGGTTTAAATATTGAAGACTGTATTGACGCAGCATATATGGAAATATGTCAAAGACAAGGTAAAATGATTAATGGAACATTTGTAAAAGATGAGAGTTAAAACAGAAGACAAAGTGGTTCAATCTGTCTTAAGAAAGATGGATGAACGTAGTTTAATAGGCCAAAAAAAGTATGGCGCTACAATGATGCAAGAAATTAAAGATGAAAAGAAAGATCTTAATAGATTTTTAGTTGATGTACAAGAAGAATTAATGGATGCATTATTATATATTGAAGCAGCAAAAAGATGTTTACAAGACGAGGTTGAAGAATGTTTGTTAAATCAATACGAAAACGTGGAGAATATAGAAGTAAATAATGAAGAAATTCTTTAAAAAGAAATCAAAAAAGAAAGGACCAGTTAGAAGTAATAAAGTCGAACATGACGGTATTACTTTTGCTTCTGGCCTTGAAGTTTATATGTATAAAGCTTTGAAAGAAGCTAATATAGTAGCTGAATACGAACCAACAAGTTATACTTTAATGGAAGGGTTTGATTTTGAAAGTAACTCGTATGAAAGATGTTCAAATGGTAAAGGTGCTTATAAAAATAGAGGATGTAAAAAGATTTTACCAATTACATATAAACCAGACTTTGTGGGTAGGGATTTTATAATTGAATGTAAAGGAAGGGCTAATGAATCTTTTCCACTTAGGTGGAAGTTATTTAAAGAGTGGATTTCTTTACATGCACCTACGTTAACTTTATTTAAACCTCAGAATCAAGTTGAATGTGATCTAACAATTAGATATATTCAAGATATGAGAAAAAACCATAGAAAAAATGCAAAAAAAGAAACAAGTCTCTAAGCATTTAGCTAGGGTTAAATATAAAGAAAGAAAGATTGATACTTATATTAAATGGAGTATTAATCAAAGAGGTTTCCTAAAATGGAAAGATCTTGAAAAAATACATAAACAATATAATATTAAATGTTATGGGTAATTATACAGGTTGGGAATTATCAACCGGTTTAGTAAATGGATTTTTATTTGGATTCAGAACTTATCAAAGTGAAGAAGACAATAGTATAGATTATGTTTTATATTTATTTGTGGTAGATATTTGTTTAACTTTTTATTACGAATAAAATGGCAAGAGGAATATCAATATCTATATATATAAGAAAACATAAGAAAAAAAGACCAGGTGTCCACTCTAAAAACGCCTCAAAGGGACAGAACGGTTACAAGAACAAATATAGAGGCCAAGGAAGATAATGTCAATACCTTTATTCACAGAAAGAATACCTTATAAACCTTTTGAATATCCTGAGTATTATACTGAAGGTTGGTTAAAACAAGCTCAGGCATTTTGGTTGCACACAGAAATACCAATGAGTGGTGACGTTAAAGACTGGAATGAAAAATTAACTCCAGAAGAAAAAAATCTAGTAGGTAATATACTATTAGGTTTCGCACAAACAGAATGTGCAGTGTCAGATTATTGGACACAAAAAGTCGTATCATGGTTTCCTAAACATGAGATACAGCAAATGGCTATGATGTTCGGCTCACAAGAAACAATACACGCTGTAGCTTATAGTTATTTAAATGAAACACTTGGACTTGAAGATTACGAAGCGTTCTTACATGAACCAGCTACGGCTGATCGTTTTGACAATCTCGTTGCATATGATGGCACCGATCCTATTGGAATTGGTAGATCATTGGCTATTTTTAGTGCTTTCGCTGAAGGAGTTTCTCTATATTCCGCTTTTGCAGTCCTTTATTCTTTTCAAATGCGTAATTTACTTAAAGGTATCGGACAACAGATGAAATGGTCTGTAAGAGATGAATCTCTTCATAGCAAAATGGGTTGTCAATTATTTAGACAAATGTGTTCACAAATACCAGGATTAAAACAGGAATGTGAACCACATATATTTGAAGCTGCATTAACAATGCATAACGCTGAAATGACTTATATTGATAAGATGTTTGAAGCGGGTGATATAGAAAATTTAACAGCTTATGATTTACAACACTTTATTAAAAAAAGACTTGGTGACAAACTTGCAGAATTGGGTTATACGGATAAGAAATATAAACAGTGGGATTTTACCTTTTACGATGAAAAATCGGTTGATCGTATGGCTTGGTTTGATCATCTTACCGGGGGCCATACTCATACTGACTTTTTCGCTATTAGGCCAACTGATTACTCAAAAGCAAATGAAGGAGAAGACTTTGAAGACGTTTGGTAATGAATAGACAGATCTTAAAAATTATAGCAACAACTAAAAGACTGACGCCAGTTGAGAAAATGACTACTCGTATAGGATATATGGGTGCTGGTTTTCTCGTGGCTGCTCAGTGGACTATAGAACCTGGTTTGTATATAGCAGGTTTTATATGTATTATGATACAAACAGCTGCTAGGAAACAATGGAACCTAGTAGCTTTAAATATAAATGGGTTAATTGCCTGGACAAAACATTTAATATCATGAAAGAAGATAAATTAATTTTAATGAAAAACAAAATAGATCAATTAGGTAAAGTTGTAAACCAACTTATAGTAAAACTATCTCAAGTTGATCAAATGAGTAAAGGTACTTTAACAGCTTTTCAGTTACATATAGGTGAAAGTAAATGGAAAGAAATAGTTGAAGACCTTAAAAAACTAGAACAACCAAAAGAAGAAGAAGAAAAAAAGTTTGAAACAGATGTGGAATAAAGACTGGAAAAAAGGAGTTGATTACCCAAGTTGGGGAGACACTGATGTATACAAAAAAACTATAGGTGGAGGTTATTTATATAACGGTGAAACACCTAAAGAAGCTTATGAACGTGTTTGTTATCACGTTGCGAGACGTTTAGAACGTCCAGAATTAGCTAAAACTTTCTTTGAATACATATGGAAAGGTTGGTTGTGTTTAGCTTCTCCTGTGTTATCTAATACAGGTACAGATAGAGGTTTACCTATCTCATGTTTCGGTGTTGATGTAGCTGATAGCATACACGATATTGGAACCAAAAATCTAGAAATGATGCTACTAGCAAAACACGGCGGCGGGGTTGGTATTGGCGTTAATCAAATTCGTCCTGCCGGAGCTAATATAAAAGGTAATGGAACATCTGATGGAGTTGTGCCGTTTTGTAAAATTTACGATAGCACTATACTCGCAACAAACCAAGGATCTGTCCGTAGAGGAGCTGCAAGCGTTAACCTTAATATTGACCACCCCGATTTTGAAGAGTGGTTGGAAATACGAGAACCTAAAGGAGACATTAATCGTCAATCGCTCAACCTACACCAGTGCGCTGTGGTCGGCGATAAGTTCATGCGAAGAGTTGAAAGTGGAGATACAGCAGCTAGAAGATTATGGGGAAAGTTATTACAAAAGCGTAAAGCAACTGGAGAACCTTATATTTTATTTAAAGGAAATACAAACAAAAGTAATCCAAGAGCTTACAAAAAGCACGGTTTAAAAGTGCATATGACTAATATATGTAGTGAGATTACATTACATACTGATGAGTCACACAGCTTTGTTTGCTGTTTATCATCGTTAAACTTAGCTAAATACGATGAATGGAAAGGAACAAATCTAATATATGATGCTATCTGGTTCTTAGATGGCGTTTTAGAAGAGTTTATACAAAAATCGAAGGGTAAGGTTGGATTCCATAATTCTGTGCGATCTGCTGAAAAAGGTAGAGCATTAGGATTAGGAGTTTTAGGGTGGCATACATACCTACAAGAAAAAGGTTTACCTTTTGAAGGATTATTATCACAATATGAAACAAGAAAAATATTTAGTCAAATTAAAATCGAATCTGAAAGAGCTTCAATGTCTTTGGCAGAAGCTTTTGGAGAGCCTCTTTGGTGTGTCGGTACTGGTTTACGTAATACCCATCTACGCGCTATTGCTCCTACTGTCAGCAATTCTAAACTTAGTGGAAATGTTAGTCCAGGTATTGAACCATGGGCAGCTAACGTTTTTACAGAGCAGAGTGCTAAAGGTACATTTATCAGAAAAAACCCAACACTTAAAAAGATATTACGTAAAAATAAAATCGATACTGAAAAAATATGGAATCAAATACTAAAAGACGGAGGGTCTATACAGGGTATAAAAGTATTAGACAAAATTACATCAGGTCCTCACGACATACCTATCAAAGAAATTTTCAAAACTTTCAAAGAAATTAATCAATTAGAATTAGTTAATCAAGCGGGTATAAGACAACAGTATATTGATCAATCAGTTAGTTTAAATCTAGCATTTCCTAGTGTAGCCACACCTAAGTGGATAAATAAAGTACATTTTGAAGCTTGGAAAAAAGGTATTAAAACCTTATATTATACTAGAACTGAGTCTGTATTACGTGGAGATATTGCTGATCAAGCTATGGACGAGTCTTGTCTAAGCTGTGATGGATAATAAAAAAGGGGAGCGTAATGCTCCCCTTGGTTACAGGAATTTTTGGGTATGGTGCCCATTTTTTTTTATTCCTATTTATCTTGAAACAATAAGAAGTTAATTCTATTTTGAATTACTTCTTTTTCTATGTTTAATTTAAAATTTAAACCTGCAGCCCATTGGCCTTTAGGTTTACCATTCTTATCTAATAGAACAACAGTAGGAACCGATTTAATGCTAGCTTTTAAGCTCTCACTCTGATCCTCTAATCTTGCCATTATTACCTTAGCATGTTTAATACCTCTTAAATCAAAATCATTTGACTGATTCCATTTTGCATTAACGTGTAGTAAGGTTAAGTCTTGTGCTGTTGCTGTAAAAGCAAACATTAATAATATAATTGTAATTAAATTTTTCATCTTTTTGTTATTTCATATAATTTATCTGAATTCTTTTTTATCTCATCTCTATTTTCTTTGATGTCTTCTTTTAGTAAATCTGTGGAAGCTTCAATTTGTATAATTGTCGAACGAATTAATTCGTCTTTCAGTTTGAATTCCATTTGTTTTACAAATTCTTCAGGTGCTACTTGATTTTGTAGTTCTTTAATATCACCCTGCAAAGTAAACCACATACTCGCTAAAGCTATTACTCCTCCAACTATCATCCCGATAGTTTTAAGATCTAATTGTACTTGAGTATCTTCTCCTATTTGTGTTGCCATATTTTTATCTAAATGTAAAGTTTACGCCTACAGAAGAATTATAAATTTCTGAATCCCAGAATTTAGTATATTCTCCTTCAGCAAATATTCCTATTGATTTGCTTAATTTCCAGCCAAATATTATTCCAGCTTGGTAATCATCCCATTGTTCTAATGGTGCATCTTCTATTAATCCACCTTTTCCCCAATTATTTCTGTTTAAATAACTAATATTTTCATCTCCGCGGAGATATTTATGATAAGGTAATATATAATTACCATAAGCATGTAACCAGAAATTACTTCTATAATGATAGAAATCAAAACCTACTATTGGAGCAATTTCTCCAAAAGGATCTAATAAATCCCATTGTTCTTGATTATACTTATTCATTAAATCTCCAAATACTTCGTTTCTAAAATCTCTATCACTCCAAGCAACTATTTGCCCGTCGCTATCTTTCCATATCCAGTCGTATCTATCTTCATTAGTATTTAAATCAGTGTATTTAGTTCGGTGATCTGTATATCCATAAACATACCCAAGAGAATACCATGGATTTTTAGGATATTCTATTTCATTTCCATATTGATCTATGAATGTTCTTGTTTCATTTAACCATATCTCAATTGGATTATATCCATAAGGTGTTTGGTGTGTTCTATATATTGCACCAGCTGATAAACTAAGTTTTTTACCAATAGGTAATCTTCCTCTTACTTCTGCTGATTGATATTTAAAACCAACATTTCCTTGTTCTCTTTGTTCTAATTTTACAATATGGTATTTACCCGTGTGTCTTATAAAGAATCTAGAGTTAAAAAACTCTTCTCCTCGTTCACGTTCTTTTTCATAATGTAATAAATATTCCAACCCTTTTACAGCTGCAGTTGGTGCAGATAAAGCTTTATTATTTTCCGTTCCATCATAATAACTTTTAGCTTTTACTTCATAATCAAATCTAGCTAATTTTCTAAATCCAACCCCCACTCTGTAATCCATTGGGTAATAGTCAGTTACATCAATAACTTTAGGTATTCCATAGAGATCATCATCCGCGGGTCTTTCTACAAAGTAATCTTTATAAGGTTGTTCATATGAATTTGAAGCATCACCTGCTACATAAAATGTACCATATTTTAAAAAGTCTTTATAAAGCTCTTTTAAAAATTGACCGTTAGAATTAAATGAAATTAATAAGCAAAATATTAATAATAATTTTTTCATATTTAAAATTTATCTTCTAAAATTTTATCTATTGCGTTATTTAATTGTTTTTCAGTATCCTCAGGTAATTTTAGAGTTACACCTGATTCTATTTTCAATATCTTTTCACCGTTGTGAAATAACATTACGGTAGGAATATATATTATACCTTCACTTTCAAAGTGTTTTCCATGTTTACTTAAATAGAATAAATGTATATTATGATCGTCAAATTTTTTTAAAGATATTTCATTGTCTTTTACAAACTCAGCACTGAATTGAACAACTGAAATTCCGTCTTTATATTGTGAATAGCTACCAATAGTAAAAAATAGTAATAATAGTTTTAAATATTTCATAGTTATCTAGCAAGATCGTATAATCTTGAATCTAATTTTTCTAAAGTTATTTTCATAGACTCAACATCTGATTTAATTGCTTCTACATCTTTTTGAGTTAATTCGATTGTTTTACGAATCATCTCGTCTTTATATTTAAATTCAACTTCACCAACCGGAGGAACAGGTAGCTTTTTAGCTTCCTCTATATCTGCCGCCATTACAAAATACATGCTAGCTAAAGATATCGCTCCCGCAACGATTATTCCTATCGTTTTTAAGTCTAATTTTAATTGAGTATTTTCACTAATTTCGTGTGCCATTTGTAGATTTGTTAGTTACACCTTTAGGAACTACTGGTTTAGACGAAGGTCTATCTCCAGTAGGTACTGATTGATTAGTATTACCAGAAGTATTACTACTACTACCATTACTGCTTCTAGATGATCCATTATAGCTATTGTTATAACTATAGTTATAGTTATGATAATAGGGTCTATACCAGCTGCTATACCCATATCCAGAACTATAATTTATAATTCTATAGTTTATGGGTCTTATAACATCTATAGGTAGTTTTAATGTATCACCTTCGTGTGTAACAGCTAAAACGTGTGTTATTTGTATTTGTGGTCGTTTTTGTATTGAGCAACTACTTGCAATAGCAATTAGTGCAAAAAGGACAATTTTCCATAATTTCATTGTTTTTTATTCATGTGTTTAGTTAAATTAGGATATAATTTAATAATACTATTATCTATTTTATTAATAATTTTGATAATTATTTTTTTAAACTTTTTCATTTTAAAAATACTGAATACACTTTTATCTTAGGATTAGGAGTATTTAATAATCTTTTTTCAAGTATCTCAGGTTCTTGCTTTTTATGATCACTCAAATATTTAGGATTTTTACTATTTAATTTACGTTTTTTCGCCATTTATTTAGTATTTATCTCTATAATCTTATCTATTCTATCAGATTCTAATCTTAAGCTTCTAATGGTAGCTTT
>VMHT01223000.1_pt1 | contig 10908 bp, 5 predicted proteins | sample 4693611 | NCBI WGS metagenome assembly VMHT01 (sample SAMN12280063, study PRJNA550983) | marine metagenome | isolation source: seawater sampled from same location over 5 years 0.02-0.2 micron viral filtrate | place: USA: collected off the coast of southern California halfway between the port... ... | reverse complement strand
TGATCCGGCATTAGTCACAGTGGCAGATGATCCGGCAGAGCCAGTAGTGACAGTACCTACAGCTATTGTGGCAGCACTGCCAGTCGCACCTTGAGCACCGGTTGCGCCAGTCGCGCCGCGCGGTATTGTGAAGTCAAAGGTGGCCGCGCTGGATGAACCACTGTTAGACACGCTGGCATTTGAGCCGGCACTGCCAGTAGTGGTGCTGCCAACTGCTATAGTCGCTGCCGCGCCAGCCGCGCCAGTAGATCCAGTCGATCCAGTTGCGCCGGTTGCGCCAGCCGGAATGCCCAGGCTAAAGGCAGCACTGCCACCAGATACGCTGACGGACGCCGTAGGAGATGAGCCGGCTGACAGGCCGCTGACACTAACCGATGCGCCAGTGACTTGTTCAATTGCCTCTGGGTTACCCGTCGAGCTGTTGAAGGCCAAAGCCTTGCCGGATCTGGTTGCCTTGTCCGGTATCGTCATATCGATGTTGGTGGGATCATTGACCGGGGCCAATAGGGCGCGGCTGTCACGCTCCTCGCGATCACCGATCAGCATGGTCTGCGTATCAAAGTCTGATTCTAGTGACGTGGCAGTGATGTTGCCGCCGGCAGTATAGACCGATGTTCTGGCTGCTGGCACGTCCGAGAGTATCGTCACGACTGCTGCGTTGGCCGGAATGTTGCCGCCAGTGAACTTTATGCGGCCGGTGCCGTCAGTGTTGAGGCCGGATGCGTTGGAGCTGTTGACGACGTTGTAGTGTGATCCGGCAGTCTTCAGTGTGCCGTCCACATAAACCTTTACGTCGGTTGTGGCGTTTACCTGGAAGCTGAAATCGAATGCATCATTGCTGCCGTCGCCTGTACCAACGACGCGCCTGACCTGATCGTTCACACTAAAGGTAGCCATTTTTCACCCCTTACATCTAGTATTTGTACACTATAGTCACTTAAAAGTCATGGTCCTGAACTCAAGGTCTGGAAACTCTTTCTTCAATCTCAACCGGGCGTTCGCGCGCCGAGTAGCTACGATGTTTGACATCTCTTGATATTTATCATCGTCTGACATCGTGTTGTAATCCTCGCCGGCTTCGCTCGTTGCATCTACCAAAGAATTGAGAGCGCCAAGCAAAGTATCACCGGCGTCATAGCCAAAGTCACCCGGCAGCCGGCCACCATTGCTTGACCCATCCACCTCATTGGTAAGCTGGACGAAGCGATCATACTGATCCGCATTGAGACGTATGCCATCAACCCGATCTTTGTGTCGCGTCGTGACCACACCAATGCCAGTCTCGGACAGCCGGATGATCTCAAGGTCCAGCGGCGTATATTCACCAGACTGCACCCGCACTGGGTTAAATGTCTCATCAAGCCGGCCTTCGCCCTGGGTGAGGGGTCTGCCCCACCAATCACGATTAGGCTTCAGCTCTGCACTAAAATATGGGTTTCGGGCCTTGGCTCTCTGCAATGCACTATAGAAGCCCTGCAAGATCATCGGTGATTCAGTGATGTAGTCGCCGCCCAGAATATCAGGCGTGTACCCAGCCGGCAGCTTGGTGCTGCTGGCCATCGGATCGTTCAGGCGTTCTAGTGTGGCCCCAAAGCTGGACTGGCCGATCAGCGGATACTTGCCATCAGTCAGCGTGTTGGCAGCATAGCTGGCCATGCCAAAGGTAGCGCGGTCCACGTTGCCAATTACATTGGTGCCGATATTGCCAGCTTGCTCTCCTAAATATTTGAAAACTCTGTTCGCGCCGTCTTCCGTCGTGCCACGACCTTGGATCATTGAACTTAATTCGCTCACCCCTTGGAGGAACGGCATGTTGGTGGCGTACTCTGCGGCCGACAGCGTATAAGCCTTAGCCATCAGCGACAGCATTTCTGGATCATCTTCATATCGGGCGTATTCAGCCATATCGGCCCCCATCGCCAGCATTGCCGACATCGGGTCAAATCTACTGAAGCTCTGAAACCGATAGCTGCCGTCCTCTTGTTTGAAGCCAATAGAATAGGGTGGGACATTGGCAGACCGGCTGACGCCTTGTCGGGTGGCGAACTCCTTTCCGAGCCGTCCAGTGACGATGATATCGTCGCCATAGTAGCCTGATGCCAGCCCGTACATCGTCATCGCTACAGTGTTACCGACTGCCAGCTTAGCCAGCGCATCATCGAACTCAACTCCACTGATAGGCTTATTACCAGCCGGTAGCAGCTTGCCACCAGGCGCGTTCTGTTTGATGTAGCGATAGATCGGCGAGAAATTCAGTGTCCGGTCAAAGGTCTGTTGCACGATATTGGTCGGAGTGTTTACGAACGGGACAACAAAACGCATCAATGGTATTTCTGAAATCGTTCTCGCAGCAACGCCAAAGTAACCCTCCGGCGCGTTCTGGAACGTCATCTGCCGCGCTTCACCTTTCATCATTTTGACGATAGTGTCATCAGGTTCACTGAACATCCGCACATAGGCTTGCTCTGCTATGGCCTTGGCGTCTGCGCGAGAGGCACCGGCACGACGGGCATTCTGATAGGCCATCTGGCTGGCGCGGTAGCTCTCACGGTACAGCACCCGCCGCTGGGTTATCACCTTGAAATACTCATCTTCTGATGCCAGGAACCGCCCCGGTAGCCTGGTTGCCACACCCAGCGTATCAATCGCTGCTTTAGAGAAGTCGCCTTGAGCAAAACCGGAAGCTATTTCAGCCAGGTTGTCTGTGCTGCCAAATGATCGCCGTGACCGCAGATCAATCTTGGACACAAGGTCCGAGCTTTCGCCGGTGATCATGGTCTTGCTCATCAGAAGAAAGGCATCCTTCTGCGCCATCATCAGGCCATGTGCCTCGGCCAATGCCTCGCCCATATATCGCTGATCACCAGCTTCACCGACCCTGCCACCCAGCGTCCGCACGGTGCCAATCATACCGGCTAGGCCACGCTCTAAAGCTGTTTGAAATTGAAACACAGCGTTGCCGGCTATATTGACGACGTGGGTGGTCGGGCTGGACAGCAGCGCATTGACATATTGCTCCATAGCAAAGTCGTATGTTTTTGCGCCAAAACCCTTTTCGATATACTTGGCTTTCGCCGCTGGAGAGCGAAGTGTGAGTATATTATGGAAATGATAATCAATGAGGCCATCTTCCATTTCGTTAACAAATCGATCTAGCTGCGCGGTATAGTCAGCCACATCATAATCTAGCTCTGATATGTTCCTGACGACTGCCAGACCACGGCCATACTCTGAAACATTCCCAGATACTTGAGCGCCTAGATTCACTTGAATTGTCCCTAGTAGACGCATTTGTTTTAAAATGTCTTTTTTCAGCTCTTCTGTTTGAGCTTTTTTGCCTCGAACCGCCAACGCCTCTATTTCTTGGCCGAACTTAATCATCGCTATAATACCACCTAAAACATCTTCGGGTGGCGCGACATCGAGCTTGCCGGTTTTTGAATCGACCTTTCTGTTAAGCATCCGATAAACAATTTTCTCATAGCCGGTGGCCTTGGCCATCAGCATTAGCTCTTCCATAGACTTGGAATCACGACGGAAGTAAGCGAACAGCTCTTTGTTGTTTTCTTTGATGTTGGTCAGGACGCGCTCAAGATTGAAAGCTTCATCGCCTGTCTTGAAAGCAATTTCGTTGAAGCTGTCCTCGCCGAATATCTCACCGATGCGGCCCAGGTCCAGCCCTTTGCTGATGCCGGCTTTCTCTTTCAGCGTTTTGTTTAGCAGCTCCAGCTCTTCGTTGGGCATGGCCTTGATGACAAGGTCACCAGTCTCCATGCGCGTCACTGCCTCGTCAGGTATCTCCTGACCATAGGTCCGGGCTTCAGCTTTGCGGGTGGCTTCGGAAAGAGCATCGACAGCTTTTTGTACGATCTTAACCATCGGGAGCCTCCTGCGGAGGCCCGTCCGCTACTGGTCCTTGACCTCGGTATTCTTGGTTGATGTCGGCGTTTCGCGTGAATCCGTATCGCTCGGCGAAGTCTGCGTCGACTTCATCGATCCGCGAGGTGAGCTTTGTGATGAGACTACGAACTTTCCGCTGAAGATCGGGTGATCCGGCGGACAATGCCCCTCTGATATAATCTTCGCCATTTTTGTTAACGCTCCAATCGTTACCGACGTAGCCCTCCTGGGCATTGAACGTGTTTAGTTTTACACCGGCTCCGTCATCTAAGTCTAGTCTTTCGACCGCTTGTTTTACCAGTGCGTAGAACTCTGCATTTGTCCGCAACATATCATCAGAGAACCATGTGTCCTCCATTGCCTTGCTGCCGTCTTTGTTCTTTCTTGCAAATGCGAAGTTGATTAGACGCACACCACCAGGAGCTGCAATCGGGTTGTAATCAGTATGACCGCTTAATTCAGCCATAATTTCACCCAGCTGCTTCGTTTCGCGTTCTGAAAACTGTCTGCCAATTTCAACCACGACGCCCTGGGAATCTTGCTTAGTGGCGTTGTAGAACGGTCGATGGAAACCAACGCCGTCCTGTTTCATTACTATGCCCCTGACTGCCGCATACGCATGCATCAAATCCAAAGCGCCCGGCTCGACAGCTCCGTACTTCGTGCCGCCGGCTTTCGGTATCGCCAGCTCGGTCTGGGTGCCAGGGCTGACCTTGCCCTCAAAGTATCCCGGTGCTTCAAAGTCACCTGGCGTTGGGATTCCCAGCTCTTTGGCTATTAGGTCGTTGCCATCTTGATCAAGGAATACCTTAGAAACGGCGACGTGGTATTCCTGCTGCACTTCGTATGGTGCGTCAAACATCTCCGGCAAATGATTGCCTGTTCGCCCTGGGATACTCTCCCAGCTAACCTGTGCCTTGTTGTTTAGCAGAGCATCAGAATAATCAAAGGCAGCGTCTGCTATGCTCATGTCATCATCTTTGGCTTTGTTAGCCACCCAGATTGCGGCCTGTACTTGCTGCGGCTCCCATCCCAAACGATCTGCGATCCGCTTGGTTTCTTCTTCTACAAATGTGTATTGGGCATCGGTTGGTGAGCCGCTATAAGGACTGCCGTCTGCGTTCTTAAAGCCGAATGCCCTCATCATCCAAATGTCTGCGGTCACGCCCTGTACTTTTGTCGGGTCGATTTCTCTCATAAGATTTACATAAAAGTTATTTGTTTTGCGGCCCTCCCAGTCAGTGCCTTCAAAAACAGCTTGGACTCTTTTGCTCATCGCTGCTGGGAAACGGCCAGTTTTTATTGGCTTGCCGGCTTTGTATTGGGCATATGCTCTTAGCGCATGATCGAAGTTAGGTTTCACGCCCGTGGTGGCCGACGTGATTGCAATCGCTTGCACTAATTTTTCTGCCTCTACCTTGTCGCCGCCGAGCGCATCTAGAATGGCTTTGCCACTGCGCTCATACCAAAACCGGCCTGGCTCACCTTCTGCCGCTGCCGCTTCTAAATTCCGACGCAATTTATCTAGGGTTTTTTGTGAATTGATTCCTGGGGGCGCACCTACAACCTGACCATCTTTCCTAACCTTGCGGCCGGCATAGGACAGTGCCTTGTCAATAGCAGTTTCCATATCGCCGCTGGCGGCGAGGGTGGTAGAGCCGGCAGCTTCATCCAGCCGTGCCTGGGCCGCTTCACCCGCTTTGACCACCCCCGACCTGATCGCATCACTGCCACCTTTAACGACAGTGGCTGCACCCGGTATGCTCAAGAACGATGCGCCTTCAGCGGTGTCCAGCATCATCTGCTTGTCTTCCAGACTGAAGTCGCTGTTGTTGACGATGTCCCTGTAGAGGCCCAGGAGCCGCTCGGACCCGATTGTCTCGGATATGCCCGTCATGGTGGTGGTAAAGGCTTCTATGCGGCTCTGATCGCCGGGAAACAGTGCGCTGCCCAGACCGCCAATCAACGACACTAGATCGCCAGGCAGACCAAACCCACCAGCCGCTAGGCCGGCCCCGGTGCTGCCGACAGCTTTGGGCAGATCTGCCAAGCCTTCTTGGATGTTCTCCATTGGTGTGCCGTCACGGGCCATCCGGGGTGCATCGCCACTAGGATAGAAGGCCTGGCCCTCGACCCGTGGCACCTCTAGCGATACGCCGCCTTCCTGAATTTTGAACTCATGGCCCAGCTCTCTGGCTTCATGGCTCTCGCGTCTGGCTTGGAAAAGGTCAATCATTGCTCGACCTCCGAGGCTTCCTTGAGATTTTTGATGAACCCGGCAATAGAAGCATCACTGATATTTCTTAAAGCTGGAATGCGATCTCGTACCTCAAGCCTCTTTTGTGCTTGGAGAAAATCAATAACAGACACAAAGTCTTCATCTTCAAACTTGTCCTGCCCTATATCTTGAAGCTCTTTCTCAAATCCGTTTACCAAGGCAATGATTTTACTACCCGATGCGATTTTTATTTTGTTTTCAACTTTGATGATCTCGCCATCCGCTTCAGTCACCAGCTCTGTTGCGATTGCAAAGGCATCGTAGTCTTGGCCAAGTTGTCGTGCTTGCGTTAGGCGTCGTTCTAGGTTGCCTCGCAGTCGCGCAAAAATCTGCGCTTTTTCAAAGTTGGGGTCGGTGTCTTTGATCGCGGTGTAGTTTGCCGGTAGCTCAAACGCACCACGCAGGAACGCGGCGGTTTCAGAGAACTCTTCATTCTCAATCTTGTTTGCCGCGCCTTGAAAATATTCAATGTCCTTGTTACTCAAGGTGCCATCAGCAACCGCTGCCGCCACGTCGTCAAATGATAGCTCGGCGCTTGATAACAGATTGACTAAGTTGCTGCGAACATCTGGGTCAGACTGGGTGCGACGACGCCCGGCCTCAATAAATTTCTCCTCCAAGGTGGTCGCTTCCAGCGGATGATTGGCCCTTAGAGCTGCAATGGCGGCATTGAACGCATCGGTGTTTCCTTGGCCCATAGCAGTAATGACATCGGCCTTGAGCTTTGGCAGGGCTTCTTCAGCTCTTGCATTTACAGCAGCCTGTTCGTTTTCCTCAAAGTTGATTTGATCACTACGTAGCGATCTAAGCTGTTTTGCGATCTCGGTATTCGACATGCCTTGCTGTCTGAGTAGCCTCACAGAGTTTTGAACCCCTATGGGAAGTTTTGCCATTCTGTTGTTCTGGATATCTGAGATAACTTTCACCGGCTCTTTTTGTGCAAATGTCCCATCGGTCAGCACTTGCAGGGCCGCTGTCTTTTCGACCTCATCCATATTGTCCTGGAATGTTTTAATCTCTGATCCAGACAGAAAGCTGATTGATTTTTGTGTCTGTGCTTCCCGGCGGTTCTTAATGTTCACCAGGCCATTTAATCCCACCAGGTCATCGCGGACAGAATCCACACTGAAGATTGATTCATGGGCTTGCAGGAAGCCGGCCTCCAGCCGCTCGTTGTTTTTCTTAACGAAGGAATCTAGGTAGGTGTTGTATTTATTGTTGGCAGTGATCGCAGCTTGAGCGCGGAACTTACGCGATACGCCTGGCGCATTCTCATCCAGCACTGAAGCATAGCCGGCATTGATCGTATCTAGGGCAGTAGCAAAGGATTGCGGACTGAAGTCATCAACGCCGACACTGGCAGCTAGATCGGCGCGTTGCTGATCCGTCATTGATTCATCATTCAGACCAGTATCAAAGACGGCCGCCAGAGTAGACATGCGGTTTGATGCTAGGGCGGTGATTTCATCATCAGCCACTGATAGAGCTGCTCTGCGAACTGACCGGCCATAGATCGTGGTATCGTCGCCCGGCAGCTCCAGCTCTTCACCAGACGCATAGGCTTCATTGATTTGTTGCGGTGTGGGCGCATTTGCTGCCCCATATTCAGCGCCTTCGATCTTTGCCTTGTCGGCTGCTTGGTTCAAGAAAAAGGACGACAGCCGGTCTAGTGAGCTGGCAAGCTGCGACAGACCCTGTGCCTGAACACGCTGATCAGTGAAGTCCACACGCGGGATGCGTGTGATTTGGTTGCTTTCTCTTAGCCGCATAGATGTTGGTTGACGCGCCATCAGGTCACCGCCTGTTGCGATCCGGTAAAGCCAGCCTCTGGCGGGTTCATTTCAATAAACGGTGTCGGTGTGGGTGCGGTAGCAGCGTTGCCGTTGAACCCGGCAGTCGGATAGATTTCACCAGCCTGAAAGATGCTGCTTCCTACGGTGATGAACGCCTGTTGACGGGCGAACTTATTGGCATTGGTGGCAGCCGTGCGCTGCATACCGGCCTGATACTTCGACATCGCTATCGCATATTCGGCATTGCTCTGGGCCATTTTGAACTGCGTGACGCCCTCACGCATATTGAGATTGGTGATAAGGTCGGGTGTCGTGCCTGATGCGAACGGGTCCATATTGCTGGCTGCTTGCCGCGCAGTGTTGGCAGCTATGACCCGCTCCAAATTTTTGAGGGCCGATAATCCTTCGCGCTTGGCATTGAGAGCTGCAACCCGCCCCTGCAATTCGCTTTGCCTGGCTTCAGCGCGGAGCTGGTCAGCTTTGGCTTTGCCGGCATTGATCTGCGCCTGGGCGCTTAAAACACCGGTCACGACTGAAACGGCTGCTAGTATTGGACCCGACATCTTACTGTCCTATTGATACTTTGTAGTCGAGCGCCAACACAGTGAAGAACACCGGCTGGCTCTGACTGATGGTGATTTGTGCGTCTCGGTCATATCCCAGGAAGCCTTGGGTTTTTTTCACGCCGGTGAAGGTCGGCACCGCGCCGGCCCCCGACAAGGGCAGGGATTGCAGCGAGACTTCACGTCCGTTCAAGGTGAGGTTCTGTGATCGATACAGGACGGGTGTTATTTCAAGTATGCGCCGACGATGGCTTTGGACCGTGCCGGATGGCAGACGTGGCTCAAACGGCTGTGTCTTCACTGTGACCGTGTAGGGCAGCCCGACCTCGGCATAGCTGGCTGGTGTGCCGCCCAGGGTCACCTGGCCGCTGCTGACGGTCTGATCGGTGTCTACTATGTCATCGCGCACTATGTTGACGGTCTTGCCCTCCAGGTGGCTAAGAGAGCCGGCAGTGGCGCTTCCGGGCAGACTTTGGTCAGGCGAGGTGGCTCCGCTGAAATATTGGACAGCCGAATCCGTCGTGCGGTCATCATCAAAGGTTTCCAGATAGTATTTGGTTGCGCCCCCTATGGTGCGCTTGACCATCACATAGATTGTGTCGAGATCAACACCGATGTCGGTGAACACGCCGTCTGTCGTAAAGGAGGAGGGCGCTACAATCTGCTGGGCGCGATTGATCATGAATGCAGCAATGCTGCCGGCCAGATCAGTGCTGGCGGGACGATAGCCGGACGTATCGGTGCCGTTGATGATCAGCAGCAGATCACCCTCGGTGGTGTCGGTGGAAGTACGTAGAGCCATCCGCTTCGGATCTAGGATCAGATGCGATGACAAGAGGGAGATATTATTTGCCACATATGACAGCTCTACGTCACTGAACAGCAGCTCTCGCAATGCTTTGCCTTGGCGCTGGATAAACAGGGTGCCACCTTCAGCGGCTTGTGGCCGGATGCCGACCTTGGAGCCGCGACGGGTGGCTGACTTGATGGTCACGTTGGATGGCGTGATCGGAGACAGGTCAGCCTGGGGCAGGAAGAACTCGGCCCCCGTCGTGAATATCTGAAGGTCACGGCCAGAGCGGATGCCGGTAATGGCATTGACCGCATCGGTTGTCAGCGTGACCAGGAAGGCATCATCGTCCAAGGATTGTGTCGGCCGGAAGTTTGTATGATCGCCGACGACGGACGCAAACACTGTGGCGGGTCTTGATGCACTGCCGCCAAAATACAGCCGGCCTTCATGGAAAGAACAAGTGCGAGGCCAGCCACGGGTATTGGACCAGGCATCCTCATAGCCTAAGTCAAATTCAATATCCTCATTGGCAATTGGATCGGTGTTGGCAAACGGTATCTCAACCACACATTCAATGACATTAAGGCTTTGAATGCCAACAATCCGGGCGCGACCAAAACCCTTTCCAGCGGACGCTGGCTCTCCTGTGCTGCCGAAATTGCCGCTCGTTTCTTTGAGCTGTACAAATTGATGCAGCTTATCGGTCTCGGAAAAATTAGCACCATTGGACGTGATCGTGATGTTGCCATCGACGGCACTGGGCGTGAATGTGTTCCCGCCTGTGGCGCTGCCTATTGAGCTGGTCGATGCTACGAACTGAACCTTGGGTATTGTCAGAGATAAGGCAGTGGCTGACCAGGTCGTATTGTTGGCACCGCGCTGGATCTGAAACGGAGCAAAGTTTTCATGACAAATGATCAGCGTGTCGGCGCTCTGCGTAAAATAAAGCTTGTCTAGGTCGAAGTTTGACACGACGTATAGTGTACCAACAGAATAGTCCAAGTAGTCATTACCAGAGCCGTTTATGTTTGTTAGCAGCGTCTGGTTGGCAAAAAACCGGAACCGGATGGTCGAAGTCGTGTTCTGCGCCGAGGCGACGATCATGAAATTTTGTGTTGTCGAGAACTCAAACGGGATCAGGACCGAACCATTGCCGGGATTGTCAGCCGTCAGGTCTGCCACAAAGCGAAGGCCCGGACGACGGGCAAAGCCGCCTTGCGGCTCAAAGACCACATTGTCGGCAGTCTCTACAGATGAGTAGTATTGCTGCAAGTCGATCCGGCCGCGCAGCAACGGGTCCAGCTCACCTATGGTGAAGTTTGCTTGATATTGCTGTACCCGGCTCATCGTACATCCGTCAGTAGATAATCACCCACAACCGAGGGGGTCTGACCGCCGGCATCAATGTTTGCCGCCTGACGGAAATACCCACCCCGGAAGTTTTCAGCGACAGTGCCAAGTGCGATGCTGCGCCAATATTCGGACTTGGTTGTCTGATCTGTTATTACCTCGGCCAAGTGCCAGGCCATCTGATAGGCCAAGAGCTGAACGAAGTAGGTCGGCATCAAGCCTTCGGATACT